>ENA-OPYU01000476-OPYU01000476.1-human-gut-metagenome-genome-assembly--contig:-NODE-476-length-16039-cov-3.173077_pt1 | contig 16039 bp, 15 predicted proteins | sample MGYA00242637_ERZ504482 | MGnify/ENA primary metagenome ERZ504482 (study PRJEB26092, sample SAMD00036237) | human gut metagenome | host: Homo sapiens | study: EMG produced TPA metagenomics assembly of...
TGATCACAAGACCGTATGCGCCTTGCAGCTTCCTGGCTGTATTCAGAACTGCCTCCTCTACACAGGTGGTATGTACCCTCTCTCTGGCTACATGAAATGCGATCACTTCTGAGTCAGTGGTGGTATGAAAAACTGCTCCGCTCTGGATCAGTTCCCATTTCAGTGTCCCAGTGTTAACAAGGTTTCCATTGTGTGCCAGTGCCAGACTTCCTTTTACATAAGATAAAACCAAAGGCTGTGCGTTCTCTGCAACGGATGCTCCTGTTGTGGAATAGCGTACATGTCCGATTCCGATATCACCACTCATCTTATGGAGTGTATCCTCGCGAAGCACCTCGCTTACCAGACCAAGATCTTTGTGAAACTTAACATTTCCAATAGGTCCCTTAGTATCCGATACTGCCAGGCCACAGGCTTCCTGACCACGGTGCTGCAAAGAAGTCAGACCATAGTAAATAGAAGACGTCACATCATTTCCATCCAGGTCATAGATTCCGAAGACACCACACTCTTCTTTAATCTCTGCCATTTGTTTTCCTCCTCGGTACTGAGTTTTATTTTAATGATCAAATCCAATCTCAAAAATGCATCCCATTTCGTCGATTTTGCGTATCGCCAAATAAATTTACAGCCAAGGACGTATCGTTATGCAAGCACGCTCACATATCTTACTGTAAATTTGCCTGGCTCTGAACAAAAATTTATAATGGAAGAAACCTATTTGTCAAGTATGCCTATCCTAATTTGAGCAAGAACTTTTTTCAGTCAACCGCAAAATCTTTTTGGAATTTTTTCAAAAAAACTATTGACATCTGTTTTTTTTTGAGTATACTACAGAACATAAAGCAAAGGCGCTTTGGAATACAGAAATGTATCCAAGGCGCCTTTTTCTTTTATCAAAAATAAGGATGAAGAAAGACATGAAAAGTGAAAGGAGCGTATCCGTTATGACACAGAATATTCCCGAAATCTATGGAAGTCTTGTTTTCAACGACAGGATTATGCGCAGTAAATTACCTAAGGACATGTACAAAGCACTGAAAAAGACCATCGAAAATGGTACTCACCTGGAGCTTGATGTTGCAAACTCCGTTGCAGTAGCCATGAAAGAATGGGCAATCGAAAATGGTGCTACTCATTATACACACTGGTTCCAGCCTATGACAAATGTAACAGCTGAGAAACACGACAGCTTCATTTCCCCAACAGGCGATGGACAGGTGATCATGGATTTCTCCGGAAAAGAACTTGTAAAAGGTGAACCGGATGCTTCCAGTTTTCCATCCGGCGGTCTTCGTGCTACTTTTGAAGCAAGAGGATACACAGCATGGGATCCAACATCACCGGCCTTCATTAAAGACGGAACTCTTTACATTCCCACAGCATTCTGTTCCTACAGCGGTGAGGCACTTGACAAAAAGACTCCTCTCCTTCGCTCTATGGATACCTTAAATAATGCAGCCGTAAACATGCTTCACGTTCTTGGAAACAAGGGAATTAAACATGTTTCCACAACAGTAGGACCTGAGCAGGAATACTTCCTGGTTCCAAAGGAACTTTATAAAGAAAGAAAAGACCTTGTATTCTGCGGACGTACCTTACTTGGTGCTCCTGCTCCTAAGGGACAGGAAATGGAAGATCACTACTTTGGAACTCTGAAGCCAAAGGTTGCAGCTTACATGCATGATCTTGATGTAGAGCTCTGGAAGCTTGGCATTCCTGCAAAAACAAAACATAACGAGGTTGCTCCTGCACAGCATGAGCTGGCTCCTGTATTTGATACCACAAATGTAGCCGTTGACCACAACCAGCTGACAATGGAAATCATGAAAAAGGTTGCTGACAAACATGATCTGGTTTGCCTGCTTCACGGAAAAACCATTTGAGGGAATCAATGGAAGTGGTAAGCACAACAACTGGTCCATGATTACAGATGATGGCGTAAATCTTCTGGATCCTGGAAAAACACCATCTGAAAACATTCAGTTCCTTGTCTTCTTAATGGCAGTTATTAAAGCAGTTGATGAATATGCTGATCTTCTTCGTATCTCCGTTGCAAGTGCCGGAAACGATCACAGACTTGGTGCCAACGAGGCTCCGCCAGCAGTTGTATCTATTTTCCTTGGTGATGAGCTTACCGAAGTTCTGAAATCTATCGAAAATGATACTTACTTTACTTCTCACGGCGCTGTACAGATGGATATCGGAGCAACTGTTCTGCCACACTTTGTAAAAGACAATACTGACAGAAACCGTACTTCACCATTTGCATTTACCGGAAACAAATTCGAGTTCCGTATGCTTGGCTCTGCTGCTTCTGTTGCAAACCCGAATATTGTATTGAATACAGCTGTTGCGGAAGCTCTTGACCAGTTTGCAAAAGAGCTTGATGGTGTAGCTCCGGAAGATATGGAACATGCAGTTCATGAACTGATTAAGAGAGCTATTAAGAAACACAAACGTGTGATCTTCAATGGCAACGGTTATACAGACGAGTGGATTGAAGAGGCTGAAAAACGTGGTCTTTACAACCTGAAATCTACCCCGGATGCTCTCCCAATGTGGATTGCCCAGAAGAATATCGACCTGTTTACAAAGCACAGCATTTTTACCAGCGAAGAGCTGCACTCCCGTTATGAAATCTGGCTTGAAAACTATTCCAAGACCATCAACATCGAATCTAACACAATGGTTGAAATGGTTCAGAAAGACCTTCTTCCATCTGTTATGTCTTATATTGAAGAAATTGCAAGCACAGCAAGCCTGAAAGCATCTGTTGTTCCTGGAATCACCTGTGAGAGTGAAACTGCTCTTATCACTAAGCTTTCTGAACTTCAGGATGCTATGACAAAAGGTCTTGAGAAGCTGAAATCTGATACAGCAAAAGCAAGAGCAACTGAAGATGTTCTGGAAAATGCAAAACTGTATCAGGCCAAAGTACTTGAGGACATGGAAGAACTGAGAAAATCTGCTGATGCAGCTGAAACTCTCATTCCGGATGATCTGCTTCCATATCCTACATATGGAAAACTTCTCTTCTATATCTGATCAGATTTACAGAGGAGAATTCTAAATGACAGAAACTGTTCCTGTTTTTGGAATTTGTTTCTCACACAGGTAAATACAGGGGATATCTATTATGAAACTCTACTTCATAATTCATTATCGATTTCCTCATCCATTAATCACACGATACGGATATCCCCTGTTTTACATATTTATTTTACAATTGAATATTTCGTTACTGTTCACTGGTAACATTCCGCGAGGTGTTTTTTGTGAACAAAGTTCACAGAAAACCCGAAAATTGCGGCGCGAAATCATGCGAATGCATGATTTCTGTGCATCGCGAAGCGTGTTACTGGTCACGGAGTGAACAGTAACAATATTTCTGCAGATGCAGACAATATACCATGATCGTAAAGGCGCGAAAGGAAAACAAGTTTGTTTTCTCTTTCGCGCTTTTTGATATTTAAAAACGTGTTTTTCGAAATATTTCGAAAAGTGCGAAAAGAGGGAGGAAATTATTATGGATTATTCAGCAGTAAACACGATCTGGGTACTTGTTGGTGCCGCGCTGGTCTTCTTTATGCAGGCCGGATTTGCTATGGTGGAGACAGGTTTCACCAGAGCCAAAAATGCAGGTAACATTATTATGAAAAACCTGATGGATTTCTGTATCGGTACTCCGGCTTTCTGGCTGGTTGGCTTTGGAATCATGTTCGGTGCAGGAAACGGCTTCTTCGGAAGAATCGGCGGTATCGCTTCAGAAGCAAATTATGGCAGTGCAATGCTTCCTGACGGAGTTCCGTTCTTGGGGCATTCCTGATTTTCCAGACAGTCTTCTGTGCTACTTCCGCTACAATTGTTTCCGGTGCTATGGCTGAGAGAACCAAATTCTCATCCTACTGTGTATACAGTCTTATGATCAGCCTTGTAGTATATCCGATTTCCGGTCACTGGATCTGGGGCGGCGGCTTCATCAGCCAGATGGGCTTCCATGATTTCGCAGGTTCCTGTGCAGTACATATGGTAGGTGGTGTGGCCGCCTTTATCGGTGCCATCATTCTTGGACCACGTATCGGAAAATATTCCAAAAGCGGAAAATCAAAAGCAATTCCAGGTCATAACCTGACAGTCGGTGCACTTGGTGTATTTATCCTCTGGTTCTGTTGGTTTGGTTTCAACGGTGCTTCCACTGTATCCATGGAAGGTGATGCAATTGTAAGTGCAGGAAAATCTTCGTTACCACAAACCTTGCAGCTGCAGTTGCAACTGTAACTGTTATGATGATCACATGGATCCGTTATTAAAAAACCAGATGTGTCCATGTCCCTAAACGGATCTCTTGCAGGTCTTGTTGCAATTACTGCAGGATGTGATACCGTATCTCCTGCATCCGCTGCTATTATCGGTATTGCAGCTGGTTTTGTCGTAGTATTTGGTATTGAATTTATTGATAAAGTATTAAAAGTGGATGACCCGGTTGGTGCTGTTGGGGTTCATGGCTTAAACGGTGCATTTGGTACTCTCGCAGTTGGTCTTTTCTCCGATGGAGCTGGTACAGGCTGGAAAGGTCTTCTTGTTGGCGGCGGTTTCCACGGATTTGGTGTACAGCTTGCCGGAATGCTTATCACAATTGCATGGGTTGCAGTTACAATGACAATTATTTTCCAGGTTATCAAACATACTATGGGACTTCGAGTATCTGCTGAAGAGGAGATCCAGGGTCTTGATATAAAAGAACATGGTCTTGCAAGTGCTTATGACGGATTTACTATTCGCGATGCTGTTGCTTCTGTTCCTGTTCCTATGGGAACTTCCAGAGAATTTACCGTTACTCCCAGACCTTCTGCTCCAGCTGAATTCATTCCGGAAATCCCGGCAGACGGCGTTCATAAGCTTACAAAGGTTGTTATCATTACCCGTCAGAACAAGCTGGAAGAGTTTATGCAGGCTATGAATGAAATCGGTGTAACCGGAATCACCATTACAAATGTTCTTGGCTGTGGTGTCCAGAAAGGGGCTCCGGCTTACTATCGTGGCGTTGAAATGGATATGAATCTGCTTCCGAAAGTCAAGATTGAAATTGTTGTCAGCCTTGTTCCTGTTCAGAAGGTTATCGAAACCGCCAAGAAAGTTCTTCATACTGGTCAGATCGGTGATGGAAAAGTTTTCGTATACGACATCGAAAACGTTGTCAAGATCAGAACCGGCGAGGAAGGTTACCTGGCATTGCAGGATACTCACGAAGAGTAATAAATTACTTTGACATCTTACTATATTTTTGTTTCCCTTATTTAAAAACAGCTCCTGGAATTTTTCCGGGGCTGTTTTCTTATACGTTTCCGGCACATATGTCCGTCACTGCTGCTTCCTATACAAATATTTTGTTATCCATTATATTTCTGCAAAAGTTTTTCCAGTTCTTCTAAAACTTTTTTTCGCATCCTCATACTTGCCTGCCTGAAGTGCGAAAGCTATTCGATTCTCCAGTTCTTTTTTCTTCTGCTCATATTCCAGGTAATCCTTATCAAAGTGATCGGCGTAAATCATCTTTCGGAATTTTCGCATACTTACCCTGCGAAGACCCTTGTCCTCTGTGAGAAGCACATAATCCATGCAGTTGGCTACGGTATAAAAATCATGGGAAACCATTAGCACTGTTCCATTGTATTTCTCTACCGCCTGCTCCAGTGCCAGTTGGGAATATGTGTCCAGATGACTGGTTGGCTCATCCAGTAGCAGCAGACCTGCACCTGTTCTGGAAATCTTCGCAAGCTGGAGAAGATTCTTTTCTCCACCAGACAGATCACATACCGAACTGTAGATCAGTTCTTCCTCAAAACCATAGGTTTTCAGGTAAGCTATCACCTGATCATCGGTATCAAAGCCTGCATCCTCAAAATTCTTAAGAACAGTGGCCTTCTCATCAAATACCTCCCCATGCATCTGGGAAAGATATGCCATCTTAACATTTTCGCCAAGACGGATTGCCGGGTTTTCTCCTTTGATAACATCACGAAGAAGGGTCGTCTTTCCAGTACCGTTTGGTCCCACAATTGCAACCTTATCCCCTGCATGAAGAACAAAGGAAACATGTTCCATAATCTCACGGTCAAAGGTCACATTATAGTCTTCTACACTTAACACTATCTTCTCAGCTTCATTTTCCGCATTCGCATCTCCCAACTCGGATTTTCTTTCACTTTCCAAAGCTTCTTCCGGATTTTCACCAGAAACTTCCGCATCAAAAACCTCATCTGCATGAAATACGATCTCCGGCTGCTTAATATCCACAAATGGAGACTTTGTCTTTCTCGCTTCCAGACGTTCCAAAAGGGAAACTCGCGCATGCAGGCTTCTTCCCCTTGTTGCACTGTCAATGGCAGTAGCGCTGTTTCGAAGACGCTCTACAATCTTGCGGTTACGCTCGATTTCCTCCATATCTGCCGCAGCCAGCTCCTGCTGCTCAATTTCATCTGCAAAAGTGCAAAATTATAATCCACATAATTGCCATCAAATTCCTGCATCTCCGTAATTTTCCAGATGGAGGATCTTGTTGAAGCAATGATTCAGAAGATAGCGGTTGTGGGTGATCACAAGCAATGTTCCCTTATGGGAATTGATCAGATTCCGAAGTGCATTTAAGTGCTGAAAATCCAGGAACACATCTGGCTCATCCATAATAATAAATTTCGGGCTGATCATCATCTCCCGGATGGCCTGCACCAGCTTGAACTCTCCACCGCTTAAATTTGTAAGAAGCTGGTCTTCATACCCAGCCAGACCCGCTGTTTTCAGCTGCTTGCGAATATTACTTTCGTAAAAGTCACCGTCAATGGCATTAAATTCATCTAAAGTCTGCTGATATTCCTCCATCAGCTCCTCCAGATGATCTGTAACTGCCATATCCTCGCAGATCTGGTTGATCTTATTCTGAAGCCTTACAAATTCTTCACTGATGTAATCAAATACCGTAACCTCTTTTCTCTCTCAATGGTGTAAAACTGACTGACATATCCAATCCTTCCAGGTACATCCACGATCAGCTTTCCATCGTATAAATATTTATCCGGATGAAGGATCATGTTCACCAGTGTACTCTTACCGGTTCCATTGGTTCCGATAAAGGCACAATGCACATCATCCTCCAGGGTAAATGAAATTTTATTATATAACTCTTTATGTGGAAAAGAATAGGATAAATTCTCTGCTTTAATCATAAGTACTCCTCTAATAGTTGCCTTTTATTTTAATTTCGGCAGGTTCCACCTGTAATGTGCAGCCAGATACCGCATCAGGATCACCGCTGCAGATCCAAAGATCAAGGAGAACACCACTCCAAACCAGCGGTACGTATACACACAAACAATAGCTCCCACAATGGATGCACATGCATAAATATGCTTTACAAAAATATAAGGCGGCACCTCTGCCATCATATCACGGAGCAATCCTCCGCCAACACCGGTGATGGTTCCCACAAATACCAGCAGGAAAGTGTTGTCTGCAAACCCCTGACGGATTCCAGTATTTACGCCAACCACAGTAAATATCCCAAGTCCTACAGAGTCCATCACCAGCATTACTTTGTCATAAGTAACATTTCCTTTCAGCATCTCCCTTTTAAAATAAAGAAGAAAAAACACCAGCACTGAAGTAAGCACTGCTACAGCCGCATATACTGGCTTCTGAAAAAACTCCCGGAGGGGTAATTCCAAGCGTCACATCACGAATCATACCCCCGCCAACTGCAGTGATCACCCCAAGAACCGAAACTCCGAAAATATCCATCTTCTGCTCCGATCCCACCAGTGCACCTGACGCTGCAAATGCAATAGTTCCAATCATCTCCAAAATAAATGTGATTGTTTCCTGATACCCCATAAAACAATAACCTCGCCCAATTTTATCCTAAAGCATGTTTAAAAAGACTTTCTGCAAGATTACGTGAATGATTTTTCAAACAGGCTCTATGCCATTCTCAAAAAACATGCTGCTTTTTCCTATAAATGACACCAAATCAGTATAACATATAATTCTCTGTTTGCCACCTGAAAATACCAAAATTCTTAATAAATTTCAGTGATGCTAAATTTATTTTTCCAAAAAAAGGTGCAAAAAGTACAGCCAGAAGATTTCTCCCCTGACTGTACATGTTATTCTCTTTTAATATTTTTCTTAATCAAATGCTTTTCATACACGCCATCAACCCTTAACACCGCCAAGTGCAACACCTGCGACGATGTACTTGGAAAGTACCAGGTATACAACAACCAGAGGGATAATGGTAACAAACAGTCCTACATAAACTACACCATAGTCCGTACGGAACTGGTTGGAGCTCAGCAGCTGTACAAACATAGGAAGTGTTTTCTTGGAATCTGTTGTCAGCAAAATGGTAGGTGTAAACAGGTTGTTCCACTGTGCAATAAACTGAAAGATTGCCTGTGTGGCAACTGCCGGTTTCATAATCGGTAGGATAATTTTGTTAAAGGTATTCCACTCTTTTGAACCGTCGATTCTGGCTGCCTCGATCATCTCCAGAGAAAGTGTACTTTCCATATACTGTTTCATGAAGAAAACAACAGTTGGAGCTGCAATGGTAGGAATGATCAGCGGAACGTATGTATCGATCAGCTTCAGATCCAGCATGAAACGGTAGAAACCGATGATGGAAATCTGACTTGGCACCATCATAACTGCCATAATAAATGCCCATGCAAATTTTTTGAATTTGAAATCATATACATGGATACCATAAGCTGTCAGAGATGAAAAGTAAACTGACAGGAAGGTTCCAGGGATTGTAATGGTTGCAGAGTTAATGATTGCTTTCTGCAAAGTGATCTGCATACCGTTCTGCTTGATCATCAGGTTTTTCCAGTTCTCGATCAGGTGTGTGGACGGAATCAGGGAAACACCAGCCTTGATAGACTCAGAATCTCTTGTTGCGTTCATAACCAGAAGAACAAATGGCAAAAGTGCAATGATACAGAATAAAATACAAATAATGGTACGGAAGACTTTCTGATGCAGCATATTCTTGCTGTAGCTGTCTGCTGTTGCGGCTTTACTCATGATCTTCCACCTGCCTTTCTACGCTGTTTCTGCTCTTTTTTCATACGTCTGTCTTCGCTGTCGCTCATAGTCGCGAACAGGATCAGACTGACAACCAACGTGATAATAAACAGTACTACGGAAACGGCTGCTGCCTTTCCAACATCGCTGTTATACAGACGCATAATATACATAGCCATTGTAGTAGTCTTATCATCTGGAAGACCAACAAGTCCGGTTTCTGGAACGTTAAACAATGCCGGGATATCATACATCTGAAGACCACCGATTGCGGAGGTAACCAATGTGTACAACATAATTGGTTTCAAAAGCGGTAAAGTGATGTAGCGGAATTTTTTCCAGCCTGTTGCACCATCAATATCAGCAGCCTCGAAAAGTCCCGGGTCAATGCCAAGAACGCCTGAAATCAGAAGCAAGGTCGTATTACCAAACCACATCCACCACAGAATTGTGGAGATCAGCCCACGGCTTCCTGCTACGCTGGACATAAAATCGAAGTTCTTGCCAAGAACGCCCCAGTCCTTCAAAGTCTGGGTGATTGGTCCGTACTGGGAAAACAAAGATTTAAACAATACAGAAACAGAAGCTGCAGTGATAACACTTGGAAGATAAACGATAACCTTCATCGCACCGGTTCCTTTTACCTTAACCTTCTCATCCGTCAGCCATACAGCCAGAAGAAGGGAAACCAGAATCTGAGGAACAAAGTTGCAGCCCCACATTACAAGGGTATTTTTCAGATAGCTGAGTACATAACCTCTCTCTCCTGCAGCCATACCAAGGATATTTACAAAATTCTGAAGTCCTGCAAACTCCATGAATTCACGCCCGTTACGTTTGTAGTAGGATAAGGTACTATAATAGAAAGTATTGATCAGTGGCCACAGCTGGAACACCAGATAAGTGATAAAAAAATCGGTGCAATAAAGAAGTAGCCATACCTTCCATAATCGATCATTTTTTTGCTTTTTGCTTATTCATAACAGCCTCCTGTCTGAAGTTGCCTGCTTTTCCCAGGCAGAATGCCTGACACTGGCGGGAGTACCTGCCCTCCGGGCTTCTGCGCCATCCTCCTCTGCCACTGGCAGTCATTCTGCTTTTTTTAATAGCAAAAAGCAGCTGCTCGCTTATATAAGAATGTGCTGCTCCTTCTTTTTCGGGGAAAGAAGCAGCACATTCACTACTTACCTATGATTGACTCTGCAAACTCTTAAGCCACATTATTCTGCGCTCAGGTAAGAGAATGTATCATGGATAGATGCAGTCAGATCTGCAAGTGCAGTATCAAGGTCTTTTTCGCCTGTAGCATAAGCCTTGGTCTGAGTATCCATAAGGGAAAGGATCTGCTGATCTTCTGCTGTTACCATAGAAGCGTCAAGTCCGTCTGCTAATGGAAGGAAGAACTCCATGAAGTTCTGTCCAGCGTCTGGATACAGATAGCCGTTTCCATCTGCGGATGTACCAGCCTCGATGATCTTGCTGACAGCTGCTGTATTGTTTACATAGTCAGAGTTCAGAGCGTTGATTGCAACCATTCCATCTTCATCACATGTGAAGAATTTCATGATCTTAGCTGCAAGCTCGGTATCTGCACAATCTGTTGTAGCTGCAAGTCCTGTGCCGCCCCAATAGCATTTTGTCTGGGTAGGAACAAGGATTGTGTTGCCTTTCCAAGCATCACTTAAGCTCCAGTATACGAACCATGGGCATCCCATATAAGCAAGTGCTGCGTTAGAATCAACGCCATCACCACTCATGTTTGCACTCCAGTCAGCGCTCCACTGATCGGTATTGAAGGTAAGGTCTTCATCATAAAGAGTCTTAGCTGTTTCCATATATGTCTTGATGTTGTCATCAATTGTAATCTTATCGTTCTCATCATAGAAGCCCTGAGTTCTGGAACCGGTCAGGCTACGTTTGATCTCATCATAGCCAGAGAACAGTTTGCATTTTCCGCCGGAAGCATCGTTAACCTCTTTAGCTGTAGCAACGATGGTATCCAGATCTTTGAATTTCTCAGCTAATGCTGCAGGATCTGTTGTTCCAAGATATTTCTCAGCCAGATCTGCACGAACTGCGTAGCATCCAGGAGTTGCCTGCCAGAACAGTGCTCTTACGTTTCCATCAACATCGGATCCAAGATCCAGATTGTACTGATAGCTGTTTGCATAGTCATCAGCTGTGATTCCAAGATCTGCTACATTCTGTACCCAGTCGCTGTTTACATATTTCTGAACATAGTCAACTTCCAGGCCCATCATATCAGGATATAACTCATTTGAAGGATCATCAAGTACAGGATCCAGTTTGCTCTGATAATAATCAGATCCACCTGTGTTTACGAAAACGATTCTTTCGTAATCATCTGGATAAGCCTCTTTGAATGGTCCATCAAGGATCTTCTTGATATCATCGTTCCATCCCCATACTACAAAGGAATCATCTGCGGAAGCGTCACCGGTAACTTCGTTTTCCGGTGTTTCTGCATCTTCTGCCATAACCGGGACTGCACATAATGTCATTCCTGCCAGCATAGAAGCTGTTAATAATACGCTCACCATTTTTTACTTCATGTTACTTCCTCCTTTAATTATATCTTTTAATTTTTTTCAATAGCTACTTGAAATTTTTTGATGGATACAAAGTTTTCACGGAAGCTCCTTTAAAAAGGGTTCCATCCACTGTGTATTTCTCAATAACTGTTGTCTTCGGGTGCTCAATCAGCTCAATCAGCCTTTCTGCCGCTATCCTTCCGATTGCCGCTGTGTCCTGGCAAAGGGTTGTCAGCTTGGGTTCAAGAACCTGGGCGATATTGATTCCATCGTACCCGGCTACTGAAATGTCTTCCGGTATCCGAAGTCCTCTTTCCCGTATCTCGTTTATCCCTCCCATCGCTGCATAATCGTCAGGATAGAGAATACAGGTTGGCGGATCTTTCAAATCCAAAAGTTCACCGGTTCTCTCACCTGCCAGATCAGCATCTCTGTAAAAAGATGGTTTTACATATTCATCCGGTTCTTCAATTCCCAGTCTTTGCAGGGTCCGGTAAAAGCTTCCAAGACGATTCTTGGTAACCGATGTGTCATCTCCGTGAATGTAAGCGATCTTGCGGTGTCCTTTCTTATATATATAGGTAACAAGTTCTTCCATTCCCTGGATGTTGTTGGATACTACCGATATCCTTCCATCACAGATATGATCGATGGTCACCACCGGAATGTCTGAAAGGAGAAGCTCCTGAACCTCTTCTGCAGTGAAATCCACACAGGCCATTACCACTCCGTCCACGCCCCGGTATCTGCAGTGCTCCAGGTAGGTCATCCTTTTACCGGAAACATTTCCGCTTGTAAAAGTAATGTCATAACCTTTCGCTTCTGCGGTGCTTTTGAAGCTTTCCAGTACTCTGTTAAAGTAATCATGTGTGAGACCGCTTCGGGCCTCGTCCACAAATAAAACTCCCAGATTAAAGGTTCGCTTCGTCTTCAAAGCTCTTGCCGATGAGTTGGGAAGATATCCCATCTCTGAAGCCGTTCTTAATATGTAATTTTTTCGTTTCTTCTCCGATATCGGAGTAACCATTTAATGCTTTACTGACAGTGGCGACTGAGACATTACATTTGTTTTGCGATTTCTTTCATGGAAACCATATGCCTGCCTCACTCTTTCCTGTTTTTCTTTCCTGTCATCTCTAAATCGTTTTCGTGAGCTTATAGTACCCCTAGTGCACAAAAATCAAGTGGTTTCTTGCACTTTTTTGTGCGTTTTCACGTCATTCTACCTATTGCACAATTTAGATATTTGTGTTTTTAACAATTTAATTGTGAATAAGAGCTCTTTCCGAAATGATTTTCGCGAAAAGATTTCGTGTTTTTAAATCTCTGATTTGTAATATATAATAGATTTCATTATTACAGTAATTTTTATGTTGCTTTTAATCAGTCTTTCTATTATACTAAGAGCAAATATATACCATTATTCTTTACTTTTATTTCTAATTGCCTTTACTTATTCGTTTTCGTATGTTAATTATCTCACAATTCAATCCAATTGATTTTTTTACGAAACTACTCATTGCATTTGCAAAACATTATTACTATATAAGCGTAGATCACTGTGCAGCTTCGAAAAATTAAATTAATGCACCCTGATGTAAATCACGAATAGCAATCAACCAATTAGAAAGAATTCAGCAAGAATAAAATTTATCAAAGGAGATCCACTATGAATTTCCGGACATTTTGATGACGCCAATAAAGAATATGTCATTACAACACCAGATACCCCGTTGCCATGGATCAACTACCTTGGCTCCCAGGATTTCTTCACACTGATTTCCAACACCTGCGGCGGCTACAGCTTCTATAAAGATGCAAAGCTGCTCCGTATCACTCGTTACCCGCTACAATAACATCCCGGTAGATTCCAACGGAAAATACTACTATATCAAAGATGGGGATACCGTATGGAATCCAGGTGCAATGCCAACCCGCACTCCTCTTGATGTTTATGAGTGCCGCCATGGACTTGGCTACAGCCTGTTTCCACGGTGAGAAAAACGGCCTGGCAGCTGATCTTCTTGCATTCGTCCCTGTTGACACAGCCTGCGAGATCAAACAAACTGACTCTGCGAAACAATTCAGATAAAGTGAAAGAGATTTCGTTATTTTCATATGTAGAATTCTGCCTCTGGAATGCTGTTGACGACATGACCAACTACCAGCGAAACTTAAGCACCGGTGAAGTTGAGATCATCGGCAGCACCATTTACCATAAGACCGAATACCGCGAACGACGCAATCACTACAGCTTTTTCACTGTAAATACTCCTGTAGACGGATTTTGACACCAGCCGTGATGAGTTCTTAGGACTTGGCCGCGGCAACAATGCTCCAATCGTTGTAGAGGAAGGCAAGAGCCACAATTCTGTTGCCAGCGGATGGTATTCCCATTGCCAGCCAGCAGATCAATGATTTTTCTGGCACCTGGTGAAGAAAAAGAATATGTTTTCCTTCTCGGCTATTGCGAAAACCCAAAAGATGACAAATGGGAAGCTTTAAACGTGATCAAAAAAGAGCCGGCCAAGAAGATCATGGAGAAATTCGAAACTTCTGAACAGGTAAATGAAGCTTTCGCCATCCTGAATACTTACTGGAATGATCTTCTCTCCCGCTATCATGTAGAGAGTAAGGATCCTCACGTAAACCGTATGGCAAATATCTGGAACCAGTACCAGTGTATGGTAACCTTCAACATGTCCCGTTCCGCTTCTTACTATGAATCCGGAACCGGCCGTGGAATGGGCTTCCGTGATTCCTGCCAGGATCTTCTTGGATTTGTACATCTGATCCCGGAGCGTGCAAGAGAACGAATCCTTGACATTGCTGCAACCCAGTTCGAAGATGGAAGTGCTTATCATCAGTACCAGCCGCTTACCAAGCAGGGCAACCTGGATATCGGAAGCGGATTTAACGATGACCCGCTGTGGCTGATTGCTGCTGTGGCCGCTTACTTAAAGGAAACTGGAGATTATTCCATTCTGGATGAAATGGTTGCTTTTGACTGCCATATGGAAAAAGCAGCTCCTCTTTTTGAGCATCTCCGCCGTTCCTTCGAATACAGCCGCACCCATCTTGGACCACACAAGCTTCCTCTCATCGGACGTGCTGACTGGAACGACTGTCTGAACCTGAACTGCTTTTCCAATGAGCCTGGTGAATCCTTCCAGACCACAGGACCATCTGAGGGACCAGTTGCAGAATCTGTATTTATTGCAGGTATGTATGTAAAATATGGAAATGAGTTTGCAGAGATCTGCAGACGTGTTGGAAAAAAGGAAGACGCTGCTATCGCGCAGAAAGCTGTTGAAGAAATGTACCAGGCAGTCCTTGACGCTGGCTGGGATGGAGAATGGTTCCTTCGTGCTTATGACGCCACCTCTCAGAAGGTTGGTTCCCACGAATGCGAAGAGGGACAGATTTTCATTGAACCGCAGGGCTTCTGTATCATTGCTGGCATTGGCGTGAAAGAAGGTCTGGCAAAAAAAGCTCTTGATTCTGTAAAAGAGCGCCTGGATACCAAATATGGTATTATGCTTCACCAGCCGGCTTACACCAGATATTACCTGAACCTTGGTGAAATTTCTTCCTACCCGCCAGGATACAAAGAAAATGCCGGAATCTTCTGCCATAACAATCCCTGGATTTCCATTGCCGAAACTGTTATCGGAAGAGGAAACCGTGCATTTGAAATTTATAAAAAGACCTGCCCGTCTTATATTGAAAACATCAGCGAAATCCATCGTACAGAGCCTTATGTTTATTCCCAGATGATCGCAGGACGTGACGCAGCCCGCCACGGTGAAGCAAAGAACAGCTGGCTTACCGGAACAGCCGCATGGACTTTCGTGAACCTCTCCCAGGCAATCCTGGGTGTGCAGCCATCCTATGACGGACTTTCCATCGATCCGTGTGTTCCGGAGGGCTTCGGTGACTTCACCCTCACCCGCCGCTTCCGCGGTGCCACTTATTACTTCGACGTTAAGAATCCGAATAATGCGGAAAAGGGTGTAGCTTACCTGGAGGTTGATGGCAAGCATGTGAATGGAAATGTGGTACCTGTTGAGGACGGAAAGACAGAGTATCATGTGACGGTGCATATGGAATAAAAACAAATATTACGAATTTTAGCAAAAGAGCCCCGGGACCGAAATTCCGAGGGCTCTTGTTTTCCTATCTAAGTTAGCAACCACCAGTTCAACTCAACATCATAACTTAAGGAAAAAATGGAAAGGAATCTGTTCGCAGGTTTCTTTCATTGTGTTAAAATATGGGCAGGGGTGTATATGATTAAATCTTATAAAACAAGATTTCAAAAGTTTTCTGCATTATTATCTGATCCGGAAATTGCAAAATATGCGAGACAGAATGGAAACCATGCTTTTTCGAGAAAGCGAAAA
>ENA-OPYU01000477-OPYU01000477.1-human-gut-metagenome-genome-assembly--contig:-NODE-477-length-16037-cov-3.394155_pt1 | contig 16037 bp, 16 predicted proteins | sample MGYA00242637_ERZ504482 | MGnify/ENA primary metagenome ERZ504482 (study PRJEB26092, sample SAMD00036237) | human gut metagenome | host: Homo sapiens | study: EMG produced TPA metagenomics assembly of...
CAGCGTGTATATGATGCGTTAAACAAGATGGGAATTAAGTACGAGGTGGTAGAGCATGAACCCGTACATACGATGGAGGATATGGACCGGCTGGACTCCCGGAAAAGGACTTATGCAAGAACTTATTCCTGAGAGATTCCAAAGGAAAGAGACACTTCCTAATCACAGCAGATGAGAAGACAAAAGTAGACTTAAAGACGCTCGGAAGACAGCTTGGAGCAGGAAATCTAAGCTTTGCATCCGAAGAACGCCTGGAGAAATATCTTGGCGTAAAGCAGGGGAGCGTAACTCCGTTTGCGCTGATGAATGATACCGAGCATGCGGTAGAATTTTTCCATCGATAAAAATTTAAGCAGATGTAAAAGTATGGGAATCCATCCGTTGGAAAATACAGCAACAGTATTCATATCATTCAAAGATCTGGATAAGTTTTTATGGAATCTGGATGTCGATGTCGTAAAGATCAAATTGTAAAAAAGTTTATATTTTTTAATTGCAACTTTCCTCACGTAGAAGTAGAATAGAACAGTATATGATACGAAGCAACAGATGAAAGTGAGGATAACTATGGAAGAATGGCAGAACGGACACGACCAGCCGGGATACCATTATCACCAGGAACAGGAAAGAAAACCAGTTGAGACACCGGGAAAACGTTTCTGGAAGATGTGGGGACCGCTCCTGATCAAATGGGGGATCGGAATCGGCGTAGGTATGGCAGTCATGGCAGCCATGATGATGGCATATATGAAGACACACTATCAGACGCAGGCAGCATTAGAGGCGTTGATGTCTGATCAGAATAAGCTGATGGCCTTTTATGAAAAGATGTTGAATAAGTATATCGACTATACGACATGGGTAGAAGGTCTGTCGGCACTTGTTACAATCCCTGTTATGGCACTTATGTATCACGGGGACAGAAAGAAAGAGAAGACAGCCGGTATCGTACAGGATAAGAAAGCGCCGTTGTGGCAATATCCGGCAGTGATCATTATGGCACTTGCCATGAGTTTGGGGCTGAATAACCTGATCATCATTGGAAATCTGTCAGTGATAGATGCAAATTATAAGGCAACTATGAATGCGATGTATTCGGCACCGCTTGCAATACAGATCGTGTGTCTGGCAGTGCTGGTACCCATCTGTGAAGAATATGTATTCAGAGGATTGTTCTTCAGAAGAATGGAAAGGGAAAGCTCATTTGTGTATGCGATGGTCTATTCATCCGTCGTATTTGGCATATTGCATGTGAATCTGGTGCAGATGCTCTATGGATTTGCCCTGGGGATGATGCTGGCATATGTGTATGAAAAATATGGTTCATTGAAAGCACCGGTGGCAGCACATATGTCAATGAATCTGTTATCTGTGCTGGCTACCAGATATGGACTCTATAACTGGATGCTGAAAGATAATATCCGGATCGGTATAATTACAGTTGTTTGTGCAGCAGTTGCATCAACAATGTTTGTTATAATCCAGCGCATTGAAGAAAAACCAACAAAGAAGAAAGGAAACGAGAATCTGGCAATGTAAGTTGTCAGATTCTTTTTGAGTTGAAATATAAAAAGTCGAACAATCTGACAACTCAAAATAATTTTTATCTTTACAACAGTAAAGCCTTGTGATATAGTAGGCAAAAAACAAAAGAAAGGAACAGATGTATGAAAGAAGGAAATGTAGTCCAGCAACGTGGACTGTATCGTTCCGAATTTGAACATGATAACTGTGGAATCGGTGCGATCGTTAATATCAAAGGACAGAAAAGTCACGATACAGTGGCAAATGCATTGAAAATCGTTGAAAATCTTGAACATAGAGCTGGCAAGGATGCCGAAGGTAAGACAGGTGATGGAGTTGGAATCTTATTACAAGTTTCTCACAGATTCTTCTCTAAAGTCTGTAAACCTCTCGGCATCTTTTTACGTTCTGAAAGAGATTACGGAGTGGGAATGTTCTTCTTTCCACAGGACGAATTAAAGAGAAATCAGGCAAAGAAGATATTCGAAGTGATCGTCAAAAAAGAAGGAATGAATTTCCTTGGATGGAGAGAAGTTCCGGTGAAGGCAGATGTACTTGGAAGCAGAGCGGTCGAATGTATGCCATGTATTATGCAGGGATTTATTGAAAGACCTAAGAAGGTAGAGCAGGGGGTTGACTTTGACCGTAAACTGTATATTGTAAGGCGCGTATTTGAGCAGAGTGCAGATGATACATATGTGGCATCACTTTCCAGCCGTACCATCGCTTATAAAGGAATGTTTCTGGTAGATCAGCTCAGGCTGTTCTTCCCTGATCTGCAGGATCCGGATTATGATTCCGCAATCGCACTGGTTCACTCCAGATTCAGTACGAACACGAATCCAAGCTGGGAGAGAGCGCATCCGAACCGTTTTATTGTGCATAATGGCGAGATCAACACGATCCGCGGCAATACGGATAAGATGCGTGCCAGAGAAGAAAATATGGAATCCGAGTGTATGAAAGGAAAACTTCATGAAGTGCTTCCTGCAATCAACAGTAGCGGTTCTGATTCGGCAATGCTGGATAATGCAATTGAATTCATGGTTATGAGTGGTATGGAGCTTCCACTGGCAGTTATGATCGCAATTCCGGAACCGTGGGCAAATAACAGAAACCTTTCCCAGAAAAAGAAAGATTTCTATCAGTATTATGCAACTATGATGGAACCATGGGATGGTCCGGCGTCTATCCTGTTCAGTGATGGTGACTGCATGGGAGCCGTGCTTGACAGAAATGGTCTGCGTCCATCGAGGTATTATATCACGGATGATGATATGCTGATCCTTTCTTCGGAAGTTGGTGTACTGGATATTCCACCGGAGAAGATTGTAGTGAAAGAACGTTTGCATCCGGGAAAGATGCTTCTGGTAGATATCAAAAAAGGAAAAGTCATTGATGACGAAGAATTAAAAGAAACTTATGCAAGCAGACAGCCTTATGGTGAGTGGTTGGATAACAATCTGATCGAATTAAAGGATCTGAAGATCCCGAATCAGAAGGTTCCAGCTTATACAGCAGAAGAATGCAGAAGACTTCAGAAAGCATTCGGCTATTCATATGAAGAAGTAAAGACTTCTATCCTGAACATGGCGAAGAATGGTGCCGAAGGAACAGCAGCCATGGGTATTGATGCGCCGCTTGCGGTATTATCTGACATGCATCAGAACCTGTTTGGATATTTCAAACAACGTTTTGCACAGGTAACCAACCCTCCAATCGATGCAATCCGTGAGAAGGTCGTTACATCTACAACGGTTTATATTGGTGAAGATGGAAACCTTCTGGAAGAAAAAGCAGAGAACTGTAAGATGTTAAAGGTTAACAATCCAATTCTTACAGAGACAGATCTTCTGAAAATTAAAAATATGAAAGAAGATGGATTCAAGGTTGCGGAGATTCCGACCATTTATTACAAGAATTCGAGCCTTGAAAAGGCAATTGATTATCTGTTTATTGAAGTTGACAGAGCTATCCGCGAAGGAGCCAACATTCTGATCCTCTCAGATAGAGGTGTAGATGAATATCACGTGGCAATGCCTTCGCTCCTGGTGCTTTCCGGACTGCAGCAGCATCTGGTGCGCACAAAGAAACGTACTTCTGTAGGAATCGTTCTGGAGACCGGAGAACCAAGAGAGGTACATCACTTCGCAACACTGATCGGTTATGGTGCATGTGCGATCAACCCGTATCTTGCACACGAATCCATCAAACAGCTGATCGATACAGATATGCTTCAGAAAGACTATTATGCAGCAGTAGATGATTATAACAATGCGGTACTTAGCGGAATTGTAAAGATTGCATCAAAGATGGGTATCTCCACAATCCAGTCTTATCAGGGAGCAAAGATATTTGAAGCAATCGGATTAAAACAGGAATTCATTGATAAATATTTTACAGATACTGTCAGCAGAATTGGCGGAATCGGAATTGAAGAGATTGCAGCAGATTATATTGCGCGTCATTCACAGGCATTTGATCCGCTCGGACTGGAAGTGGATATGACACTGAACAGTGTAGGGCAGCACAAACTAAAAAGCGGCGGAGAGAGACATCTTTATAATCCACAGACGATCCATATGCTGCAGGAATCTACCAGACGCGGTGACTATGGTATGTTCAAACAGTATACAGAGCTGGTCAATGCGGAAGGAGAACACATCAACCTGCGTGGACAGTTAGAATTCAACTATCCAAAGAAAGGCATTCCAATCGAAGAAGTAGAAAGCGTCGACGAGATTGTAAAACGATTCAAGACAGGAGCAATGTCTTATGGTTCTATCTCGAAAGAAGCGCATGAGACACTGGCAATTGCGATGAACCAGTTGCATGGTAAATCCAACAGTGGTGAAGGTGGAGAGGAGATTGAACGTCTGGATACGAACAGATGCTCTGCAATCAAACAGGTAGCTTCCGGACGATTTGGCGTTACATCCAGATACCTGGTAAGCGCACAGGAAATCCAGATCAAGATGGCACAGGGGGCAAAACCGGGAGAAGGCGGACATCTGCCGGGCGGAAAAGTATATCCGTGGATTGCAAAGACACGTCACTCTACACCTGGGGTCAGCCTGATCTCACCACCGCCGCATCATGATATCTATTCGATCGAGGATCTTGCACAGCTCATATATGACTGTAAAAATGCGAACAAAGATGCAAGAATTACAGTAAAACTGGTATCAGAAGCCGGTGTAGGTACAGTTGCAGCCGGTGTAGCCAAAGCGGGAGCAGGCCTGATATTGATCTCCGGATATGACGGAGGAACCGGGGCAGCACCAAGAAGTTCCATCCATAATGCAGGACTTCCATGGGAATTGGGACTCGCGGAGACGCATCAGACACTGATTCAGAATGGCTTAAGAGAAAGAGTCCGTATCGAGACAGACGGTAAGCTGATGAGTGGTCGTGACGTGGCAATCGCAGCAATCCTTGGAGCAGAAGAATTCGGATTCGCAACTGCACCGCTGGTAACGATGGGGTGCGTAATGATGCGTGTATGTAATCTGGATACCTGCCCGGTCGGTGTGGCAACGCAGAATCCGGAACTTAGAAAACGTTTCCGTGGAAAACCGGAATATGTCGTGAATTTTATGCGCTTTATTGCAGAAGAACTGCGTGAATATATGGCAAGATTCGGTGTCCGTACACTGGATGAACTGGTTGGAAGAACAGATCTTCTAAAAGTAAAGGAAGTAGCAACTTCAGAACGTGCAGCCACACTGAATCTGGAACAGATTCTCGATAATCCATATGAAGGCACAAAGACACCGATGACATTCAATCCGAAGAAAGTCTTCGACTTTGAACTGGAGAAAACTCTGGATGAAAAAGTTCTGGTCAGAGAATTGCTCCCGGCGGTAGAGAAGAAACAGAAGAGAAGCATTGAAATAGATGTGACAAATACGAACCGTACATTTGGTACAATCTTTGGTTCGGAGATTACGAGAAGATATCCGGAAGGTTTGGACGAAGATAGCTATGTGGTACATTGTAAGGGTGCCGGCGGACAGTCCTTCGGCGCATTTATTCCGAAAGGACTGACACTGGAACTGACCGGTGACAGTAATGACTATTTCGGAAAGGGACTTTCCGGCGGAAAACTTGTAGTATATCCACCAAAAGGAATACGCTATAAAGCGGAAGAAAACATTATCATCGGTAACGTGGCACTTTACGGGGCAACCAGCGGTAAAGTATTCATCAATGGCGTGGCGGGAGAACGTTTTGCAGTACGTAATTCCGGTGCGACAGCAGTTGTAGAAGGTGTAGGAGATCACGGATGTGAATATATGACAGGCGGACGCGTAGCAGTCCTTGGCGGAACAGGTAAGAACTTCGCAGCCGGTATGAGCGGTGGAGTTGCTTATGTACTGGATATGGAAAATGATCTTTATACAAGAGTCAATAAAGAGATGGTTCATATTGAACATGTGACAACCAAGATCGATGTCGGAGAATTAAAGAGCATGATCGAAGAACATGTTGCCAATACCAATTCGGAACTTGGTAAGAAGATTCTGGATAACTTCACTGAATATCTTCCGAAATTCAAGAAGATTATTCCGATTGATTATGAACGTATGCTGACAACCATCCTTCAGATGGAAGAACAGGGCATGAGCAGTGAACAGGCAAAGACAGAAGCATTTTATGCGATCAAAGAAGGAAGATAGGGGGTAAGAACAGTGGGAAAAGCAACAGGATTTATGGATTATGACAGGCAGGATAAGATGGCTGAAGATTCAAAAGAGCGAATTAAGCATTTTAAAGAGTTTCATACACCTCTGTCAAAAGAAGAACAGGAGCTGCAGGGAGCCAGATGTATGGCATGTGGCGTGCCGTTCTGCCAGTCCGGTCAGATGCTGATGGGAATGGCAAGCGGATGCCCTCTTCACAACCTGGTACCGGAATGGAATGACCTGATCTTTCAGGAAAACTGGGAAGAAGCATATACAGACTGAAAAAGACGAACAACTTTCCGGAATTTACATCAAGGGTATGTCCGGCACTCTGTGAGGCTGCATGTACATGCGGACTGAACGGAGATGCAGTTTCAAGTAAGGCGAATGAATATAGCATTATTGAAAATGCATACAAAAAAGGTTATGCAGCAGCAAAACCGGTAAAGGTAAGAACCGGTAAGAAGGTTGCAGTTGTAGGTTCCGGTCCGTCGGGACTTGCAACTGCTGATATGCTGAACAGAAGAGGACACAGTGTGACTGTCTTTGAAAGAGAAGATAAAATCGGTGGACTTCTCCGATATGGTATCCCGAATATGAAACTGGAAAAGCAGTTCATTGATCGCAAGATTGCAATCATGGAAGAAGAAGGGGTTCAGTTTGTGACAGGATGTAATATCGGAAAAGATAAGAAAGCAGCTACATTATTAAAAGAATTTGACCGTATAGTACTTTGCTGCGGTGCATCAAATCCAAGAGATATTAAAGTACCAGGAAGAGAAGCCGAAGGCATCTATTTCGCAGTAGATTTCTTAAAATCAACAACAAAGCACATCTGGAAAAATGCAAAACAGAATGCAGATGGAACCTATGACCTGAGTCTGAAGGAAGGCACATACATTTCCGCAAAAGGAAAAATGTTATGGTCATTGGTGGAGGAGATACAGGAAATGACTGTGTGGGAACATCGATGAGACATGGTGCCAAGAGTGTACTGCAGCTTGAGATGATGCCGAAAGCTCCGGATGAACGTACAGAGATGAATCCTTGGCCGGAGTGGCCGAGAGTCTGCAAGACAGATTACGGTCAGCAGGAAGCCGCTGCCGTATTTGGACATGACCCACGTGTATACCAGACAACCGTCAAAGAATTCAAAAAAAGACAAAAATGGTAAAGTCTGCAAGGCAGTTCTGGTGAAATTAGAGCCAAAAAAAGATGAAAAGACAGGCCGTATGATGATGGCAGAGGTGGCCGGAAGTGAATACACGGTGGATGTAGATCTGGTATTGATCGCAGCAGGATTCCTGGGAAGTCAGGATTATGTGACCAAAGCATTTGGTGTAGAAGTAAATGAACGCACAAATGTTAAGACTGCAGCCGGAGCATATAGTACAAACGTTGAAAAATGTCTTCACAGCAGGCGATATGCACAGAGGACAGTCACTGGTTGTGTGGGCAATCCGTGAAGGGCGCGAGGCTGCAAAAGCTGTAGATATCAGTTTGATGGGATATACGAATATGTATGTCCAGTAGTGAAAAAGTACAGCAAAAGGATGGGCGGAAAATTTCCTTGCATAAAATAAAAAGCTGAATTATAATAGGAAAGAACAGGTCGGAATCATATATTCCGGCCTGTAATTGTTACAAAAGTATTAAAAAATGTTGCAATTTGCTCTATGTTGAGCTATAATAGCAATCAGATGCGGAAGAAAGAATAATCTTGCGCCTGAGGGGAAGCAATAATTAAAACAAAAAGAAAGAAGAGTGAGTATGAATAAACACGGAATCAGATTGATCACAGCAGTGGTGACAAGTTCAATGATTGTAACACCTGTTTTGGCAGCACCGTCTGTCGATGATTTGAAGAAGGAAAAATGCTGCAAAGCAGAGTGAAGTAAGTTCCTTGCAGTCGCAGCTGACAACATTAATGGGAAAAGTCAATACACTGGAAAGTGAATTGATTCAGACCGGTGAGGACATTACAAAAGCACAGGGCGATTTGGAAGTTGCGCAGGAAAAAGAAAAAGAACAGTATGCAGCAATGAAGAAGCGTATCAAGTATATGTATGAAGCCGGTAATGATTCAGCATTTGAGACACTGGTTACATCAGAAGATTTTACAGATCTTCTCAGTAAAGCAGAATATGTTCAGAATGTACATAGCTACGACAGAAAACAATTGCAGGAATATGTAGAGACAAAACAGCAGATTTCCGATCTGAAAGACAGTCTTGAAAAAGACCAGAAAGAATTGGAAAGTAAACAGGTGGAATATGAAAAACAGGGTGATAACCTGAATAACCTGATTACTTCTAAATCAGCAGAAGTTGCTAATCTGGATTCAGAGATTCAGGCAGCAGCAGAAGCAGCAGAAAGAGCAGCAAGAGAGGCAGCGGAAAAAGCAGCAAAAGAAGCGGAAAGACAGCAGGCAGCAGCAAGCAATAATAATTCGGCTTCAACATCGAATAGAAACAATACAACAAGCAACAGAAATAACACAACAAGCAACAGAAATAATACTACAAGCAGTAGTTCGTCAAGCAATTCAAGTGCATCTGCGACGACGAAACCGTCCAATTCAAGCAGTAGTACTACGACGAGTGGAACGAATGCAAATGGAGGTTCAATCGTAAGCAGAGCGTACAGCCAGCTTGGAAAACCTTATGTATGGGGTGCATGCGGACCAAACAGTTTCGACTGTTCCGGATTTGTAAGCTATTGTCTGACAGGAAGCTATAGCCGTCTCGGAACAACACTTACGTTCATGGGATGGACAAGAGTAAGTAACCCGCAGCCTGGTGATGTTGTAACAACAGCAACACATTGTGGTATTTATATCGGAAATGGTCAGATGATTCATGCTCCGCACACAGGAGACGTTGTAAAAGTCGGACCGGTACAGTCTGGTATGATTTATGTGCGTAGATAATGAAAAGTAAACAAAAAACCGGAATCAGGGAACTGGCTTCGGATTTTTTTTATACTAAAAATTGCAGAAAATAAAAGGAAAATCCTTGCAAACAGACAACCTTTATGGTAATATTAAAAAGTCGCAAAAAATCACGCATAGGCTTGTCCCGATGGTGCCAAAGCCTGATAACAGGACGGTTTCGGGGACGTATAACAACATATGCGGAAGTAAAAAACCAATGGAGGAAAGAAACATGAGCGTTATTTCAATGAAACAACTTTTAGAAGCAGGTGTTCATTTCGGACATCAGACAAGAAGATGGAACCCTAAAATGGCTCCATATATCTACACAGAGAGAAATGGTATCTATATCATTGACCTTCAGAAATCTGTAGGTAAAGTAGATGAAGCTTACCAGGCAGTAGCTGATATCGCTGCAGAAGGTGGAACAATCCTTTTTGTAGGTACTAAGAAGCAGGCTCAGGATGCTATCAAAGTAGAAGCTGAACGTTGCGGAATGTACTATGTAAATGAAAGATGGCTTGGAGGAATGCTTACAAACTTCAAGACAATCAAGAGCAGAATCGCTCGTCTGAAAGATATCGAAAGAATGTCAGAAGACGGAACATTTGATGTACTGCCTAAGAAAGAAGTTATCCAGTTAAAGAAAGAATGGGATAAACTTGAGAAGAACCTTGGCGGAATCAAAGACATGAAGACACTTCCAGATGCTATTTTTATCGTAGATCCTAAGAAGGAAAGAATCTGTGTTCAGGAAGCACACACTCTTGGAATTCCACTTATCGGTATCGCTGATACTAACTGTGATCCAGAGGAACTTGATTATGTAATTCCTGGAAATGACGATGCTATTCGTGCTGTAAAACTGATCGTTTCTAAGATGGCTGATGCTGTAGTAGAAGCTAACCAGGGTGTTGCAGGCGAAGAAGAGTATGTTGAAGAAGCTGAAGAAGCAGTAGAAGAATAAGATTCTTAAAAAACATAATTGGAGGATAAAATCATGGCAGTTACAGCTAAGATGGTAAAAGAATTAAGAGAAATGACCGGTGCAGGAATGATGGACTGCAAGAAAGCTCTTAATGAGACAATGGTGATATGGATGCAGCTATCGAGTTCTTAAGAAAGAACGGAGAAGCTAAGGCTGTTCAAAAAAAGCCGGACGTATCGCAGCAGAAGGTATTGTTATGGCTGATGTTAAGGATGACAAGACAGCAGCTATCGTAGAAGTTAACTCAGAGACAGACTTCGTTGCTAAGAATGCTGAATTCCAGGGATTCGTTAAAGCAGTTGTTAATCAGGCAATCGCTTCTGATTCTGCTGATATGGATGGATTCATGGCTGAAGCTTGGAATGAAGACGCTTCTAAGACAGTACAGGATGCATTAAATGAGAAAATCTCTGTAATCGGAGAAAAACTCAGCATCAGAAGATTTGAGAAAGTTGTTACTGATGGTTGTGTAGTATCTTATATCCACGGCGGCGGACGTATCGGTGTTCTTGTAGAAGCTGAGACAGATGTTGTTAACGATGAGATCAGATCATGCCTGAAGAACGTAGCTATGCAGGTTGCAGCTATGTCTCCAAAATATACTTCACGTGATGAAGTAGATGCTTCTTTCTTAGAGCATGAAAAAGAGATTCTTCTTGCTCAGGCTAAACAGGAGAATCCAAACAAACCGGATAATATTATCGAAAAGATGATTATCGGACGTCTCAACAAAGAGATGAAAGAAATCTGCCTGTTAGATCAGGTATACGTTCAGGACAGCGACCTTACAGTAGCTAAATACGTAGAGAAGGTAGCTAAAGAGAACGGAGCTAACATGACAGTTAAGAAGTTTGTTCGTTTTGAGACAGGAGAAGGTCTTGAGAAGAAGAATGAAGACTTCGCAGCTGAAGTTGCAGCACAGATGAACGCATAATCGAATAGTGTGTTGAATTTCTGAAATGATAATAACCCTTGCGAATGGTGGTGACACTGTTTGTGAGGGTTGTTTTATAGAAACTTAAAAAATGAATTGATTTGTTAAGCGGATTTTTCATATAAGATAGACAAAGAAAACGAATAAATTTATTTGAACATGAGATGAAAGAAGGCAATGAGCTGTCAGAACTCTTGTCTTCTTTTTTTGGTGAGAAAGATGAAGAGTGTTATTCTTAGATATTTCATAAATTGGTTTATAGATGTACAATATTCTGTTGTAATAATGTACAAAGAAAGGAGGTGCTACAATGCCAGTAATCAAACCAATTACAGATTTACGTAATACAAATGAAATATCTGAATTATGTCATAAACAGCAGCAGCCAGTTTTCATTACAAAAAATGGTTATGGAGATTTGGTAGTTATGAGTATGGAAACTTATGACGAGTTGCTTAGCACGAACCATATTGATAAAGCAAAGGCAGGATTTTCTGATCCTAAGTCTGCTATATATAATGCCTGAGAAAAGACTTGACTTTTAAATACTACAAGTGTAAGATTAAAAAAATAAAAGCGTTGAAAGAAAGGGGTATCTATGAAAAAAAGACGGAAAAAACAAAGCACTAAAAAATCTTACACTTTGTAGGATTTTGGGGTTAATAATGGCTATAACAGTAATTGCTATTTGGGGAGGTGTTTTTATTAAAAAGATCAATTACGGAATCACCAGAAGACACACTGGTGGAATATATGAATCATATTGAAAAAAAGGAATATGAAGCGATGTATGCCATGATAGATTCAGGAGAGAAAGGTTATCTGGAAAAAGAAGAATACATACAAAGAAATTCTAAGATATACGAAGGAATAGAGGTCACTGACATCAAAATCGATCACATAGTGAATAAAGAGAAAAAAGCAGATACAGTTACGTTTTCGTATGAAACATCATGTAATACAATTGCCGGAACAATACAATTTGACAATATGGCGGAACTGAAGAAGACGAAACAGGGATATAAATTAGTATGGCAGGATAGTTTGAATTTTTCCAGATTTAGAGAGTGATGATAAAATAAGCGTTACTACCTCAAAAGCGGAGCGAGGAGAAATATTAGATCGGAATGGTAAAATGCTTGCAGGAAAAGGTGTAGCGACATCGGTTGGTATTATACCGGGAAAGCTGGAAGACAGGAATGTATCTCTTGAAAAAATAGCAGAGTTATTGAAGATAGACGTAGAAACAATAAATAACAAACTTACAGCAAAGTGGGTGAAAGAAGATTCTTTTGTACCAATTGAAACAATTCCAAAAGTAAAAGAAACAGATTTAATGAAAATACAGCCAGAAGAAAAGACGCTTGAGGAGCAGGAGCGTCAGAATAAACTTCTGGAAATTCCGGGGGTTATGCTGTCAGATGTGGAAGTTAGATCCTATGAGTTAGGGGAAGCAGCCGCTCATTTAATTGGTTATGTACAATCTGTAACGGCAGAGGATTTGGAAAATCATCCGGGGGAAGGATATACAAACGAAAGTGTAATCGGAAGGTCTGGGTTGGAAAAAATATATGAAAGCAATTAAAGGAAAAGATGGTTGTGATATAAAGATTCTAGATAGCGATGGGGAAGAAAAAGAAGTTCTTGTAGGCACTTTTAAAGAAGATGGTAAAGATATAAGATTGACGATAGATTCTGACTTGCAAAAATCATTATATGAGCAGTTTAAAGAAGATCCGGGGTGCTCTGTTGCAATGAATCCTTATACGGGAGAAGTATTGGCTTTGGTCAGTACTCCATCTTATGACAATAATGAATTTATACGAGGATTATCATCAGAAAAATGGACATCATTAAATGAAGATGAAAAGAAACCTTTATATAATCGTTTCCGTCAAGTATGGTGTCCTGGTTCAACATTTAAGCCAGTTGTAGCAGGAATTGGGTTGAAAACGGAAACCATAGATCCAAAAGAGGATTTTGGAAATGAAGGTCTGGAATGGCAGAAAGATTCGTCCTGGGGATCTTATCAAGTGACAACACTTCATGAGTATGAACCGGTTATTATGAAGAATGCAATTATTTATTCTGATAATATTTACTTTGCAAAGGCTGCTCTTAAAATTGGAAGTGAAAATTTTATGAATACTTTAAATGAAATAGGCTTTAATCAGAATATACCGTTTGAGATTGCGATGCAGGAATCAACATATTCAAATACGGATAAAATAGAAACAGAAATACAACTGGCAGATAGTGGCTATGGACAAGGGCAGATTCTTGTAAATCCGTTACATTTGGCAAGTATTTATACTTCGTTTTTAAATGAAGGGAATATGGTAAAGCCGTATTTAACATACGAAGAAGAGGCTGCCGGTGAAATATGGATAGAAAATGCTTTTACCAAAGAAAATGTAGAGGAAATTATGCAAGGTGTAGAAGGTGTTGTAAATAATCCAGAAGGAACCGGATATGCGGCACATCGTGACGATATTTTACTGGCTGGAAAAACGGGGACAGCAGAGTTGAAAGCAACGAAAGAAGATACTTCTGGTAAAGAAATCGGGTGGTTTTCAGTGTTTACAGCAGAGGAAAATGTAGACAGACCAATTCTTCTCATCAGTATGGTTGAGAATGTGAAAGGAATCGGTGGAAGTGGTTATGTTGTTAGAAAAGATGCAACAGTATTGGATGAGTATTTTAAAGAATAAAAAAATTTTTACAAGAAATTATTACAAATGTAAGATTTTGACAGTGATATTGATAATTCTTATGGTTTTTACAGGATGCAGACAAGAAAGAATCACAGAAAAAGTACAAAAGAAAGAAACTGTAGAATCTGCAATGTATGCTGAAGCGAAAGAAATAGCACAAACTTTTCAGAATATCTATATACAGGAGAAGTCAGAGTTAAATACATTAAAAACGAAAAGAAAAATTATCAATTGTCTGAAAATGCAAGGATATGCGGCAGTAGATCGTGATAATCAGATTGATATGGTCAACAGTGAAAAGGTAGAAAAAATTTTGCAAAGCAGCGGAAAAAGAAGAACAGGCAGCAGTTGACATGATTGTCGTATTTGATGAAGGGGAAATTATACAATATCATTTAGAGTCAATGGATGGAAAGGTGGATGTTCGATTATGTCAGGTTGAATGGAAAGATAATAATCCACAGGCCGAATATTATGATGAATATGAAGCGTATGCGTGGAAATATACGGAAAAAGGGATATTTGTTTATTGAAGAGTACCGTCCACCGGGGAATTTGATGGAGCACCGGGGGGAGACTGGATTCAGAGTACAGCCATTGAATGAAACGTGCAGAGAATTGAATCGGAAATATGTTATGCCGTTAGGGTATACGCTTAATAATCTATTGATTACAAATTGGGATGAGCAGAATTATACGGAACTTGATTTTTATGACCTTTATGAAAAAATGTATCATATGAAATATGGAAAGCAAGTCTCCTATGAAGCAAATTTCGGTGGAGCAGAATATGAAGTTCCAGAAGATGAGTTTGAAGAGGTTTTGCAGACATATTTACCATTTGACAGTACTGAGATTGAAAAGGGAACTTTTTATAACTGTGATGACAAAACTTTTAGATACAGACCGAGAGGATTGTATGATTGTGAATTTCCATATGAGCCATATCCGGAAGTTATTTCATATGAAAAATTGCACGATGGAACATTAAAACTTACGATAGAAGCAGTATGGGAAATTAGAATGTTAGACAAGGCAATTACCAGTGAATTGATTATAAAACCTATGAAAGACGGAAGTTTTCAGTATTTATCAAATAAAGTAATCAAATCAGATCAAAATGCAAATGCAGGGTGGTATATGCCAAGATTGACAGAAGAAGAGTGGAAAGCAAATTATAGCAATAATTAGGGGGCAATATGAAAAGAAAAAGCATCTTGTTAGTACTTTGTATAGGAATGGTTCTGACTTCCTGCAAAAACATAAAAATCACTAAACGATTCAGATGTAAAAAATGAGAAGAGTCAGAAAAAAAGCTGTTATGGAAATTCAAGATAAGGGATATGATTTGCCAATTGATGAAAAAAAGGAAAAAGGAAGTAGTGAACGATTGTGAAGAGAATATGGAGGCCATCCGAGATATTTATTCTGAATTTAATGGAATGCAAGAAGCGGATCAGAATGTTGCCAGGCAAATGATGGATCGGATGAAAGAGATTATCAAACAAAATGGAAATCCGGTAAGGGGTTCAGATCATTATTCTGTTATGGAAAATTATCAGAAGATGGGCCTCCTCCAGCACATCGCACAGATATTTCGCTTCTTCCATCGTGTTCTGCGGGCCAAAGGTGAACCGCATGGAACCGTGGCCGATCTCTTCCGGCACACCGATGCTCAGCAGCACGTGGCTGGGGTCAAGGCTGTCGGAGTTGCAGGCAGAGCCGGTAGAGGCGCAGATGCCGTGCATATCGAGGTCGAGCAGGATGGTCTCGCCCTCCAGACCCGGGAAGCTGATGTTGACGTTGCCGGGCAGACGATGCTCAAGGCCGCCGTTCAGACGGGCCTCGGGGATGTTCTTCAGGATGCGGTCGATGACGTAGTCACGCAGCTCCTTCTCGTGGGCCATCCGCTCTTCCAGATGCTCGGTCGCCATCTCGAGGGCCTTGCCCATGCCGGCGATGCCGGCGACGTTGCTCCGTACCGGCGCGGTGGCGTGCTTCCTGGCTGCCGCCGTCGATGAGGTTCTGGGGCCAGATACCCTTGCGGCAGTACAGCGCGCCCATGCCCTTGGGGCCGTTGAACTTGTGAGCGCTCATGGACAGCATATCCACGCCCAGCTCCTTGACGTCCACGGGGATGGCACCCACAGCCTGAACCGCATCGGTGTGCATCCAGACGCCGTGCTTGTGGGCGATCTCAGCGATCTCCTTGATGGGCTGGATGGTGCCGATCTCGTTGTTGGCCATCATGATGCTGATG
>ENA-OPYU01000478-OPYU01000478.1-human-gut-metagenome-genome-assembly--contig:-NODE-478-length-16004-cov-3.669774_pt1 | contig 16004 bp, 20 predicted proteins | sample MGYA00242637_ERZ504482 | MGnify/ENA primary metagenome ERZ504482 (study PRJEB26092, sample SAMD00036237) | human gut metagenome | host: Homo sapiens | study: EMG produced TPA metagenomics assembly of...
AAAGTAAGAGTCAAATGCAACCGGGGGCAGAAGAGATCATGGCAGCACCGGACCGCAGAAAACGCAGAAGAAAGTGGTCGTTAAAACGCTTGTACGGGTGCTTTTTTGTCCGCTGCTGAGTATGCTGGCAGCATACATTTCCAATCAGGTCACCATCAGCTCCAAACGTGCGGAGCTGGACACGCTGAACGAGCAGATCGCCCAGCAAAAGACTGAAAACGAGGAGATGCAGCGCATTCTCAGCGGCGATGCAGACCAGATCACCGAGTGGGTCGCGCGGGATTCTTACAATTACGCTGCACCCAACGAGCGCATCTTTGTGGATGTGACCGGCAGCTGAATTGCTGCCCATTCTATGGAAAACAAGGAGTATTGAGTTTTGGCAATTGAGGTAGGGAAACGTATTCGAGGGCCGCGTCACCGGTGTAAAGCCGTTTGGCGCTTTTGTCGCACTGCCGGAGGGCCGTGTAGGCATGGTCCATATTTCCGAGGTGTCCAACGAGTTCGTGCAGGACATTGCAGCTGTTCTGCACGATGGTGATATCGTCAAGGTGCAGGTGATCAACATTGCACCGGATGGCAAGATCGCGCTGTCCATCAAGCGCCTGCTGCCGCCGCCTCCGCGCCCGGCGCGTGAGGGTAGAGGCCCTGCAGGAGGTCCGCGCTCTGGTGGTCCCCGTCCGGGCGGCCCCCGCGAGGGTGGTCATTTTGGTGCAGGCCGCGGCGGCGCTGGCCGCCCCCGCGTGAGGGCGGCAGAGGCCCTGCCCGCGACAGCGCACCCCGTGTATGGCAGCCCAAGGCTCCCGTCCGTTCCGATAACATGAGTTTTGAGGACATGATGAGCCGCTTCAAGAGCCAGAGCGAAGAGAAGATGGCCGATCTTGATCACGAGACCAATAACCGCCGCGGAGGTGGTTATGCGCCTCGCGGCCGCGGTGGCCGCCGCTGAGCGGAAAGGCCTGCGCTTTTCAAGCCGGATCAAAATAACGGAAACAGACCTGTCTCATTTGATCGGGCAGGTCTGTTTTTTCCGTAATAAAAGAAAGGAAACACAATGCCTGCAAAATTTTGAACTGATCGCGCCCTGCTTTTTTGGGTGTGAATCCACTGCAAAATTTGAGCTGACCCGCATCGGCGCAGAGAATATCCGCGTGGACGATGGCCGTCTGAGCTTTGCCGGCGGCGCAGAGATGATCGCTGCTGCAAACCTCAATCTGCGCACGGTGGAGCGCGTGATGCTGCTGCTGGCCCGCTACAGGGCCGCCACCTTTGATGACCTGTTCGACGGCGTGTACGATATCCCGTGGGAGGAGCTGCTGCCCGCAGACGCAGCCTTTCCGGTCACCGGCTCTTCGCTGAACAGCCAGCTGTCCAGTGTGCCTGCCTGCCAAAGCATCATCGAAAAAAAGCTGTGGTCAAGCAGCCTGATGGCAAAGCACCACACCTCTGTGCTGCCGGAGACCGGCGCGGAGTACAAGATCCGCTTCATGCTGCGCAAGGATCAGTGTGAGATCATGCTGGACACCACCGGCGACGGCCTGCACAAGCGCGGCTACCGCCGCAACGCCATGGAGGCACCCATCCGCGAGACTTTGGCGGCTACCATTGCAGACCTTGGCCGTGTGCGCCGCGACAGTCTGGTGGAGGACCCCTTCTGCGGCAGCGGCACGCTGCTGATCGAAGCTGCTCAGAAAGCCATGAACATTGCCCCCGGTCTGAAGCGCCGCTTTGCCGCCGAGCGCTATGGCTTTGTGCCGGCAGCCATCTGGGCCGAGCAGCGTCAGAAGGCACTGGCCGAGGCCAAGCTGGATGTGGGCTTTGAAGCCTTTGGCTATGATATCGACCCTGCCGCTGTGGCTTTGGCCAACGCCAACGCAAAGCTGGCCGGTGTGGAAAAGCGCTGCCACTTTGAAGTGGCTGATGTGGCCGACTTTGCCGCAAAGCAGGAGGCCATCGTGCTGACGAATCCCCGCTATGGCGAGCGCATGAGCACCATTGAAGGCGCTGCAAAGCTGGCCCGCACGCTGGGCCGGCAGATGGAAGCACACCCCTGCGCAGGCGTGTATGCGATCACTGCCGATATGGATTTTGAGACCCACTACGGCAAGCGTGCCAACAAGCGCCGCAAGATGTACAACGGCATGATCCCCTGCCAGCTGTATATGTACTACAGCGCGCCCAAGTTTGAGCACACTGCAAAGCCGATGCCGAAGTCCGGCTTTGACGGCAAGCGCACTGCACCGAACCGCTTTAACAAGAAGTAATTGAAAAATGTTACCTGCCGCACCGGAGCTGTCCAGTGCGGCTTTTTACATTGCAGCCGGTAATTACCGGAAAAAAACAAAGCGGGGCCTGAATTGGCAGGAGATGGAAATGAACGCAAACACAGGAAGTTTTACGCTGTGTTCCGCGCCATGTGCGGCAAAGATGAGACAAATTCATGCTCCTTTTTACAAAGGATGGTTGAACCCGGGCTGAAAATGGATTATACTTACCTTATTATTCTGCGGTTCTTCCGAGGAGGAAAAGGTGCGTATGAAGGGTAGGATGCGGCCATATCTGCCGGAGCTCACCATCCGGGATTACAATATCTACCTGCGCTATCTGCGCGGGGTGCGACGTCAGCTGTACGAGGCGTACGGATTATATTCCTGCCATCTGCTGCGGAGCAACGGCGTGCTGTTTGCCATCCTTTCGGACAGTCTGGCCGGGCGGCAGGCCACTTGCCAGCGCAAGCGGGTCCCGGGCACACTGGCCTGGCGCAGGCTCATGTGCCAGACCCAGGGCATCCGGCTGGCCGCACAGGTGGAGGTGCTGCTGGGCTGGCACAACCTGCAGGACCGCAAATACAGCGAGCTGCGGCCGCTCAAGCGCCTGCGCCGTGCGGTGGACCGTCTGCTGCTGCGCCGCGCCTATGAGCGTGCCGTGCAGGAGAACCCGGCGCTGGAACGGCTGTTCGTGCAGGAGCGGGATCAGGCCGTGGTGCAGATGAACCTGAGCGCCAAGAACTACTCTCTTGCCGCTGAACCCATGAGCAACATTTACGGTGCACTGTATTCCACCCTTGCCACCGACGACCCCAGCCAGCGCAAGAGCATGCGCTACATCGGCAGCAGCATCGGCCGCATTTTTTACCTGCTGGATAAGGCTGAGCGCTTTGAGATGGACAAGAGCAGCGGCCGCTACAACGTGTTCGTAGTCAACGACCTGCGGGGACAGGCTGCGGCGGTGGAGAATGCCCGCCGTCAGGCACTGGCTGCCGCCAACGATCTGATCCGCGTGTACAGTATGCTGGACATCAAATTGAACCGCGGCCTGCTGGATAACATCATGCTGCTTGGCCTGCACCATGCGGTGGAACCGCTGGAAGCCGGTGCTGAGCACGAAAACTGGGAGATCCCATGAAGCAAAACCATCAAAAAAGCTGGGCCATGGCTTACTGCGGCATTGTGGCGGCGCTGTGCGTCGCACTGATGCTGCTGGGAGCTGTGATCCCCATTGCCATGTTCATTGCGCCTGCAGTGGCAGGCTTCCTTGTTGCCACGGTGTGCGTGGAGTGCGGGATGCAGCTGGCCTTGACGGCCTATGCGGCAGTCAGCCTGCTGGCACTGCTGTTCGTGCCGGATAAGGAAGTAGCGCTGATCTTTGTGATTTTTTGCTGGGGTATTACCCGCTGGCAAAGCCGAAGTTTGAGCGCATCCGCCCTGCGGTTCTGCGCATTGTCTGCAAGCTGCTGCTGTGCAACGGCACAGTGCTGGCCATGTACGGGCTGGTATTTCTGCTGGTGCCGGCAGGCAGCATTTCGCAGGAGCTGCGCACCACCGCGCTGGCTGTCTCGCTGGCAACGCTCGGTCATGGGTAATGTTGCCCTTTGTGCTGTACGACCGGGCATTGCATAACATGCTCATGATGTACCGGCTGGTCTGGCGGCCGAAACTTCATAAAACTTTGGGCTGGCGCTGAGCCAGCCTTTGTGCTATAATGGGGCATCAGAAAGGGGAGAGCGCAGCACACAGGTAACGCAAAGCGCCGGGCCACGCGGGTGACAGCCGCGAGGGTGACGAGGAGAGGAATCATCGAAAGATTCGGCGGATGTTTCTCCGGCTGAGGGCTAGACCAGCCGCAGAGAAGGGCCAAAAAACGGCAGCAATACCGCAACAGATCCCTTCAAAGAAAGCCATACAAGAACATAAACTGTACTAGGAAGCTGACTGGATATCACTGCGCCCTTTTTGCGCGGGAACGGTCGGTATGGAGGTATTTTGTATGTGTGGCATTGTTGATTATGTCGGTAAGCGCAGTGCGCAGGACGTGCTGCTGGATGGTCTGGAAAAGCTGGAGTATCGCGGGTACGACTCCGCCGGTGTGGCGCTTGCGCTGGACGGCGGCATCCGCGTGGTAAAAAAGCAAAGGACGGCTCACCGCCCTGCGGGAAAAGCTGGCGGCGCAGCAGCTGGCACAAAGCTTCTGCGGCATCGGCCACACCCGCTGGGCTACCCATGGCGAGCCCAGCGATGTGAACAGCCACCCGCATTCGACCCCGCGTGTGAGCATTGTGCACAATGGCATCATTGAAAATTACGGCCTGCTCAAGGAGCGCTTGGCCGCAAAAGGCTATACCTTCCAGAGTGAGACGGACACCGAAGTGCTGGTAAAGTTGATCGACAGCTGCTATACCGGTGACCCGCTGCGTGCATTGCAGCAGGCGCTTGCCAAGGTGCGCGGCAGCTATGCGCTGGCCGTGCTGTTCCGGGATTACCCGGACACCATTTTTGCAGTCAAGCGGGAAAGCCCGCTGATCGTCGGCTGGGGCGAGGGCGGAAAACTTTGTGGCTTCGGATATTCCGGCACTGCTCAAGTATACCCGGAAATACAGCGTGCTGGAAGAAGGGGATATGGCCGTCTGCACCACAGAGGGCATCCGCTTCTACAACGAATTTGGTGAGCCGGTGGAGCGCCAGCAGCTGACGGCGGACTGGGATATGGAAGCTGCCGAAAAGGGCGGCTATCCCCACTTTATGCTCAAGGAGATCAACGAGCAGCCTGCGGCCATTATGGCCACGGTCAGCCCCCGTGTAGAGGACGGACTGCCGGTGCTGCGCATCCCGGAGCTGACCGATGAAGTGCTGCGCGGTATTGGCCGGGTGCATCTGGTGGGCTGCGGTACGGCTATGCATGCCGGTATGGTGGGCAAATCTGCCATCGAAACGTTGGCCCGTGTGCCCGCCGAGGTGGACATTGCCAGCGAGTTCCGTTACCGGGACCCCATTCTGGGAAAAAAACGATCTGGTCATCATCATCAGCCAGTCCGGCGAGACCAGCGACACGTTGGCAGCGCTCAAGCTGGCCAAGAGCCGCGGCGTGCCGGTGCTGGCCATCGTGAATGTGGTGGGCAGCTCCATTGCACGTGCCGCAGATTATGTAATGTACACCTACGCCGGGCCGGAGATCGCGGTAGCATCCACCAAGGCGTATATGGTGCAGATGTGCATGTTGTATCTGTTTGCACTGCGGCTGGCCTATGCGCGCGGACGGCTGAGCGAGGCAGAGACCCGCCGCTATACGGCCCAGCTGCTGCGCGCACCGGAGGTCATCAAGCCGCGCCTTGCAGATTGTGAGCAGATCAAGTACCTTGCCAGCCGCTATGTGAACACCCAGAGCTGCTTCTTCATTGGGCGCGGGTTCGACTATGCGCTCTCGCTGGAGGGCAGCCTGAAACTCAAGGAGATCAGCTATGTGCACTCGGATGCCTATGCAGCCGGTGAACTGAAACATGGTACCATCAGCCTGATCACCGATGGCGTGCCGGTGATCGCACTGGCCACCCAGAAACAGGTGTACGAAAAGACCATTTCCAATGCCAAGGAGACCCGCAGCCGCGGCGCAAGGGTGCTGCTGTTTACCACAAAGGATGCTGTGGTGCCGGAAGGCGTGGCAGATGCCGTGATCCGGCTGGATGAGTATGAGGATATCCTGATGCCGCTGCAGCTCATTGTGCCGCTGCAGCTGTTCGCCTATTATATGGCTGTTCTGCGCGGCTGTGACGTGGATAAGCCGCGTAATCTGGCCAAGAGCGTGACCGTGGAGTGATGGCATAAAACGCAGCCAGAAAGCCCTGCACGAAACAGAAATAAAAAAACCAGGACCTGCGCTGAATCACTGAAGTGCATTCTGTCAAGTAGAAAAAAATAATATAAGGTTTTTGTTCGCCGTTTCCACAAGGAGACGGCGAATTTTTTGTGCAAAATCGGTATCAGGCAGCTCGGTTCATGGCACCGACATGAGCCTGCATCGGCATTTGGATGAACAGACGGTGCTGGCAACGGCGGTTGTTGCAGCAGTCAATCGTGAAGAGTGATTGTTCTTTCTTGACATGAAAATACCCCCAGAGTACGCAGAGTTTTTGTCTCTGTTTACTCTAGGGGTAGCGTATCACATGGAATGCCGGGGCATTGTGATTTATAGATTATTTGTTTCGGCAGGAGGTGCTTCCGATGCAGACGTTTCTACCGGAACATCGTCCTCCGGGTCACCGAAGTTGTCGTGGTAAGTCTGCAGCAGGTCGATCTCCTTGTTGTGCTTCAGGCCGTGGATGACCAGCTTTTTGATCACATCATAGATGACTGCAAACAGCGGCACACCTACGATCATGCCCACAAAGCCCCACAGACCGCCGAACAGCAGGATGGCGAACAGTACCCAGAAACTGGAAAGACCGGTGGTGTTGCCCAGGATCTTGGGGCCGATCACGTTTCCGTCCAGCTGCTGCAGCACCAGAACGAACAGGACGAACCACAGCGCCTTGATGGGGTTCTGAATGAGGATCAGCAGGGTGGCGGGCACGGCACCGATGAACGGGCCGAAGAAGGGGATCACATTGGTCACGCCGATGATCACGGAAACCAGAAGGGCACTGGGGAACTTGAAGATTAAGCAGCCGATATAGCACAGCACGCCGATGATGGCGGAATCCATGATCTTGCCGTTGATGAAGCCGCCGAACATCTTATCGGCGTACTTCACTTCTTCCTTGATCAGCTCTGCCCAGCGGGGCTTGAAGATGCTGTAGAGCACCAGCTTGGCCTGCTGCACAAAGCGCTTGCGGCTGGCCAGCATATACACGGCCACGATGATGCCGATGATCAGGTTCTTGGCCATGGTCACTACGTTCAGCACACCCACTGCGGCACCGCTGACGATGTTCTGCATGGAGGGCAGGAGCCGGGTCTTGATCAGATCATCGATATTGGTGCTGATGGTGGCATAAGCAGAGTTGAGCATGTCCATGATCTGCTGGTTGTTCTCAATGAACTCCACATGATTCGCCCACTGCACGAACTTTGCAAGGTTGCGCTGCGCAGTGTAGTACAGGGTGGTCACGCTGGTAATGAGCTGCGGAATGATCATCATGCACAAAGCGTAGATGAGGAGCAGGCCGAACAGGATGGTCAGCGTAACGGACAGCACATTGACCAGACCATGCATCTTTTCCGGGATGAACCGGCGCAGAAAACTCTCGATGGTGTTGCACACAGGTTTGAGCAGGTAGGCGATGACGGCACCGTAGATGAATGGCATCAGAATGCCGGTCAGCGTGGAGATGGCATCGCCAAAACCATCGAAGCGGTAGATCAGGAAAAAAGAAGATGATGCTCAGGGAGATCGCTCCAAATCCTGCCAACATCCCGTAGAGATAGGGCTTGATGTGCGGCTTTTTGTCCATCATGATAGACTCCATTTCAGCCGCGGACAGCAGGAATCTCCGCGGCACTTATCAGATTTTGTTGCTCCTGCGCCAGATGTGCATTTTTTCGGCTCCTTGATCAGGTCTTCACGGAAGTCGGGATGTGCTACGCTGATCAGAGCTTCAGCCTTTTCCCAGGTGGTCAGGCCCTTCAGGTTCACGCAGCCGTACTCGGTGCACAGGTAGTGGATGTTGGCACGGGTATCGGTGACGATGCTGCCGTTTTCCAGAGTGGGACGGATGCGGCTCTCCAGCTGGCCGGTCTTCTTATTAAAGAAGGTAGAGGACAGGCAGATAAAGCTCTTGCCGCCCTTGGAAAGGTATGCGCCCAGAACGAAGTCCAGCTGACCGCCGGCACCGGAGATGTGCTTGAGGCCTGCAGTCTCGGCGTTCACCTGACCGAACAGGTCGATGTCCACAGCGTTGTTGATGGAAATAAAGTTATCCAGTGCGGAGATGCTGCGGATATCGTTGGTGTAGTCCACGGGTGCAGACATGCACTCCGGGTTATCGTTCAGGTAATCGTACATTTTCTGGGTGCCGGCACCGAAGGCGTAGACCTGACGGCCCTTGTCCAGCTGCTTGCGTGCACCGGTGATCTTGCCGGCCTTGGCGATATCCACAAAGGCATCCACATACATTTCGGTGTGCACGCCCAGATCCTTCAAATCGCTCTGTGCGATCAGGCTGCCGATGGCATTGGGCATACCGCCGATGCCCAGCTGCAGGCAGGCACCGTTGGGAATCTGCGGAACGATCAGGTTGGCAACCTTCAGATCCACTTCGGTAGCAGCACCGGGAGCGGCCATCTGGCCGATGGGCGGGTTCTCGCCTTCCACGATGCCGGTGACCTGAGAAATGTGGATGCAGTTCTCCATGCCGCCAAGGCAGCGGGGCATGTTCTTGTTGACCTCAACGATGATCTTCTTGGCTTTTTCGCACACAGCACCCAGATGAGATGCACTGGGGCCGAAGTTGAAGTAGCCGTGCTCGTCCATGGGGGGTCACCTGGAACACCGCCACATCCAGCGGATCCGGGCTTTCGCGGTAGTAGCGGGGCAGCTCGGAATAACGGATGGGGGCAGTAGAAGGAGAAGCCCTGTGCAATGGCCTTGCGCTCGATGCCGCCCATATGCCAGCTGTTCCATGTCATGTGTGCAGCGGGATCGTCGATCTGGAAGATCGCGGGCACCCACATCAGGATGCCGCCGCGGAAGTTGACACCTTCCAGCTCAGGCAGACGCTTTGCGATCTCGGCATCCACCGCCACAGGGGTGTTCACAGCCCAGCCGTAATCCACCCAGTCACCGCTTTTGACCAGTGCGGCAGCCTGAGCGGCGGTCATTTTCTTCTGAGCATACAGTTCCGTAAAATCCATTATAAACCATCCTCTCCTATAATAACATAAAGGAATTGTAAATTTATCATTTACTCTTCCTGCACGGACAAATCTTTGCAGGATGTTTACCGCCTGTTGGCAATTTGAACACAGCTCTGACACAGGCGGATGATATCCTGATAACCAGCAGAAGGCAGCTGTCGGACAGGGCAGCAGATCTGCACAACTTAGTTATAACATTAACAATGTGTAGAATCAATAGTTTATCGAGAAAATTTTGACCGACTGGCAATATGGACAAAATTCGCGGAGTTTTTGGACGATTGTTTGGTGCTGAAAAACCAAAATCTTTGCAAAAGGACTTGATAAAATTTTGACGATATGGTTTACTTATAGCGTAGCAGGCGGCTGCGATGCAGCACGGCATTGATTGTTTAAATTTTAACGATAAAACGTACAGCTTGCACAAAAATCTTGCACCCAAGACTGGAAAGTGCTATCATGGCAGAACCAAAACGCGCTTTTCACAGCGCTCAAGGAGGACACCAGACGATGGCAACAGCAGTTTATCCCGGTTCGTTCGATCCGGTCACAAAAGGGCATCTTGATATCATCAAGCGCGCAGCAAAGATCAACGATCATCTGATCGTGGCGGTGCTCAACAACAGCGCAAAGAATCCGCTCTTCACCGTGGAGGAGCGCGTAGAGCTGCTCAAGGAGTGCTGCAAGGGCATCCAGAATGTTTCGGTGGAGAGCTTCGACGGCCTGACCGTGGAGTTCGCCAAGAAACGGCACGCTTCGGTGATGGTGCGGGGCCTGCGGGCGGTGACGGATTTTGAAAACGAGATCCAGCTTGCGCAGACCAATCACGCACTGATGCCCGGCATCGAGACCATGTTTCTGGCAACGAGCATCAAGTGGAGCTACCTTTCTTCCACCATTGTAAAAGAGGCAGCTTACTACGGCAGCGACATCGGTAAGTTCGTCACACCCAATGTGGAAAAGGCGGTCAACGAAAAGTATGCGCTGATCCGGCAGAAAAAAGACCCTGAGACCTAATTTGTAAAAGCGCTTACGGGCGTTTTGATAAAAATGGCTTACGAAAAGTAACACATACACAATTCAGGAGGCTATTCACATGAAAAAGATCGTTATCGCATCTGCATGCCGTACCGCTATTGGCAAGTTCGGCGGCACTCTGGCAAACGTTCCCGCAGTTGAGCTGGGCTCCATCGTCATCAAGGAAGCTCTGAACCGTGCAAACGTCGCTCCCGAGCAGGTCGATCATGTCTACATGGGCTGCGTCATTCAGGCCGGTCTGGGCCAGAACGTTGCTCGTCAGGCTGCTCTGAAGGCTGGCCTGCCCATCGAGACCCCGGCTGTCACCGTCAACGTGGTGTGCGGCTCCGGTCTGAACTGCGTCAATATGGCTGCTCAGATGATCGAGGCTGGCGATGCTGATATCGTGGTCGCAGGCGGCATGGAGAACATGGACATGGCTCCCTTCGCACTGCAGAAGGCTCGTTACGGCTACCGCATGGGCGCTCCTATGGGCAAGAGCGAGATCGTGGATACCATGGTCAACGATGCTCTGTGGGATGCCTGCGGCTTCAACAAGCATATGGGCATGACCGCTGAGAACGTCTGCACCAACGAGACCTATCAGAAGAAGTACGGCTACAGCCCCATCACCCGTGAGATGCTGGACGAGTTCTCATACAACAGCCAGCTGAAGGCTGACAAGGCCATCAAGGACGGCGCTTTCAAGGACGAGATCGTTCCCGTTGTGATCAAGGGCAAGAAGGGCGACACCGTGTTCGATACTGATGAAGGCCCCCGTCTGAGCGCTCCTGAAGTGCTGGCAAAGCTGAAGCCCGCTTTCACCAAGGACGGCATCGTGACCGCCGGCAACTCTTCCGCCATCAATGACGGCGCTGCTGCTCTGGTCATCATGAGCGAGGAGAAGGCTAAGGAGCTGGGCGTGAAGCCTCTGGCTACCTGGGTCGCAGGTGCTTTGGCTGGCGTTGAGCCGGAAGTCATGGGTCTGGGCCCCATCGCTGCTACCAAGAAGGTCATGGCTAAGACCGGCATGAGCGTTGCTGACATGGATCTGATCGAGGCCAACGAGGCATTTGCTGCTCAGTCTGTGGCTGTCAGCCAGGCTCTGAACTTTGATATGAGCAAGGTGAACGTCAACGGCGGCGCAATTGCTCTGGGCCACCCGGTCGGCGCTTCCGGCGCTCGTATCCTGGTCACCCTGCTGTATGCTATGAAGCATCGCGGTGCTCACAAGGGTCTGGCTACCCTGTGCATCGGCGGCGGCATGGGCTGCGCTACCATCGTTGAGATGGACTAAGTTCCACCTCTTGGAATCCTGACTGAATGACAGACCCGGACGGGGAAGGGAACCGGAGAGCCTTTCCTCCGTCCGGGGGCTGTTTGTGATAATTGATAAGATTTGAATAGGAGGTTTTCACAATGGCATTTGTAAAAACCGAGGTGCAGGGTGCAGTTGAGATCATTACCATCGACCGCCCCAAGGCACTGAATGCCCTGAATCCCGAAGTTCTGGCAGACCTGAAGGCAGCTTTTGAGGCTGTGGATCAGGAGACTGTCCGCTGCATCGTTCTGACCGGCGAAGGCGACAAGAGCTTCGTGGCAGGTGCAGATATCGGTTCCATGAGCACCATGACCAAGGCAGAGGCGAGGCCTTCGGCAAGCTGGGCAATGATGTGTTCCTGATGATCGAGAGCTTCCCCATCCCCGTCATCGCAGCCGTCAACGGCTTTGCACTGGGCGGCGGCAATGAGCTGGCTATGAGCTGCGACATCCGCATCTGCTCCGACAACGCTGTGTTTGGTCAGCCGGAAGTCGGTCTGGGCATCACCCCGGGCTTCGGCGGCACCCAGCGTCTGGCACGTCTGGTTGGCATGGGCATGGCAAAGCAGCTGGTCTACTCTGCACTGAACATCAAGGCGGACGAGGCTCTGCGCATTGGTCTGGTGAACGCTGTGTATCCTCAGGCTGAACTGATGGAGAACGTGCTGAAGCTGGCCGGCAAGATCGCAAAGAATGCACCCATCGCTGTACGCAACTGCAAGAAGGCAATCAACGGCGGCATCAGCCTGCCCATCGAGAAGGCTGTTGAGGTCGAGGAAAAGCTGTTCGGCAGCTGCTTCGAGACCCACGATCAGAAGGAAGGCATGGCCTGCTTCCTGAGCCGTGAGAAGCCGAAGCCCAAGGCAGTGTTCACCAACAACTAATCCATTACTACATAAATTTTTGATATTAAAGGAGAGGTTTCCTATGAAGATCGGTGTTATCGGCGCTGGCACCATGGGCCAGGGCATCGCAAAGGCATTTGCACAGGTTGAGGGCAACACCGTTGCTCTGTGCGACATCAAGCAGGAGTGGGCCGAGAATGGTCTGGCAAAGATCAAGAAGGGCTACGAGAAGCTGGTTGCCAAGGGAAAGATGACGCAGGAAAAGGCAGACGCTATCGTTGCTGCCATCACCCCGGGCCTGAAGGAAGACCTGTGCGCTGACTGCGATCTGGTCGTTGAGGCTGCTTTTGAGGATATGAAGGTCAAGCAGACCACCTTCGGCGAGCTGGATAAGATCTGCAAGCCCGAGTGCATCTTCGCTTCCAACACTTCTTCTCTGTCCATCACCGAGATCGGCAAGGGCGTTAGCCGTCCGCTGGTCGGCATGCACTTCTTTAACCCCGCAGACCGCATGAAGCTGATCGAGGTCATCGCAGGCTGCAACACTCCCGCTGAGACCGTTGAGAAGATCAAGGAGATCTCTGTTGCCATCGGCAAGCAGCCGGTTCAGGTCAATGAGGCTGCAGGCTTCGTCGTCAACCGCATCCTGATCCCCATGATCAACGAAGCTGCTTTCATCAAGATGGAAGGCGTTTCCGATATCGCCGGCATCGACACCGCTATGAAGCTGGGTGCCAACCACCCCATGGGTCCCCTGGAGCTGGGCGACTTCATCGGCCTGGATATCTGCCTGGCCATCATGGATGTGCTGTACAAGGAGACCGGCGACAGCAAGTATCGTGCCTGCCCGCTGATCCGTAAGATGGTCCGTGGCGGCAACCTGGGCTGCAAGAGCGGCAAGGGCTTCTACGTTTACAACGCAGACCGCACCAAGACCCCTGTTGACCAGCTGTAAATTCTGATAAACGTTTCTCCCGACCGTGGAAACGCGGCCGGGAGGAATTTGTTTGCACCGGGCAATTCCGGTAAATGAAAAAGACCCGTTAGGAGGATATAGCGATGGATTTTACTCTGTCCAAGCAGCAGCAGATGGTACAGAAAATGTACCGCGAGTTTGCTGAGAACGAAGTCAAGCCCCTGGCAAAGAAGGTTGATGCGGAAGAGTACTTCCCCAAAAGAGACCGTCGAAAAGATGGGCAAGCTCGGCATGATGGGCATTTATTTCCCGACTGAGGTCGGCGGTGCAGGCGGCGATGTGCTGTCCTACGTCATGGCAGTGGAAGAGCTGAGCAAGGTCTGCGGCACCACCGGTGTCATCGTCTCTGCTCACACCAGCCTGTGTGCTGCTCCTATTTATGAAAATGGTACTCCCGAGCAGAAGGCAAAGTATCTGCCCAAGCTGTGCAGCGGTGAGTGGCCTGGGTGCTTTCGGCCTGACTGAGCCGGGTGCCGGCACCGATGCACAGGGTCAGCAGACCTTTGCAAAGCAGGACCCGAGACCGGTGATTGGATCCTGAACGGTTCCAAGATCTTCATCACCAACGCCGGCTACGCAAACGTCTTTATCGTTATTGCTGTCACCGATATCGTGCCCGACAAGAAGGGCCGTCCCACCAAGCAGTGCTCCGCCTTTATCGTGGAGCGCACCGACCCGGGCTTCTCCGTCGGTAAGGCTGAGGACAAGATGGGCATCCGCGGTTCTTCCACCTGCGAGCTGATCTTTGAGGACTGCCGCATCCCTGCTGACCGTATGCTGGGTGTGCGTGGCCGCGGCTTCCAGCTGGCTATGGCTACTCTGGACGGCGGCCGTATCGGTATCGCATCTCAGGCTCTGGGCATTGCCGAGGGCGCTCTGGAAGAGACCGTTGCTTACGTCAAGGAGCGCAAGCAGTTCGGCCGCAGCATTTCCGCATTCCAGAACACCCAGTTCGAGCTGGCTGAGATGAAGGCACGCGTTGAGGCTGCAAAGTATCTGGTCTACGCTGCTGCTCTGAAGAAGCAGGAGGCTATGGATGGCAAGAAGGTCCGTTACAGCGTTGAGGCTGCTCAGGCAAAGCTGATCGCAGCCCGCACCGCAAGCGATGTGACCCGCCGCTGCCTGCAGCTGTTCGGCGGTTACGGCTACACCCGTGACTACCCCATCGAGCGCATGATGCGTGATGCCAAGATCACTGAGATCTACGAGGGCACCAGCGAAGTGCAGATGATGGTCATTTCCGGCGCGCTGCTGAAGTAAGGGAGGCAAGAGTTACAATGAAAGCAATTGTTTGTGTAAAGCAGGTTCCTGATACCTCCGGCAAGGTGTCCGTCAAGCCCGATGGCACTCTGGACCGTGCTTCGATGGCTACCATCACCAACCCTGATGACCTGAACGCTCTGGAGGCTGCTCTGAAGCTCAAGGACGCTACCGGCTGCGAAGTCGTTGTTGTTACCATGGGTCCCCCGCCGGCAGAAGGCATGCTGCGTGAGCTGCTGGCCCGCGGTGCAGATAAGGCTGTTCTGGTCTCCGGCCGTGAGTTCGGCGGTTCCGATACCTTTGCAACCAGCCAGATCCTGGCTGCTGCTGTCAACAAGATCGGCGTTGGTCCTGAGGACGTTGTGTTCTGCGGCCGTCAGGCAATCGATGGCGATACCGCACAGGTCGGCCCGCAGATCGCTGAAAAGCTGCATCTGCCTCAGGTCACCTACGTGGCAGACATCCAGAAGGATGGCAACACCCTGACCGTGAAGCGTATGCTGGAAGACGGCTACATGATGGTCAAGGTGCAGACTCCCTGCCTGCTGACCTGCATCAAGGAGCTGAACCAGCCCCGTTACATGAGCGTGAACGGCATCTTCACCTGCTACGACAAGCCGATGGAAGTGTTTGATTACAACGCACTGAAGGACGATCCGCTGATCGAGGTTGATACCATCGGTCTGAAGGGTTCTCCGACGAACGTCTTTAAGTCCTTCACTCCTCCGCAGAAGGGCGCAGGCACCATGCTCAAGGGCGACGATACTGCCGCACAGCTGGCTGGTATCCTGGCCAAGAAGCACCTGATCTGATGAAAGGAGCATAGGATTACAATGGCTGATTTTAACGAATACAAGGGCGTATGGGTCTTCTGCGAGCAGCGCCAGGGCGCATTGATGCCCACTGATTTCGAGCTGGTGAGCGAGGCCCGCAAGCTGGCTGATGAGCTGGGCTGCGAGGTCACCGGTCTGCTGCTGGGCGACAACGTGGAAGGCATTGCCAAGGAGCTGGGCGGCTATGGTGCCGATAAGGTCATGGTCTGCGACAGCCCCCTGCTGAAGGATTACACCACCGATGCATACGCTAAGGTCGTGTGCGACATGGTCAACGAGTACAAGCCCGAAGTCCTGCTGATCGGTGCAACCAACATCGGCCGCGATCTGGGCCCCCGCTGCGCAGCTCGTCTGCACACCGGCCTGACCGCTGATGCTACCCATCTGGACATCGACACTGCAAAGTACATCGATTTCCTGAAGGAGAGCTCCACCATCGACCTGTCCAAGCAGAAGTTCGATATGGAAGACCGCAACCTGAAGATGACCCGTCCCGCATTCGGCGGCCATCTGATGGCTACCATCATCTGCCCCCGCTTCCGTCCGCAGATGTCCACCGTGCGTCCCGGCGTTATGAAGAAGGCTCCCTTCGATCAGGCCAAGGCTGATGCCTGCCAGATCGTGAAGC
>ENA-OPYU01000479-OPYU01000479.1-human-gut-metagenome-genome-assembly--contig:-NODE-479-length-15985-cov-3.401312_pt1 | contig 15985 bp, 20 predicted proteins | sample MGYA00242637_ERZ504482 | MGnify/ENA primary metagenome ERZ504482 (study PRJEB26092, sample SAMD00036237) | human gut metagenome | host: Homo sapiens | study: EMG produced TPA metagenomics assembly of...
CTTTTATAAAAGAGATGGGAGTGAGTAAAATATGGTAACAGACTGAAAAACTTACAGGTAAAACAGTTGACAATAGGCGAAAAAATATACTATGATAAATCAAAGGAGCGAACATAAGTTCGCGGTTTTGCATAGTAAAAGAAAATAGGAGAATGAGAATGGCACAGACAGTAAAAGAAGATTCCTCAAAGAAGGAAGTTTTAAAAAAAGAAGATAAATTAAAGGCTCTGGACGGAGCGCTGGCTCAGATTGAAAAGCAGTTCGGAAAGGGCTCTGTGATGAAGCTTGGAGATTCTGCTGCAAATATGAACGTGGAAACCATACCTACAGGAGCTTTGAGCCTTGATATTGCTCTGGGACTGGGCGGAATTCCAAAGGGAAGAATTATAGAAGTCTATGGACCGGAATCCAGTGGTAAGACTACTGTTGCCCTGCACATGGTTGCAGAGGTACAGAAGCGCGGCGGAATTGCAGGCTTTATTGATGCGGAACATGCCCTTGACCCTGCATATGCCAAGAACATAGGGGTAGATATTGACAATCTTTATATATCACAGCCGGATAATGGAGAGCAGGCTTTGGAAATTACAGAGACCATGGTCCGTTCCGGCGCTGTGGATATTATTATTGTGGACTCTGTAGCAGCTCTGGTTCCCAAGGCAGAAATTGAAGGCGATATGGGTGATTCCCACGTAGGTCTTCAGGCACGTTTGATGTCTCAGGCATTAAGAAAACTCACCGCCCACATCAGCAAGTCCAATTGTATTGTTATCTTTATTAACCAGCTTCGTGAAAAAGTAGGGGTTATGTTCGGAAATCCGGAGGTTACCACAGGGGGACGTGCTTTGAAATTCTATTCTTCTATCCGTATGGATGTGCGAAGAATCGAAACCTTAAAACAAAGCGGTGAGATGGTTGGTAACCGCACCAGAATCAAAGTGGTAAAGAATAAGATTGCACCTCCTTTTAAAGAAGCAGAATTTGATATTATGTTTGGAGAAGGGATTTCAAAAGAAGGGGATATTCTGGATTTGGCAGCAAATCTTGGCATTGTGAATAAGAGTGGCGCCTGGTATGCATATAATGATGGGAAGATCGGACAGGGCCGTGAAAATGCGAAGAAATACTTAAAGGATAATCCTCAGGTTGCGGAAGAAATCGAACAGAAAGTAAGAGCGCATTATGGTCTTGCAGAAGGAGGAGCGGCTGCAAAAGAGACGGAAACCTCTGAAACTTTTGAGCAGGAGACCATGCCTTTGGAGACACAGGAAGAGGAATAAGAGGTTAAAACATGATTGTTACAGAAATAAAGCCTGTGACCCGGCAAAAATTTCAGATTGAACTGGACGGACAGCCCGCTTTTGTATTATACAAAGGCGAGCTGTCCCGCTATCACATTCAAAAAGATGAGGAACTGCCGGAAGAGATTTACGAAGAACTGGTAGGACAGGTACTTACCAAAAGGGCAAAATTAAGAGCCATGCATCTGCTGGAAAAAATGGACAGAACCAGGGCAGAACTGAAGAAAAAGCTGGAGCAGAGCGGCTATCCCACAAAAGCTGTGGAAGAGGCTCTGAAATATGTAGAGTCTTTTCATTATATTGATGATGTCCGGTATGCGGCAAGATATATTGAATTTCAAAAAAGCAAAAAGGAAAAGCCAGACTTAAATGGAATTGCTGCAAAAGGGAATTTCGGCAGAAATCGTTGCCAGAGCCCTGGAAGAAGCAGAGGAACAGATGGATGCAAAAGAGACGATCCGTAAGATGCTTCAGAGCAAGAGAAAGGGAGAAGGAGCCATGGAAGAAAAAGAGAAACAGCGGCTTATGGATTTTTATGCGAAAAGGGTTCTCTTCTTCGGAAATTTTGTCGGTTTTTCCGTGAGATAAGCGATAAATGAGTAAGAGACAGGCTCACCTTTTTGTTGACTTTTTTGATGAATTCAGTATAAAATTATACTGTTGTATTTGTACAATGAAAATTAAATAAGGAGGTGCTCCTGTGGCAATCTATGTAATAGTTGCACTTGTTGCTGTGGCTGTTACCTTGCTGGTTTCCATTCCGGTAACTGCAAATCTTTCTGTGAAGGAAAAAAACAGAAAAAAGACGCAGAAACTATTGGAACCGCAGAAGTAAAAGCAAGAAGCATTATAGATGAAGCATTGAAGACTGCTGAGACAAAGAAACGTGAAGCTCTCTTGGAAGCAAAAGAAGAAAATCTCCGAACCAAAAATGAACTTGAGAAGGAGACCAGAGAGAGACGCAATGAACTTCAGAAGTATGAGAAACGTGTTTTTATCAAAAAGAAGAAGCCCTTGATAAGAAAGCAGATGCTTATGAAAGAAAGGGAAGCATGAGTACACAGCAAAAGAAGTAGAGTTAAAGAAGAAAGGAAAAAGAAAGTCGATGAATTACAAGGACAGAGAGTACAGGAACTGGAACGAATTTCCGGCTTACCTCCGACAGGCAAAAGATTATCTGTTGAAAACTGTTGAAGACGAAGTCAAAAAATTGACACAGCTAAGCTCTACAAGGAATTGGAGAGCAAGGCAAGAGAAGAAGCTGACAAAAAGGCAAAAGAATATGTAGTAACTGCTATTCAGAAATGTGCAGCAGACCATGTGGCTGAGACTACGATTTCTGTTGTACAACTGCCAAGCGATGAGATGAAGGGACGTATTATCGGACGAGAAGGACGTAATATCAGAACCTTGGAAACCCTTACAGGTGTGGATTTGATTATTGATGATACTCCGGAAGCGGTTGTGTTGTCAGGATTTGATCCAATCCGAAGAGAAGTAGCCAGAATCGCATTGGAAAAATTAATCGTAGACGGACGTATTCATCCGGCTAGAATTGAAGAAATGGTTGAAAAGGCTCAAAGAGAAGTGGAAGCCATGATGCGGGAAGAAGGAGAAGCCGCAGCATTGGAAGTAGGAGTTCACGGTATCCATCCGGAACTGATCCGTCTTCTGGGCCGCATGAAGTTCCGCTCAAGCTATGGACAGAATGCATTAAAACATTCTATTGAAGTAGCTCAGCTTGCAGGTTTACTTGCAGGAGAAGTAGGAACAGATATACGAATGGCGAAAAGAGCAGGTCTGCTCCACGATATTGGAAAATCCATTGACCATGAAGTGGAAGGTTCCCATATTCAGATTGGTGCTGACTTATGTAAAAAATATAAAGAATCACAGATTGTAATCAATGCAGTGGAATCCCATCACGGAGATGTGGAACCGGCTTCATTGGTGGCATGTATTGTACAGGCTGCAGATGCAATTTCTGCTGCAAGACCTGGTGCAAGAAGAGAAACTTTAGAAACCTATACCAACAGATTAAAACAACTAGAAGACATCACAAACTCCTTTAAGGGAGTTGATAAATCTTTTGCTATTCAGGCGGGAAGAGAAATTCGTGTTATGGTGGTACCAGAGCATGTTACAGATGCTGATATGGTATTGCTGGCAAGAGATATTTCCAAACAGATTGAAGCTGAACTGGAATATCCTGGACAGATTAAAGTGAATGTAATTCGCGAATCACGGGTAGTAGATTACGCCAAGTGATGAAAATCGACTTGAAAGGCTTATAAAAGACCTGCATAATATTATGTCAGGTCTTTTTTTTGTGGAAAAAACATAAACTATACAGGGTGAAGAGAATGAAAAAATATCTGAAATTGTTTTTTCAGTCTATATGCAGCAGGTGTGGTTTTGGGAGTTTTATGTTGCAATTTTTATATAAGAGAAAAAGGATACCAGACAAGTTTGCTTCCTGTCTACCTGGCTTCCTTTTCTAATCTGACAGAGGGAAGGGAATATCTTTTTGGAAACTTGCTGATAAAAAGAGGAACCTCTTTTTCATCGGAGCTATTTGTGGCCTGACACCTTTTGGGCTTCCTATGGCAGTAGCCAGCCTTTTGTGGTTTGGCTTTCTTGGGGGAAATCTGATTACGCTTTTTTAGTAGAATACGGGTTAAAAGGAATGGGATGGCGGGCTGTGCTTTTTTCCGCAAAATTCTTTTTTACGTACCTGGCTGGCTGTTCTTTTTCTTTCTGGTAGCCCAGATGAGCCAGAAATCATGGGGAAACAGAAAAAAGGGAAGCCTCTGATTATAAGGCATATTTCTTTTTTCTGACAGGTACTTTGATTTGCCTGCTTTTGGGAATCTGGATGGAAAGTTATGTTAATCAAAAATCTTCTTTGCCATGTTTTGGAAAAATGGCTTTAAGTTTACAAAAAATTAATAATTACAAGTTTACCATATGTGGTATAACAAAAGAAAAAATTCTTGCGATATGTTGTGGGGAGTTGGAAAAACCTTGAAAAATAAGGATTTTTGTTAAATTTAGGTTTGATTTTTGTGTCCCAGTTGATATATAATCGAAATATGCCTATTTAAGAAGGGGAATAAATTATGAAGTGCGAAATACAAGAGTTCATCGGCTATTTACATAATACCAGAGGCACTTCAAAAAATACAGAGATTTCCTATGAACGTGATTTAAGGAAATTAGAGCAGTTTTTGATGAGAGAGGGAATTCAGGACGTAGAACAGGTAACAACTACGATTTTGAATTCTTATATCATGTATATGGAGAAAGAGCAGTTTGCCCCATCTTCCATATCCAGGAGCATTGCTTCTATCCGGGCGTTTTTTCAGTATTTATGTCAGAAAAGCGGGTGGAAGGAAAATCCTGCGGAAACCTTAAAAGCACCGAAGATTGAGAAAAAAATTGCCCGGTATTCTTACTGTAGAGGAAGTGGACTTGCTTTTGCAGCAGCCCAAGGCGAATACAGCAAAGGGAATCCGGGACAGAGCTATGCTGGAACTGCTGTATGCCACTGGTATCCGTGTGAGTGAATTGATTCACCTCACCTTAAAAGATTTGAATTTAAAACTGGGATATATTACATGCAGCGGCAGTGATAAGGAGAGGGTGATTCCTTTCGGAAGCGCGGCCAGAAGGGCAGTGGAACATTATATAGAAGGCGCAAGAGAAGAACTGATCGGGGGAAAACCAAATGAGCTGCTTTTTGTAAACTGTTCCGGTAAGGCAATGAGCCGCCAGGGATTTTGGAAGGTTCTGAAAAGCTATGCTGCAGCGGCTGGGATTCAACAGGACATTACGCCACATACCCTGCGCCATTCCTTTGCTGCACATCTGGTACAAAATGGCGCTGATTTAAAGAGCGTACAGGAAATGATGGGACATTCGGATATTTCCACAACCCAGATTTATATGAATATGAATGTGAATAAAATCAGAGATGTGTATATGAAAGCACATCCCAGAAAATAAAAAAGAACTGTTATATAAAATGCATCAAGATTCCTGAATCTCATTTTGTGTAACAGTTCTTACTTTATTATCAGATTAAATATTTCCTTATCAGCAGAGTTCTGCAATGGTATAGATAAGTTTTTCAGTGTCTTCCCATCCAAGACAGGGGTCTGTAATGGATTTTCCGTAAATATGATTTGGACCGATTTTCTGATTACCTTCTACCAGGTAGCTTTCGACCATCACACCTTTTACCAGATTTTGAATCTCTCTGGAAACCAGACGGCTGTGCAGGACTTCTTTTACAATTCGAATTTGCTGTTTAAATTGTTTTCCGGAGTTTGAATGATTGGCATCAATGATAACTGCCGGGTTTGCCAGATTTTTCTGACCATACATATCCAGAAGGCGCTGTAAATCTTCATAGTGATAATTAGGAATCGTATTTCCGTGTTTGCTGACGGCGCCTCTTAAAATAGTATGGGTAAGAGGGTTGCCCTCTGTGGCGACTTCCCATCCTCTGGAAATGAAGTCATGGCTGCCCTGACCGGCAATTACAGAATTTAACATAACCGAAAAATCACCACTGGTAGGATTTTTCATTCCAACCGGAATATCCAGTCCGCTGACCATAAGGCGGTGTTCCTGATTTTCTACAGAACGGGCGCCAATGGCAACATAGGAAAGCAAATCAGAAAGATAATGCCAGTTGTCAGGATAAAGCATTTCATCTGCAGAGGTTAAGCCTGTTTCTGCCAGGGAACGAAGGTGCATATGACGGATTGCCAGAATTCCGGCAAGCATATCCGGCTTGGCTTCCGGGTCTGGCTGATGCAGCATTCCTTTATAGCCTTCTCCGGTGGTACGTGGTTTGTTGGTATAAATGCGTGGTACCAGAATCAGACGTTCTGCAACCTTTTCCTGTATGGCGGCCAGACGGTTGGTATACTCACATACAGAATCTTCATTATCTGCAGAGCAGGGACCGATAATTACCAGAAACTTGTCAGATTTTCCGGTAAAAACAGCCTGAATTTCACGGTCTCTTTTTTTGCTTTTACTTTTTTTGAAAGCTTCCGAGACAGGCACCTGCTCTTTTACTTCATCAGGTGTGGGAAGCTGTTTGACAAATCTAAAACTCATGATGTCTCCCTCTTTTTCCATGTAAAAATCTGTAGTATTACGAAAAAATTTATAATACAAGAAAGAACAAATGTCGATAGTTTTTGACAAAATACTTTAGAAGTTTAAATAGATAAAACTAAAAGTAAGATTTCAGGAAAAACAGGGAAAGAACGGTAACAAGAAGCTCACTGACAATCAGTCCCCATAAATATCCCATAATTCCGTATACCGGAATTAGAAAGAATACAAAAAGAAGGCGGACTCCAAGTCCTATAACGTTGAGCAGCAAGGTCTGATTTACAGCGCCAAGTCCAATTTTAAAAATCCCTCCTAAAGTGCCGGAAAGATAGAGGCAGGGGCAGATAAAAGAGAGGGTTTTAATAAAAGTTCCTGCAAATTCGTTTTGGAATAAAAGCAGTCCCAGAAAATCTCCCAAAAAAATAGAAAAAGACAGTAAATGAAAAGCCAAGAGCCAGACAACATTTCACAGAGAGAAAGATACTCTTTCGGATATTTTGATGATTTCCCACGGCCTGGCTTTCAGCAACGGAAGGCAGAAGTACGGTAGAAACTGCATTGGTAATGGCACAGGGAAAGAAAATGAGAGGCAGTGCCATACCGGTGAGGACACCGTATACAGACAGGGCAGAGGCATTATCCAGTCCGTAAAGACGCAAATGTCCGGGAATGAGAACGGACTCTATACTGTGGAGAAGATTTACCAAAAGGGCGGTTGCAGGTCAGGGGAAAAGAAAGGCATACTACAGATTTAAAGTCAGAAAAAGGGGCAAACCATATGCCTGATTTGATAGTGGGCTTTGGTGTAATCACGGAAGATAACAAGACCGGAAAAGCACCATGGCCCCCAGTTCACCGCTTAAAAGTCCAACTGCAGCCAGAAGAGGAGTCACAGGAATTCCCTGGTCTGTCCAGATGAGAAATACCAGATAAGAGGCACCGACTCTGGCAAGCTGTTCCAGAAGCTGTGCCGCGGCAGGTACGGATGAAATTTTTTTCCGCGCGAAATAGTAGCCGTTTACACAGGCATGAAAACGCCCATAGGCAGGGAAAGGGCCATGATTTTTAAAATGGGGCGTACAGCTTTCTTCCAAAAGAATGTGCAGTGCAAACCAGGAAGCATGGCGGTAAAGGAAAAAAAGAAACCAGGATTGCGGTGAAAACAGAAAGAAAAGTGGAAATCAGAAAAATATCCCTGCTGCTTTGTTCTTCCTCAAGTGCTGCTTTTGCAGCTACCAGGCGGGAAATGGCAGTCTGGATGCCCCCCACAGTCAAGGCAAAGCAAAGAGCCTGAACAGGGAAAATTAATTGATAAATTCCCATGCCCTGGGCACCAATGGTGTGTGACAGGAATATTCTATAAATAAATCCAATGATTTTTGTCAGAAAACCAGATAAGGTTAAAATAAGCGTTCCTTTTACCAGAATATGCATATGCTTCATCAAGAGAGCCTCCGGATACCTTTTTTGCTAAATATATTCCCTTTCGGAACTTGACAGAACTTTTGAAAGATGATATTCTACATTCAGATTAAAATCCGAGTAAAATAGTAGGGATTAAGAAGCATGAGAAGGCACTGGAAAAGAGGCGATAAAAAATTGAAGCTTTACTACAAAAGGACGATATGGACTGCGGGCATTGATTGATCTGGCACTTTATAGTGACCAGGAGGCAGTTTCCATACAGAGTATTTCTACAAGACAGCATATCTCGGACAGTTATCTGGAACAGCTCATGAGAAAGCTCAAAAAAGAAGGGCTGGTTTGCAGTATACGGGGCGCTCAGGGACGGTTACCGTCTGGCAAGACCGGCAGAGAAAATCTCAGTAGGAGATGTGCTGCGGGCGCTGGAAGGCAGTATTGAGGCAGTATCCTGTGGAGAAGGAAATGAGCACTGCCAGGGTGAGGACTTATGTGTGGCCCGTTATGTATGGCAGGAAATTAATAAAAGCATTCAGGAAACCGTAGACTCTATTATGCTGAGTCAGCTGGTGGAGGAAAGCCGCAGAGTTTTAGAAAAAGGACAGATTGAGATACAGAAATGTGAACAGTAATATTATTGAAGAAAGAATCGAGGAGATGAAGGCATGAAAACAAAAATTTATCTGGATAATGCAGCAACTACAAGAACTGCCCAGGAGGTAGTAGATGCCATGATTCCTTATTTTACAGAGAATTATGGGAATCCATCCAGCATCTATGAATTGGGACAGAGAAGTAAAGAAGCTATTACCACAGCAAGAGAACAGATTGCAGAAGTAATTGGAGCCAAACCGGAGGAAATTTACTTTACTGCCGGAGGAAGCGAGGCGGATAACTGGGCATTAAAGGCAGCCTGTGAGGCCTACGAAAAGAAAGGAAAACATATCATTACCACCAAGATTGAGCATCACGCAATTCTTCATACCTGTGAATATCTGGAGAAAAAAGGTGTGGAAGTTACCTATCTGGATGTAGATGAGAATGGTCTGGTAGATCTGGACGCGCTGCAAAAAGCCATTCGTCCGGATACTATTCTGATTTCTATTATGTTTGCTAACAATGAAATCGGAACCATTGAGCCAGTGAAAGAGATTGGTATGATAGCAAAAGAACACGGTATTTTGTTCCACACAGATGCAGTGCAGGCTTTCGGCCAGGTTCCTATTGATGTGGATGATATGCATATTGATATGTTAAGTTCCAGCGCCCATAAAATTAACGGACCAAAGGGTATTGGTTTTCTGTATATCCGCAAGGGTGTGAAGATTCGTTCCTTTGTCCATGGAGGAGCCCAGGAGCGCAAGAGAAGAGCAGGAACAGAAAATGTACCGGCAATCGTGGGATATGGAGTGGCAGCCAAAAGAGCAGCCGACACCATGGAAGAGAGAACTGCCAGAGAGCGACAGTTACGGGATGATTTTATTAAACGGGTGGAAAAGGAAATTCCTTATGTGAAATTAAACGGACATCCTGACAAACGTCTGCCTAATAATATTAACTTTAGTTTCCGGTTTATAGAGGGAGAATCTCTTCTTATTATGCTGGATATGAAAGGAATTGCAGGTTCCAGTGGTTCTGCCTGTACCTCAGGTTCTCTGGATCCGTCTCATGTACTGCTGGCCATTGGCCTGCCTCATGAGATTGCTCATGGATCTTTGCGGTTATCTCTTGGAGAAGATACTACAAAAGAAGATTTAGATTATACCTTAGAACAGATTAAGGAGATTATCCAGAAATTAAGAGATTTATCTCCATTATATGAAGATTTTATTCGGAAAGAGAAAAAATAAAAAACGGAGGAAGCAAGTATGTACAGCGAAAAAGTAATGGATCATTTTCAGAACCCAAGAAACGTAGGAGAGATTGAAAACGCCAGCGGAGTAGGAACCGTAGGAAATGCAAAATGCGGGGATATTATGCGTATTTATCTGGATATTGATGAGAATAAAATTATCCGGGACTGCAAATTTAAAACCTTTGGATGTGGCGCTGCTGTGGCAACCAGCAGTATGGCAACAGAACTGGTAAAAGGAAAAACCATTGAGGAAGCCCTGAAAGTAACCAATAAGGCAGTTATGGAGGCTTTAGACGGACTTCCTCCGGTAAAGGTGCATTGCTCTCTTCTGGCAGAGGAAGCCATTCATGCTGCTTTGTGGGATTATGCAGAAAAGAACGGAATTAAAATCGAAGGATTATCCAAACCAAAGTCTGATATCCATGAAGGGGAAGAGGAAGAAGAGGAAGAATACTAATGGGAAAGAAAACAGTGGTAGTAGGGCTGTCCGGAGGCGTAGATTCCTCTGTGGCAGCATATCTTCTGAAAGAGCAGGGCTATGATGTTATTGGTGTGACCATGCAGATATGGCAGGAGGAGGACTCCTGTACCGTAGAAGAAAATGGCGGCTGCTGTGGTCTTAGCGCAGTGGAAGATGCCAGAAGAGTAGCGCAGAAGCTGGACATTCCTTATTATGTTATGAACTTTCGCAAAGAATTTCAGAAACAGGTCATTGACTATTTTACCAGAGAATATCTGGAGGGCAGAACTCCCAATCCCTGCATTGCCTGTAACCGGTATGTGAAATGGGAATCTTTATTAAAGAGAAGCCTGGAAATCGGCGCGGATTATATTGCCACAGGACATTATGCCAGAGTAGAACAGCTTCCAAATGGACGATATGCTATCCGCAATTCGGTCACCGCAAAAAAGGACCAGACCTATGCCCTTTATAATCTGACACAAGAACAGCTTGCCAGAACTCTGATGCCTGTAGGGGCTTATACCAAAGATGAAATCCGCAAAATTGCAGAAGAGGCGGGGCTTTTGGTAGCCCATAAAAAATGACAGTCAGGAAATTTGCTTTGTGCCAGACAATGATTACGCCGGATTTATTAAAAATCAGCACTGGAAAAACCATTCCAAAAGGGAATTTTGTGCTGGCGGACGGAAAGGTCATTGGAGAACACCAGGGCATTATTCATTACACCATTGGACAGAGAAAAGGCCTGAATTTGTCTATGGGACATCCGGTGTTTGTTACAAAAATTCGTCCCGATAGCAACGAAGTGGTAATTGGGGAAAATGAGGATTTGTTTGTAAACACCCTGATTTGCGACAGAGTGAACTTTATGGCAATGGAAGGCCTGGATGGGGAAGTGCGTTTAAAAGCAAAGATTCGTTATAATCATCCGGGAGCAGAGTGTGTGATTTCTCCTGCTGAGGATGGAAAAGTCCGGGTAACCTTTGACCAGCCCCAGCGCGCTATTACGCCGGGACAGGCTGTTGTGTTTTATCAGGGAGAATACGTTGCCGGAGGCGGCATTATTTTATAATTTATGAAATTCCGGCTTCCTGTTTTTAAAAATGGTATAATAGCGGAAACCGCAGGCTTTTAAAAGATTTCCCGCTTTTTCAAAATCATAAGCCAGATGTTTTGGGGCATGTCCATCCGAACCAAGTGTGAGAATTTCACCACCTAACTCATGGTAGCGCAGAAGGATTTCTTCTGTAGGATTGGGATGCCCCCAGACCGTATTTAAAGCCGGCTGTATTACATTCCAGACCGATTCCCTTTTCAATCAGAACCTTTAAAATTTCATCCAGAATTTCCCGGTAAGCCTGGTAGGAATAATTCTTGTTTTTAGCAGGACCATAGCGCACCACATAATCAATGTGACCGCAGGTATCAAAACAGGAAAAGGTTTTCAGGTTTTCCAAAAGCACCTGGAAATAACGCAGATAGGATTCCTGTTCAGAGCGTCCCTGGAAATATTCAGGGCAGTAAGGATCCAGGCGGTCAATAATATGGGCTGACCCAATGAGAAAGTCAAAGGAATCTGATGCTGCAAGCAGTGGCAGTTCTTTTGCAAGGTGAGGCTGAAGTCCCAATTCCAGACCATAGAAAAGCTGAATCTGATGCTGATATTTTTCTTTTAAGTTCAGAAAAGCTTTTTTATAGGCAGGTAAATCCACCAGAAAAACGGGCTTTTCACCCGGAAAATCTAAATCCATATGTTCTGTAAAACAGATGCCGGGAAGCTCAAGACGGATGCCTTCCTGAATCATAGCTTCCATGGGAGCCTGGCTGTCGCTGGAAAAGTCAGAATGGACATGAAAATCGTAATACATGGGAAACCGCTCCTTTCATAAATGCATTTTTATCCATTATATCGTTGTTTCCGTATTGATTTCAAGTAAGATGAATAAAAATACCAGGGAAATACTCTGAAATTAGAAATGGGGCTTGAATTTTGAAGAAAAAACAGGTACAATATGGACAAGGTTGATGTTTCTTTAACAATCTATTTTAGGTTGATGAAGAACTCACATTAAATCAATCACTTTTAGGAGGAATGAAAATCATGGCAGTAAAAGTAGCAATTAATGGTTTTGGACGTATTGGACGTCTTGCATTCAGACAGATGTTCGGAGCAGAAGGATTTGAAATCGTTGCAATCAACGATTTAACATCTCCAGCTATGTTAGCTCACTTACTGAAATATGACTCTACACAGGGAAGATATGAACTGGCTGATAAAGTAACAGCTGGTGAAGATTCCATCACTGTAGACGGAAAAGAAATTAAAATCTACGCAAAAGCAAACGCAGCAGAACTTCCTTGGGGAGAAATCGGTGTTGACGTAGTTCTGGAGTGTACAGGATTCTACACATCCAAAGACAAAGCACAGGCTCATATTGATGCTGGTGCTAAGAAAGTTGTTATTTCCGCTCCGGCTGGAAACGACCTTCCTACAATCGTTTACAATGTAAACCACGAAACATTAACAGAAAATGATAACATCATTTCTGCAGCTTCCTGTACAACAAACTGCTTAGCTCCTATGGCAAAAGCATTAAATGACTTAGCTGAAATCCAGTCTGGTATTATGTGCACAATTCACGCTTACACAGGTGATCAGATGACACTGGACGGACCACAGAGAAAAGGTGATTTAAGAAGATCTCGTGCAGCAGCAGTAAACATTGTTCCAAACAGCACAGGTGCTGCAAAAGCAATCGGATTAGTTATCCCAGAATTAAACGGAAAATTAATCGGAGCTGCTCAGCGTGTTCCTACACCAACAGGTTCTACAACTATCTTAACAGCAGTTGTTAAAGGTAACGTTACAAAATGAACAGATTAACGATGCTATGAAAGCAGCAGCTACAGAATCTTTCGGATACAACACAGATGAAATCGTATCCAGCGATATCGTTGGTATGAGATATGGTTCTCTGTTCGATGCTACACAGACAATGGTTCTTCCATTAGACAACGGCACAACAGAAGTTCAGGTTGTATCATGGTATGACAACGAAAACTCTTACACAAGCCAGATGGTAAGAACAATCAAATACTTCGGAAAATTATTAAACAAATAATTAACAGGTATTTATAAGGCTCATAAAGGGGTCCGGTCTATTGTGGACCGGACCCTTTTCGTCTGTTTATGTGGAAAAAACAGAAAAATAATGTAAAGGAGGCATTTCCTAATGCTTAATAAAAAATCAGTTGATGATATCAACGTAAAAGGAAAAAAAGGTCCTGGTTCGCTGTGATTTCAATGTACCATTACAGGATGGAAAGATTACAGATGAAAACCGTCTGGTAGCAGCACTTCCTACCATTAAAAAATTAATTGCAGATGGCGGGAAAGTAATTCTCTGCTCTCACCTTGGAAAACCAAAGGGAGAACCAAAACCAGAATTATCCCTGGCGCCTGTAGCAGTTCGTCTGTCTGAATTATTAGGACAGGAAGTAAAATTTGCCGCTGATCCGGAAGTTGTTGGAGCAAATGCAAAAGCAGCAGTAGAAGCTATGAAAGATGGAGAAGTAATCTTACTGGAAAATACACGTTACAGAGTAGAAGAAACAAAGAACGGTGAAGCATTCTCCAAAGAATTAGCTTCTCTTTGTGATGTATTCGTAAATGACGCATTCGGTACAGCACATCGCGCTCACTGCTCAAACGTAGGTGTTACACAGTTTGTAGATACAGCAGTAGTAGGATACTTAATGCAGAAAGAAATTGACTTCTTAGGAAATGCAGTCAACAATCCGGAAAGACCATTTGTAGCAATTCTTGGCGGCGCAAAAGTTTCCAGCAAGATTTCTGTTATTAACAACCTGCTTGATAAAGTAGATACTTTAATCATTGGTGGCGGAATGGCTTATACCTTCTCCAAAGCAGCAGGCGGAAATATCGGTATTTCCTTATGCGAAGATGATTATCTGGAATACGCATTGGAAATGAAGAAAAAAGCAGAAGAAAAAGGCGTGAAACTTCTTCTTCCTGTAGACCATAGAATCGGTGACGCATTCTCTAATGACTGCAACATTCAGGTAGTAGGCAGCGGACAGATTCCGGATGGCTGGGAAGGTATGGATATCGGACCAGAAACAGAAAAAATCTTCAGCGAAGCTGTAAAAGACGCAAAAACTGTTGTATGGAACGGACCAATGGGCTGCTTTGAAATGCCAAACTTTGCTCATGGTACAGAAGCAGTTGCAAAAGCACTGGCTGATACAGATGCAACAACCATCATTGGTGGTGGTGACTCTGCAGCGGCAGTAAACATTCTGGGATATGGTGACAAAATGACACACATCTCCACAGGCGGCGGCGCTTCCTTAGAATTCTTGGAAGGAAAAGAACTCCCAGGCGTAGCAGCAGCAAACGATAAGTAGGCCGAAAGCAACTTAGTGAAAACGAGCCAAAGGCGAAGTTTGAACTTAGTGCGAGGCCCTTCTCGAACCTTAGTGAGCGCGAGCGCGAGCTTAGTTGAGAGAAGATACCCAGTGCGAACTTAGTTCACCGCACTTAGCGAAGCTAAGCCAAAACAAAATATAAGAAAGAAGGGTATATCCCATGGCAAGAAGAAAAATTATCGCTGGAAACTGGAAAATGAACATGACTCCAAGCGAAGCAGTTGAATTAGTAAACACATTAAAGCCATTAGTTGCAAATGAAGAAGTAGACGTAGTATTCTGCGTACCTGCTATTGATATTGTACCGGTTGTAGAAGCTGTAAAAGGCAGCAACATCCAGGTTGGCGCTGAAAACATGTATTTTGAAGAAAAAGGCGCTTACACAGGTGAAATTTCTCCAAATATGTTAGTAGACGCTGGTGTTAAATATGTGATTCTTGGACATTCCGAAAGAAGAGAATACTTCGGAGAAACCAATGAAGACATCAATGAAAAAAATGCACAAAGCTTTTGAACATGGTTTAACACCAATCATGTGCTGCGGTGAATCTCTGGAACAGAGAGAGCAGGGCGTGACTATGGATTTCATTCGTCAGCAGGTAAAAGTAGGATTCCTGGGACTGACAGCAGAGCAGGCAAAAGAAGCTGTTATTGCTTATGAACCAATCTGGGCAATCGGAACAGGAAAAACAGCTACAACAGAGCAGGCACAGGAAGTTTGCAAAGCGATCCGCGAATGCATTGCTGAAGTATATGACGAAGCAACAGCAGAAGCAATCCGTATCCAGTACGGTGGTTCTGTAAATGCTGCAACAGCTCCGGAATTATTTGCACAGGCAGATATTGATGGTGGTTTAGTAGGCGGCGCTGCGCTGAAACCAGATTTCGGTAAAATCGTAAATTATAAATAGTCCTAAGTGATTGAAAAAATGTAACAACGGAAAGAAAGACCCTGTACAGATAAAATTGTATGGGGTCTTTTTGTGTGTTTTTTTAGAAAATCTGAGTTTCAGGTTGCTTGCAGACAGGGAAGGATTTATAATAAAACTAAAGAAAGGAAAATGATGTTACTACAGAAGAGAAACCTTTGCAAAATGTAAAGTGAAGCATACATTCAGATAACATTTTCTAAGATACTAAAGGCAACAATACATAAAGGAGAAAATGTTAGATGAGTAACAACACAATTTTTGATGATGTTTTTCGGACAATGCTTCAGAAATGCCACAGATGGCAATCTCTTTAATTAATGAAGTTTTTGGTAAGATTACCCGGAGAACATAAAACTGAAACAAGGAAGAAACGAATTTTATACGAAAGATGGAAAGGTTATCACAGATTCACATTTTCAGATTGAAGAAAAAA
>ENA-OPYU01000480-OPYU01000480.1-human-gut-metagenome-genome-assembly--contig:-NODE-480-length-15951-cov-5.150910_pt1 | contig 15951 bp, 17 predicted proteins | sample MGYA00242637_ERZ504482 | MGnify/ENA primary metagenome ERZ504482 (study PRJEB26092, sample SAMD00036237) | human gut metagenome | host: Homo sapiens | study: EMG produced TPA metagenomics assembly of...
AAGGAAAGCACTTAATGTGCTTTCCGTCTTGCGCAGGACTGTAGAGCAGGAAACTTCATATGCGGCCCTCCCGGGCGCAAGCAAAAGGGCGACCCCGTACGGGGTCGCCCTTGTTGAGCTGCTTATGTTTAGCTGTTACTCGGCGTCGTGGTGACGGCGGGGCTTGCGGCCTCCGTTGTCGCCGGGACGGCGCGGACGGTCGCTGCGCTCGGAGCGCTCGCGACGCGGACGCTCACGGCGCTGGAAGTGCTCGCCGTCGCCCTCGGAAGCACCCTCGGCGCGAGCCGGGGCCTCGGGCTTGTCAAGACGATCGAGCGAGATCTTGCCGCGATCGTCAACCTCGATGACGACGACCTTGACCTCGTCGCCCACGTTGAGGACGTCCTCGACCTTCTCCACGCGGCCCTTGGCGACGCGAGAGATGTGCAGCAGGCCGTCCTTACCGGGCAGCAGGTTGACGAAGGCGCCGAAGGGCTGGATGGAGACCACGCGACCGGTGTACTCCTCGCCCGGCTCGGGAACCTTGATGATGAGCTTGATGCGCTCGACAGCCTGGTCCACGGACTCGCCGGTGCCGCCGACAAAGACGGTGCCGTCCTCCTGGATGTCGACCGAAGCGCCGGTCTCATCCTGGATACCGCGGATGACCTTACCGCCGGAACCGATGACGTCGCGGATCTTGTCGGTCGGAACCTGGATGGAGACGATGCGCGGAGCGGTGCTGCGCGTGGTGTGGCGCGGCTCGGGGATCACATCGAGCATCTTCTGCAGGATGAAGGCGCGACCCTCCTTGGCCTGCTGCAGAGCGCGGGCCAGGATGTCGAAGGTGAGGCCGGTGGCCTTGTTGTCCATCTGCAGGGCGGTGATGCCCTCGGTGGTGCCGGTGACCTTAAAGTCCATGTCGCCCAGGAAGTCCTCGAGACCCTGGATGTCGGACAGGACCACGGTCTTGCCCTCCTCCTGGATCAGGCCCATGGCGATACCGGAGACCGGGCGCTTAATGGGCACGCCGCCGTCCATAAGGGCGAGCGTGGAGCCGCAGGTCGAAGCCATCGAAGAGGAGCCGTTGGACTCCATGACCTCGGAGACGACGCGGATGGCGTAGGGGAACTCGTTCTCGTCGGGAAGCACCGGAAGCAGAGCGCGCTCGGCCAGATTGCCATGGCCGATCTCGCGGCGCTTGGGGCTGCCCATGCGGCCGGTCTCGCCGGTGCAGAAAGGCGGGAAGTTGTAGTGGTGCATGTAGCGCTTGCCCTCGGTGGGCTCGATGGTATCCAGACGCTGGCCCTCGTTGAGCATGCCGAGCGACAGGACGGAGAGCACCTGGGTCTGGCCACGCTGGAACAGGCCGGAGCCGTGAACGAGCGGCAGGTAGTTGTCCTTCACCATGATGGGACGGATCTCGTCGGCGGCACGGCCGTCGACGCGCTCACCGGTCTCGACGACCATGGTGCGCATGGCCTTCTTCTCGAGCTTCTTGAGCGCCACGGGGATCTCGCGCTCCCAAGCGGCCTGCTCCTGCTCGGTAAACTCGGCACGGATGGACTCCTTCAGAGCCTCGACCTTACCGATGCGGGAAAGCTTGTCGGCGTCGCGAAGGGCGGCTGCCATCTCGTCGTAGTGGGCGAAGATGCGCTCCTGGACCTCCTCGACGGGCTGGTCGAGCGGGTACTCCTTCTTGACGATGGGGCCGTTGACCTGCTCCCACTCGGCAACGAACTCGTCCTGAGCCTGGCAGAAAGCAGCAAGGGCCTCCTGGCCAAACTTCATGGCGGCGAGCATGTCGTCCTCGGAGATCTCCTCGGCGCCGGCCTCGACCATCGAGATGAAGTCGGCAGAGCCGCCCAGCTCCAGGTCCAGATCGGAGTTCTCGCGCTCCTCGTAGGTGGGGTTGACGATAAACTCGCCGGTCTCCACGTTACGGCCGATGCGCACGCAGGCAAGCGGACCCTCGAAGGGCACGCCGCCGAGCGTCATGGCCAGAGAAGCACCCATGACGTTGATGACGTCGAAGGGGTTGACCTGGTCGGCGACGAGCGAGGTGGCGACGATGTGCACCTCGTTGCGGAAGCCATCCGGGAAGCTCGGGCGAATCGGACGGTCGATCATGCGCGCGGTGAGCGTAGCCTTCTCACTGGGACGGCCCTCACGCTTGAGGTAGCCACCCGGGATGCGGCCGGCGGCGTACATCTTCTCGTTGAAGTCGACGGTCAGCGGGAAGAAGTCGTAGTTCTTACGCTCCTTGGAGACGACCACGGTGTCGAGCATCGTGGTGTCACCCTGCTTGACCAGGCAGGCGCCGGTGGCCTGCTTGGCAAGCTCGCCCGACTCAAAGGTGTAGGTCTTGCCGTACAGCTCAAAGGTCTTGGATACGAGTGTCATTGTTCTCCTTTACCCCGCAGACCCCTTGCCTGCGGGCTTCTCATGTGACGCGGGCCCCCTGCCCCCGCCACGCTTCAGAGCGTGATTGTTCGCGCCCTTACACAAAAAGAGCGCCCCGCTGCGCAGGACGCTCTTAGCATGTACAAATCCTACTGGATGTTGTCGCGGATGCCCAGAGCCTTGATGAGCTCACGGTACTCGACGATGTCGTTCTTCTTGATGTAGGAGAGAAGACGACGACGACGGCCGACGAGCATGAGCAGGCCACGACGGGTGTGGAAGTCCTTCTGGTGGGACTTCATGTGCTCGGTCAGCTCCTTGATGCGCTCGGACAGGATGGCGACCTGAACCTTGGGGTTGCCGGTGTCGACCGGGGTGTTACCGAACTGGGCAGTCAGCTCCGCCTTGCGCTCTTTGGAAACAGTCATTGTTTCACCTTTCGTTTTACGTCGCCCGCGGGCGACTCGATTCGCCTCGGACTGGGAAGCCGCCGGTGGAGCGAGCAACCAAGGTCGAGGTACCAACAGGTCGGCATGATACCACAAGCAGCCCGCGCCTGCGCATCATCACCGACCCAACATGAATTCCATCGCACGGAGGCGTTGATCGGTGTGCGTCGCAGCCCACACATGCGAAAGCCCGAGCAGGAATGCCGCCGTATGCGGGTCGATTCGCTCGGCCATGAGCGCATCGAAGGTCATGGACATGAGGGCGCGCAGCCATGCTGTCTCACCGGTCGACACCAGTTCGGCACCTGGAACGCTCGACGCGCACGACCCGCACATGAGACCGCCCGCCTGGGGTGAAAATACGACAGCATGGGGGCTCTGCACAGCACGCAGGCCGAAAAACTCGGGTCGATAGCCAACGTGCGACAGCAGCTTAAAGACATATGCCGCCACAAGTAGGTCCATATGCGCCGTGTCAAGCCCGCTGCCCACCAGGGCAAGCGCTCGCTGCGTGATGGCAAAGGTAAACGGGTCCTCGGCGTCCTCGAACGAGCACACGCGCGCAACCTCGGCGATCGCGCTTGCGGCGCAGGTCGTCTCGTAATCGGGCGCAGCGCCGAGCGGCGCCTCCATAAGCTCGGCCTGGGAAACCACGTCGAGTGACCGTCCATGTGCGAGCAGCATATCGACCGTACAGAACAGCTCGCAGCGCGCAGCCAGGCGTCCGCCGGGTTTGCGGGCGCCCTTTGCCACGGCACGAACCTGCCGCCCCGCTCGTCAAGCATCGTCAAGATCAGGTCGGTCTCTTTGAGCTTCGTCTTGTCGAGGACGAGCACCTTGGTGCGATATGTCCGGGAGCCTGCCATGCGCGCCGCGCGTCCTTAGTCCTCGGCGTTGTAGCCAAAGCGGCGAATCTGGGCCTCGTCGTCACGCCAGCCGGCCTTGACCTTCACGTCCAGCTCCAAAAAGACCTGCGTGCCAAAAATGCGTTCAAGATCGCGTCGGGCGTCGATACCGATATGCTTGATCATCTCGCCGCCCTTGCCGATGATGATGCCCTTTTGGCCCTCGCGCTCGACGTAAATGGTGGCGTGCACGCGCAGCACCTTCTTGGTCTGCTCGAGCGCATCGCAGATCACGCCAACGGAGTGCGGAATCTCATCACGGGTGCGGCGCAAGACCTTCTCGCGCACAAACTCGGCAACGAGCGTCTCATCGGAAGCGTCAGTACCCATGTCCTCGGGGGTAACCAACGCGGACCCTCAGGCAAAAAGTGCGCAACGGTCTCTATAAAGGCATCGACGTTGAAGTTCTTAACCGACGACGTCACAATCTCGTCGTCATATTCCATAAGCTCGTGGGCAGCCTTAAGCTGCTCCATGACCTGTGCGGGGTCGGCCTCATCGGCCTTGGTGAGCACCAGGACCTTCTTGCAACGAGCGCATCTGACACGCTCGGCAACCCAGGCGTCTCCCCTGCCGATGGGCTTGGTGGCATCAATCAAAAACGCGACGACGTCGACATCGTTCAACTCGAACAGTGCGCTCTTGTTGAGCTCGGACCCCAGGCCGTCCTTGGGCTTATGAATACCCGGGGTATCGACAAAGACCAGCTGGTAGCCGGGACGGTTGACGACGGCGCGCATGCGACGGCGGGTCGTCTGTGCCACCGGCGAGGTGATGGCGACCTTTTTGCCATAGCAGGCGTTGAGCAGCGTGGACTTGCCGGCGTTGGGGCGTCCGACCAGGGCTACGAAGCCGCTGCGAAAACCGGGTTCAACGTCGCCAAAGCCCGCGAGGCTATCGTCCTCGTCGCACAGGGCGTCGAGCTCCTCGTCGCTCATGCCCTCAAACGGATCGAATTCCTCGACTTCCTCGTATGCTTCGGCCGCTTCGGCATCCGCCGCATCCAGGACCTCGTCGTCCAAAATTTCATCGATAGGCTGCATAGTGTCGGACATGAAAATCCCTTTCTAGATAAAGCCGAGCGCGTGGGCAAATACCAGCAAGCCCACAATCGCGGCGGTGATGGAAAGAACGTATACGGAGGCGGCGGCGATATCCTTCGCGCGCTTTGCCAGCGGATGGAGCTCCTGGGTCGCCAGATCGACAATCGCCTCCATGGCGGTGTTGCATAGCTCGCCGTGAATCACCAGGCCACAACAGATGATAATCGTGGCCCACTCGGCAATGTCGAGCCCCACGATGCAGCCGGCAATGACGGTGCACACGCCCGCAACGAGCATGACCTTAATATTGCGCTCGGTCTTGACGGCGGTGACGAAGCCCTCCATGGCGTAGGAGAACGACTTTAAGAAGGACGGATGGTCCTTGTTCGATCCGGGAATCATAGACGGCTCCTAGTCGTGGGCGTGGTTGGTGATGGGGCCGACGTGGACCAGCTTGGGGTCCTCGCCGCGCTCGAGCGCCAGATCGCGCAGGATGGCGTCCTCGCGGGCCTCCATGACCTCGGCCTCGTCGTCCTCGATATGGTCATACCCCAGCAGGTGCAGCATGCCATGCACGAGCATCAGGCGGCACTCGTCGGCAGGGGCATTGCCAAAGCCGGGGGCCTGACGGGCAATGACTTGCGGGGCCAGGATGATATCGCCAAGCTCAAGCGTCTCGTCGGCGGGAATATCCTCGTCAAAGGCCGAGTCGCATTCAAACGAGAGGACATCGGTGGTGCGGTCGATACCGCGCCACTCGTGGTTGAGCTCGTGCATCTCGTCCTCGTCGACATACGAAAGGGAAATCTCGACTTCACGCTCAACGCCTTCGGCGGCAAGCACGACCTCGCAGATGTGTTCTACCTCCTGCGCGTCGAGCAGCGTATCGAGCTCGGCATCGTTGCTGATCAATACACTCAACGGGACTCCTTTCGGTCGCGCGGGCGCTGCTCGCGCACGTCATCATAAGCATCATATGCCTCGACGATACGTCCCACCAGGGCATGGCGCACCACGTCGGCACGCTCGAGGTGAGAAAATGCGACATCGTCGACACGGCCCAAAATCTTCTCGACATCCGCCAAGCCACCACGACGGCCCACCAGGTCACGCTGGCTCAGGTCGCCGGTAATCACAAACTTGGAGTTAAAGCCCAGGCGCGTCAGAAACATCTTCATCTGCTCGGGCGTGGTATTTTGGGCCTCGTCGAGCACCACGAAGGCGTCGCTCAGCGTGCGGCCGCGCATGTAGGCAAGCGGGGCGATCTCGATCACGCCGCGCTCCATGAGCTCATCGGTGCGCTCGCGATCCATCATGCAAAATAGGGCGTCGTAGAGCGGGCGCATGTACGGATCGTATCTTTCCTCGAGGGATGCCGGGCAAAAAGCCCAGGTTCTCCCCCGCCTCGACAACCGGACGCGTCAAGATCAGACGGCCCACCTCGTGACGCTTGAGTGCGGCAACAGCGAGCGCCATGGCCAGATAGGTCTTACCGGTACCGGCAGGACCCAAGCCAAACGTGATGGTATTTGAGCGGATGGCATCCACATAGCGCTTTTGACCGAGCGTCTTGGGGCGAATGACGCGACCGCGATACGAAAGCAGCACGTCATCGCGAAGCGACGTAGCCTCGTGCTCACCGTCGCGCAAGACGGCCAGGCAGCGAGAGACATCGTCGGCAGAAAGCGTGCGCCCGGAAGCAGCCTCACGAAAGGCATGTTCGAAAAAAACGCGCGACCAGTTCGACCTCGTCCGGGTCACCGCTCACGGCGATGCTGTCGCCACGGGCGACCACGTGGGCGCGAACTGAGCTCTCCAGCGCACGAAGGACGCCGTCGCCGGCACCCAAAACGCGCGAGGGGTCAATACCCTCGGGAACGGTAAGTCTAATCTTCGAGGCTTCCATGAACCTCCCTGCGTGCATGGACCAAGCCGGAATCATCGACTCCGATGATAGCAACATCGAGCAGGCACGGGGCTGTAAGTCCACAGGTATCGTCAAGACGGGCATGATGGAACGAGCCAAGCGTCAGGTTGTCACCATACTCGAGCACGGCACGCTCGACCGTGCCCACGCGACGACGAGCGTCGGCAATAGCGAGCTCCTGTGCGGCGGCCCGCATACGGCGGCTGCGCTCGGCCATAACCTCGGGTGGCACCTGGTCGGGCATGTCGGCAGCAAGGGTACCGGGACGCTTGCTGTAGCGGAACACGTGCATACGCGAGAAACCCACACGGCGGCACAGCGCCAGCGACTCCTCGAACTCCTCGTCCGTCTCACCAGGAAAACCGACGATGACATCGCACGAAAGGGACGCCTGGGGCAAGTTGGCGCGAATTATACGCACCGTGTCCTCAAAGGCCTCGGCGCTATAGGGACGGCCCATGCGATGCAGGGTCGCCGTGCAGCCGGACTGCACGGGCAGGTGCAAAAACGGGGCGATACGCTGCGGGTAGCGCGCCATAACCTTAAGCAGGCGCTCGGAGATATCCATGGGCTCGACCGAGGAAATGCGCACATGCGGAATAGACGTGCGCTCCATGATGGCCTCGAGCAGCTCATCGATTTCGACGTGCTCGTCGGTCGCGCTCTTGCCATCGTAGGCACCCAGGTTCACACCGGTCAGCACCACCTCGGGCACGCCGGCCTCCTGGGCCTCGCGAACTTGCTCGAGCACGGACTCGACGGGCACGGAGCGCTCGGGGCCGCGCGCCTTCCACACAATGCAATAGGTGCAGCGATGGTTGCAGCCATCCTGAATCTTCACGCCCAGGCGAGAGCGACCGAGCGCATCGACCACCTCGCCATCGCTGCAGGCGGGAACGCTATCGGACTCAACACCCAGCACCTCGCAAACACGTTCGGCGACATCTATCTTGGACGGCTCGGCAATCACGCGATCCGAAAGCTCCGACAGCTCCTCGGGATGCAAATTGACCACGCATCCGGTCACGACCACATAGGGCTCGTTTGGATGGGCCAGCGCATGACGGACGGCCTTACGGGTCTTAGCCTCGGCCTCGCCCGTAACGGCACAAGTGTTAATGACGATCAGATCGGCATCCTGGGGCTCCACAATAGCAAAGCCCAAGCGCATAAGATCGGCAGTGATACGGTCAGACTCAACCCGGTTGACACGGCAGCCGAGGTTGACGACGGAAATATGGGGTGCGAGCACGCGGGCTCCTTAATCGAGGATATCGTCGAGGGCACTCTTGATACGGTCGGTCACCGACTTCTTACCAGAAGCGACGTCATCGCCCATCTCATCGGCAAAAGCACGGAGCAGCTCGCGCTGCTTATTGGAAAGATTGGTGGGAACGACCATGCGCAGTTGCACGATCAGGCGGCCACGCGAACCGCCACCGCCAATGCGCGGCATGCCGTAATTATTGACGCTCACGGTGTCGCCGTACTGGGCGCCGGCGGGAACCGTCACCTTAACGACCTCGTCGGGCATAATGCCCTCGACCTCAATCTCGCAGCCGAGCGCAGCCTGCGCAATCGAGATATCGCTCACCAGGTACAGGTCATCACCGTTGCGCTTAAAGCGCTCATGGTCGGCGACGCGCACGTTGACAATCAGGTCGCCCGAAGGCTCGCCGCGAAGGCCGGCCTCGCCAAAGCCGCTCACACGAAGCTGGCGACCGGTCGAAACGCCGGCGGGAATATCGATGTCGATCTTTTCGTGCGAAGGCGTGCGGCCTTGACCGTCGCAGGTCTCGCAGGGATGATCGATAACCGTGCCCTCGCCATGGCAGTCGGGGCAAGGCGAGGAAGACTGAACCTGGCCCAAAAAACGATCGCTGAACCGTCGTGACGTAGCCCGTACCGTGGCAGCGGCCGCACTGCTTTTCCAGTGCGCCCTCTGCCCTACCGGTGCCATTGCAGTCCTCGCAAGGAGCAAGGCGGTCATAGCTGATTGTCTTTTTGCAGCCGAGCGCCGCCTCCTCGAGCGTCACCGAAAGCGAGATGGCCATATCACGTCCGCGACGACGCTCACGACGGCTGCGGGCGCCACCGCCGGCACCGCCGCCAAAGAACGACGAGAACAAGTCGTCCATGCCCATGCCACCAAAGATATCGTTGATATCGACGTAGCCGGAGCCACCGGGGCCGTCGGCAGTGCCGTAACGGTCGTAGTTAGCACGCTTCTGCTCATCGGAAAGAACGGAATATGCCTCGTTGAGCTCTTTGAACTTAGCCTCGGCCTCGGGGTCGTCCGAAACGTCCGGGTGTACGGTACGGGCCTTCTTTAGAAACGCGCGCTTAATCGTCCGCGCGTCGGCATCCTTGTCGACGCCAAGCACCTCGTAGTAATCCCTATTTTCCGACACGACCGAATCCTTCCGACTTTCATTATTGTCACAGTGCGTCCTATACCCAAGCTGGGCCGGCCGCAAACAGAGGGTTTGATGTTATTGCATTGCGTAGGGCGAAAGCATGGCACGTTGCGAGCAGCTCGCAAACCAAACCGACACGAGCGCAAACATAAATCCGTTGGCAAAACCGTTGGCAAACTGCATCGCGCCGCGCTTCCACCACAGCAGGCTGCGGTGCAGCACGCCGTCCGAGAGCACCATGAACAGGCCCATGGCAAACGGAATAAAGCACATCACGGCAAAGGCCGAGAACACGCCCGAGATGGCCGATAGCACCAAAAACGGCGCCACGATGCCCATCAGGTAAAAACCGGTACGGGCCTTGCCTTCCAGGCGCTCGGCCTCAACATGGGCCCGACCGACCAGATCACCGCCAGAGGCGCCGTTGGTGCCGGCGTGACCCATGCCGCCAATACGGACCTCGTCGCCATCGTGCGTGCCGGCGGGAAACTCAATCGTCTGCTCGGAGGTCACACGGGTTCGCCCGCTGCCGCCGCAATCGGGACAGGGGTCGGCGACGACCTTACCGGAGCCACCGCACTCAGGGCAGACAGACTGGAACGTGCCGGCACCAAACAGAAAGGACAGGTCGACATCGATGTGGCCGCGACCGCCGCAGCTCGGACAGGTATGTGCATGCTCGGACGAAACAGAGCCCGAACCGCCGCAGTGACCACAGGTATCGAAGCGCGTATAGCGGACGGTCTTGCGGGCACCGCCCTTGGCCTCCTTGGCGTCGAGCTTAATATCGACGACCACGTTGGCGCCGTTCTCGGGATTATAGGCAGCCTGCCCGCGACGCGGCTGACCCCAGGCGCCACCAAAGGGAAAGCCGCCCTCAAAGGGATTGCCGTAGCCCGCGCTGCCGGCGTAACCGCCGCCATAGGGCGAAGCCGTGGAAGCGCCGGCAAAGGGATTGCCCGAGCGCATGGCGTCGTAGCGCGCACGCTTCTGCTCGTCCGAAAGCACAGCATAGGCCTCGGAAACCTCTTTGAACTTTTCCTCGGCATCCGGTTCTTTGTTGACGTCCGGATGGAGCTTGCGGGCCTTTTGCTGGAAGGCTTTCTGTATATCACGCGAGGTGGCGTCCTTGGAGACACCCAAAATCTCGTAGTAATCTTTTTCGTTCATCGTCGCCATGCGCGGCAACCTCCTGCTCACAGCAGCGTATATATTGCGGTAATCCTACCCGAGCGCCTAGGCTCAGACCCCGAAAACAGCTCGAACAGCACAGTTTCCATCGAGCCAGCCCAAGTGAGTGGGCGCTAAACGAGCACGGACGCGACCTGCGATAACGTCTTTCGAGGTGACGCGCCCCGCATGTCCTTCAATATGATCGGGCACCCAGGTGGCAAGGCCCAACTCGACCGCACGGTCGCAGGCCGCCGCCAACTCATCTGCAGCGATCACGCTTGCCGAGCGAACCAACAGATCGGGCCCAATGCCACGCGTCATGCGACAGGCAAGCATCAAATCCTCGGCCGCCGCCTCGCGCTGCGACAGATACTCGGCATCAAACGTCGTCGCGGCATCGTCGCGTTGCACCAAGCGCACGCGATACGCATCGCCGCGAGCAAGCACGTCGGGAAACAGCCCGGCCAAGCGATCGAAATCCTCGGCGTCGAGCATACCGGCGGCAGAGCGGCCCAAACCCAGATAGCCCTGTCCGGTCCAATAGGCAATGTTGTGGGCGCACTCATGGCCGTCGAGCGCGTAGCTTGCCACCTCATACGGGTGATAGCCGGCCGCACTCAGGCGCTCACGCGCCGCATCCATGCATGCAGCCTGAAAATCCTCGTCGGGCTCGAGCGACTCGTCGCGACACGCCATGCGATAGAGCGGCGTGCCCTCCTCGAGCGTGAGCGGGTACACCGACACATGATGCGGCGCCGCCGCCAACACGCCATCGAGTGTGCGCTGCCAGCTTAGGTCGGTCTGCCCGGGAAGGCCGCACATCAGGTCGCACGACACGACAAGCCCAGCGTCCTTGACCGTCGTGATGGCAGCGAGCGCCCGATCGGCATCGTGAATGCGGCCGATGGCGGTAAGTTCGGCGTTATCGAGCGTTTGCACGCCCAGAGAGACGCGCGTGACACCCACCCCGGCAAGCGCAGTGGCAAGCTCTGCGGTCAGCGATTCGGGATTGGCCTCGCAGGTAAACTCAACAGGCTTGCACCACGCAGAGATACGCCGGGCAAATTCTACCAAACGCTCCCCCGCCAGCGACGGCGTGCCGCCGCCAACATAGACGGTGCGGATCTGTGCAAGCGCGCCTGCGTCGCCAAAAGCATCGAGGCGCGCATACAACTGCTCAAAATAGGTATCGAGCGCAACGCTCATGTTGCACGGAGCAAAACTGCGTGAGTCAAAGTCACAGTACCGGCATTTTTGGGCGCAAAACGGCACATGCACGTACAGCGCGGTAACGACCACCGTTAGGCCTCCAACGGATGAGCGGGCACCGACTCGCCGGCGGCAAGTGCGGCCTCACAGGCCACCACATCGTGCTCGATATCATCGACCAGTGCCATGAACTCCTCGTATGTGGAGCAACGCACCACCTGAGCGCGCCAGGCGGCAGCATGGGGCATGCCCTTTAGATACCAGCTTGCGTACGTGCGGGCACGCGACATGAGCGGCAACAGCTCGTGCGTGAGCGTCAGGTGCTCGCGCAGGGCATCCAGGCGCTCAACCGAGGAGCGAGAAGGAACCGGCGTGCCATCGAGTGCAAGGGCTCGGGCATCGCCGAACACCCATGGATTGCCGTAGATGCCGCGCGCGATAAACACCGCGCTGGCACCCGAGCTTTGCAGATGCTCAGCAGCGTCCTCTGCCGAGAACACATCGCCCGAACCGATAACGGGAATCTCGACGGCGTCGGCCACCTCATCGACGACCGACCAATCGGCCTGGCCCGTATAGAGCTGCGTGGCGCAGCGACCATGTACCGCCACCGCGGCGGCCCCTGCTCCCTCAAGCATCTGGGCAAACGTCGCGGCGTTGCGGTCTTCGGCGTAAAAGCCCTTACGGATTTTACGGTCACGGGCACATGCGCCGCGCCCACCGCCGCCTCGACGATCTGCTCGGCCAGATCGGGAGTGCGCATAAGCGCCGAGCCCTCGCCCTTGGTGACGACCTTGCGGGCGGGGCATGCCATATTGATATCGATGAGCGACAGGCGATCACCCACACGCTCCTCGACAGCGGCGACGGCACTCGCAAACTGATCGGGCTTGGAGCCAAAGAGCTGCACGCAAATCTGCTGTTCCTCGTCGGCAGGAAGCACCAGTCGCCAGGTCTTGTTGCTGGCATAGGCAAGGCCCGCCACGCTCACCATCTCGCTGTAGGCAAGGTTGGCACCGCGGCGGCGGCACATGACGCGGTAGGCAGGGTCGGTCACGCCCGCCATGGGAGCCATAAGGAACGGCTGCTCGGCATAGGCGCCCAGCAGCCGCCGACTATATTCGGAAAGCGCCATAGATCTACTCGTCCACCTTGAGGATAGCCATAAACGCCTCCTGCGGGACCTCGACCGAGCCGATGGCCTTCATGCGCTTCTTGCCCTCTTTCTGCTTCTCGAGCAGTTTGCGCTTGCGCGAGATATCGCCGCCGTAGCACTTGGCAAGCACGTCCTTGCGACGTGCCTTGACGGTGGAGCGGGCAATGATCTTGTTGCCGATAGCACCCTGGATGGGCACCTCGAACAGCTGGCGCGGAATAATCTCCTTGAGCTTGTCGCACAGACCGCGGGCCAGGCCATAGGCCTTGTCCTTGTGCACGATAAACGACAGCGCATCCACCTCGTCGCCAGAAAGCAAGATATCGAGCTTCACGAGCTCGGAAGGACGATACTCGTTGAACTCGTAGTCGAGCGAGGCATAGCCCTTAGTGCGGCTCTTGAGCTGGTCAAAGAAGTCCAAGATGAGCTCGGCAAGCGGCATATCGAAGCGCATCTCGACCGATTTGCTCGTCAGGTGGATCATGTCGGTCGTAACGCCGCGGTGCTCGATGGCGAGCTGCATGACGGCGCCCGTGTACTCAGGTGGGCAGATGATCTTTGCCTTGAGGTAGGGTTCCTCGATACGCTCGATGCGCGTGGCCTCGGGAAGGTCCTGCGGGCTGCGGACATCGATCATTTCGCCGTCGGTCTTGTAGACGTGATAGTCGACCGAGGGACTCGTGGCAATGAGGTCCAGGTTGAACTCGCGCTCCAGGCGTTCCTTGACGACTTCCATGTGCAGCAGACCCAGGAAGCCCACGCGGAAGCCAAAGCCGAGCGCCACGGACGTCTCGGGCTCCCACACCAACGAGGGGTCGTTAACGTGGAGCTTATCGAGTGCGTCACGCAGGTTCTCGTAGTCCTTGTTATCGATCGGGAACAGGCCCGTATAGACCATGGGCTTGGCCTCGCGGTAACCGGGAAGCGGCTCGGGGCAGGGGTTCGACGCCCACGTAAGGGTATCGCCCACGCGAACGGCCTCGGGGTCCTTCAGACCCGTGACCACGTAGCCCACCTCGCCGACCGTCAGCGCATCGACCGGGGTCTCGGCGGGACGCTTGACTCCCACGCCATCGACCAAAAAGTCGCCCTTTGCCTGCATCATGCGCAGGGTATCGCCCTTCTTGATGGAGCCGTCAAAGACACGGACCGTGGCAACGACGCCGCGGTACTCATCGAAATACGAGTCCAGGATGAGCGCTTTGAGCGGCGCGTTTGCATCGCCCTTGGGCGGCGAGATCAAAAAGACAATAGACTCCAGCAGATCGTGAATGCCCTCGCCGGTCTTGCCCGATACGCATACGGCATCGTCGGCAGGGATCGCCAGGTCATCCTCGATCTCGGTCTTAACCTCGTCGGGATGAGCCGAGGGCAGGTCGATCTTGTTGATGGCCGGCACAATGTCCAGATTGGCGTTCATGGCAAGCGTCGCGTTGGAGACGGTCTGTGCCTCGACGCCCTGTGTGGCGTCGACAACGAGCACCGCGCCCTCACAGGCTGCCAGCGAGCGCGAGACCTCATAGGTAAAGTCCACGTGGCCCGGCGTATCGATCAGATTGAACTGATACGTCTCGCCATCGTCGGCGTCATAGGACACGCGAACGGCATTGGACTTGATCGTGATGCCGCGCTCGCGCTCGATATCCATGGTGTCGAGCAGCTGCGACTCCATGTCGCGTTCGTCGACGGTATGGGTGAGCTCGAGGATGCGATCGCTGATCGTGGACTTGCCATGGTCGATGTGCGCAACGATTGAGAAGTTGCGGATGTGGGAAATGTCAATTGAAGTATTCATGCGGACTATCTTACCCGAGCGGTACAAAAAATGGAGCCTGTTCCATAAAACAGGCTCCATTTATGCGCGTAATCTGTGTGGTGTGAAATTTACAACTTAAGCGTTGATGCTGTTCACGAGCTTGGCAAGACCGGACTTGCGGTTGGAAGCCTGGTTCTTGTGGATAACATGCTTGGCGGCAGCCATGTCGAGACGCTTGGTGACGGTCTTGAGGGCAGCCTGGGCCTTCTCGGCGTCGCCCTCGGCGACGGCGGACTGGACGTGCTTGGTCAGCGTCTTGAGCTCGGACTTGACAGCCTTGTTACGCATGCGAGCTGCCTCATTGGTGCGGATACGCTTCTTCTGAGACTTGATGTTTGCCACTTCTGGAGTTCCTTTCGAGTTCCTTGCAAAAAATGTATGACACCTCTGAGACACGGTGAGGTCATGCAAGCGCCTACTATAGCACGCTCCCCCTCAAAGGGATAGAACGAATTTGTCAAATAGGCAGGTATCATCACGATTTTCTCAAGATGTTCGTAATCCAGAGCAAAAGCGCGGTCTGAGAATCGGCCGAACCCTTGAGCGCGAGCTCCACATCAACGGCACCCTCGAGCGCTGCGACGAGCTCTGCCATCGAAAAGCGACGTGCCCAGGTCAGGTGATTCTTGACCTGCCAGGACTGGAGTTTGAGCGTTGCGGCCAGCTCACGACCCTGTCCGCGCGCATCGAGCGCCTTGGCAACGATAAGCTCGCGAATGCGGCCGCACAGCAATGTGTACGTCCACACGTAGCTCTTGGCGGGCATTAGATTGAAGAGCTCGAGCGAACGGCGCATGTCACGGGCCGAGACCGCATTGAGAAAGTCCCAGGGTTGAACCTCGGCCGTACGTACAATCCAGCGCTCAACGTCGGCAAGCTCAATCTGGGGCGCCTCGACCATCTGGGCAAGCTTAGCCAAGTCGTTATCGAGCATGCGAGTGTTTTCACCCGAACGCGAGACGAGCTCCTCGGCGGCCGCCGTCGAGATCGACTTGCCGTGCTGCGTCGCCATCTGTTGCACGCGGCGCGGTAACTCCCAGCGCTTGGTGCCGGAGCAATCGATCACGGCCTTCTTGTCGATTTTGGCGATCGCCTTATACAGGCGCGTGTTCTTGGCAAGCGAGTCGGCGATGATGAGGCAGACCGTCGTGGGGCTGGGACTCGCCAGATAGTCGACAAGCGGCTCCGAGACCGCCTTAGCGAGCTTTGAGCAGCCATCAAGGATTACCAAGCGAAACTCGCTGCCCATCGGAAAGGTGTTAAGCGATCCGATAATGGACTCGATATCGGGGTCCTTGGTCATGTCGCGCTCGTCGAGGTTGAACTCGACCATTCCCGACTTTTCCAGACGCGCCTTCATACGCGAGACGGCGTGATCGCGCTTGACGCCGTCGGTACCGACGATCAGATATGCCGGCAGCAGACCGGTTTCGGACATTACGCTCCCCTCCCGCAGGCCTTCGTATTCGTTCCG
>ENA-OPYU01000482-OPYU01000482.1-human-gut-metagenome-genome-assembly--contig:-NODE-482-length-15932-cov-4.036065_pt1 | contig 15932 bp, 14 predicted proteins | sample MGYA00242637_ERZ504482 | MGnify/ENA primary metagenome ERZ504482 (study PRJEB26092, sample SAMD00036237) | human gut metagenome | host: Homo sapiens | study: EMG produced TPA metagenomics assembly of...
CGTGCCGCCCACAATTACCGTGACGAATTGGAGCCGAAATTCTATTCCGATGCCAGCTCGTTCCAAGTCACGCTGTATAACTTGAATTATGAAGCAACGGTAAACGCAACTAAGGCTGCGATTGGGGGACGAAAATGTTGCGATTGCCCCCGATCACCTTGCGATTGAGGTTGCGATTAATAAACTAAACGCAAGCCAAGCTACGATTGCAAAGGCGAAAGCGGTATTTGCAAACATGGATATTGATGGTGTCTTTGGTCGTTCTGACATAGCTGTTATTACAAACAATTCTGTTACTGCAGCTGGTAATCTCATTACAAAGCTGAAAAATGCGGATTTGATTGAGCCTGTCAGCGGTTTTGGAAAAGGCAAGTACAAGTTCATATATCCCAAAGAATAAATTAAATGGGGCTGTTTGGAACTATCTATTTCCCGACAGCCCCAGCTTCTAACTATGAGAATATCTACTCTTTATCTTCCTGGGATTCCTCCTGTACCTTGCGGACGTACTCTTCTGTTAAATCCCTGTTTTATTGTAATTGTGCCAGATGTTCTAAGACCATAGCAAATAAAAAGATTCTTAAATTCACAGGAAGATTCCATTATCTTATTTTCCCAACCGTATCACATTCCAGGAAGCCCTCTTAAGCACACTTGTCACAACACCGCCATCCAGTTTGCTTCTATCATCCGCATTTACTGGATAAACTTTTTCTTCCAGCAAGCTATTTCCTGCTTTCAAATCTTCGTTTTCCATAACAATATGCTCTAACAAACGGTATCCCGCAAAGCTTCTTACATCTGTAGTAAGCTCCACATCTTCCTCCAGATTACGGTTTACAGCAAAGATGGTAACTTCCTCTTTTTCTTCATTATAAACAGCAATGGATTCAATATCCGTAATTTCATCATGTTTGGCTGTTGCATGTTTTGTTCCGGAAATTACCGGCTGCAATGCAATACCGCGACCATATTTAGATGCATGCATAAATGGATAGAAGATGGTCTGTTTCCATGCTCCCCCTGCTGCATCTGTCATGATCGGCGCAATGACATTCACCAACTGTGCCAAACACGCCATTTTCACACGGTCTGCATGTTTCATTAAGGTAATCAACATCAAACCTACTAAGAGGGCATCCTCAAAATTATAGATATCCTCCAGCATAGGCGGCGCTACCTGCCATGGATGATTTTCTGTAATATCATCATCCGCTGCATTGGAATGGAACCATACATTCCACTCATCAAAGCTTAAATTCATGGTCTTTTTACTGCGTTTTTTCGCCTTCACATAGTCACAGGTAGAAATCACGGTACGGATAAAATCATCCATATCATCGGACTGCGCCAGATAATCATTGCTGTCATTATCACGATTTCCGTAATACTGATGCATGGAAACATAGTCCACATAATCATAGGTATGGGACAATGTCACTGCCTCCCAATCCGGGAAGGTTGGCATGTCACGGTTGGAGCTGCCACAGGAAACTAATTCAATACCTGGATCAATAAGGCGCATGGCTTTGGCTGTTTCCTCTGCCAAACGTCCATATTCTTCCATAGTTTTATGGCCAATCTGCCATGGACCATCCATTTCATTTCCCAGACACCAGACTTTAATATTATGCGGATCCTTTACACCATGCCTGATACGAAGGTCACTGTACTTTGTTCCAGAAGGATGATTGCAGTATTCCAGAAGATTACATGCATCCTGAATACCTCTGGTTCCCAGATTGACTGCCATCATAACCTCTGAATTTACCTGTTTCGCCCACTTGGAAAACTCATTTAAACCAACTTCATTCTTTTCCAGGCTTCTCCACGCCAGTTCCAGACGGTGGGGTCTTTCAGAAACAGGTCCAACAGAATCCTCCCAGTAAAAATTAGAAACAAAATTACCACCCGGATAACGGATGATTGGAACATCCAGCTCTTTTACAAGCTGTACCACATCCTGACGGAATCCGTTTTCATCTGCTGCCGGATGCCCCGGCTGATAAATTCCTTCATACACAGCTCTTCCCAGATGTTCAATAAAAGAACCGTAGATACGTTTGTCAATGGGTGCAATCTGGAACTCCTTGTCCAGAACCATTTTTGCTCTTCTTGCCATTTTAGAAACCCTCCTAAATTAAAAATCATATTATTATTTACTCTTTTACTGCACCTGCTGTCATACCTTCAATAAAATATCTCTGAAAACAGATAAACAAAATGAATATCGGTATAATACTATCTAAAGAAAAATTTGTTTATATAATGGTAACATAATAACTTCAAACGTAATAGATAAAATAATTAAAAATCGATCACAAAAAAAGAAATTTTTTTCATCAATATTCTCCTCTTTCCCAAATTCTATCCTCATAAGTTACTCACTTTTCAAAACAAATTTAGCTCTTCTTTCTTCCTCACTACTATTTCCTATAAAAACTTCAAACTCACCTTCTTCACTGGCAAATACTCCATCTTCTCTGGTGAATCGAAGCATTTCTTCCGAAATTGCAAAAGATACCTCTTGTTCTTCCTGTGGCTGCAGTTCAATCTTTTGAAATCCTTTTAATTGTTTTTTAGGACGTGCTACACTCGCAGCAACATCATGTATATATAACTGGATCGTTTCTGCTCCTGACCTTTCACCACAGTTTTTTACTTTTACAGAAGCTACAATTTTTTTGCTCCTTTTCTCATGGTATTTTTATTTAAAACAGGTTCTGATATGTGAAAATCCGTATAAGTCAATCCATAGCCAAATGCATAAAGAGGTTTATTTTCTATATCTAAATATTTGGATACATATCTGTCTTTATCTCTTCCTGGCACATGTACACGGCCTGTATTTAGTTCATCATAATGGACCGGAATCTGGCCTACGCAGTAAGGAAAGCTCATTGGCAACTTCCCGGAAGGAGCATTGTTTCCCACCAGCATATCCACAATTGCATTTCCTCCCATAGTTCCCGGCATCCAAACCTCTAAAATTGCTTTCGCTCTTTGCTTTATCTTTCTGATATCAAGAGGTCTTCCATTAAACAAAACAACCACAATATTGGGATTGAATTTTTTCTATTCTCTCCAATAATTTCATTTGATTCTCAGGAATCTCTATCATTGCTCTGCTTGTAGCCTCTCCTGATTGTAAAAAATGCTCTCCCAAAGCAAGGACTACAACATCAGCTTGTTCAGCTTTGCTTTCCGCCTCTGTCAGCATCTCTTCAATTTCCTTTTCTGTGAATTCCTCCTCTTTGTAATTCACAAAACCGTCCAGCTTCATTTCTTTTGGAAGAATTGGACATCCCCGGCAGAAGCAAACCTCATAATTTTCCATTTTCTTTTCTGCTGCCTGCTGTATAGTAATTGTGTCAGATATATCTCCTGTAAATGACCATGCACCCAGCATTTCCTGTCTATTTACATACGGCCCTGCAAAAAGAACTTTCTTTCCTTTGCTTAAAGGCAGTATATTATTTTTATTCTCCAACAAAACAAAAGACTTTGTTGCCATAGTTTCTGCCAGTTCTTTATGCTCCTGACACAGTATTTGTTCCTCAGCCACCCCTTCATCAGCACCCCTTATACGGGTTCTCAAACAATCCCAGTTTATTTTTCAGCTTTAGAACTCGCCATGCACATTCTTCTATCCTTTCCAGTTCAATTTTCTTTTCGTCTAATAATTGACAGAGTGTTTGCGGATAGACTCCTGACATCATGTCAATATCAACCCCTGCCTCCAATGCCCGTCTTGCTGCATCTGCTCTGTCTTCAGAAACGCCATGAATAATTGTTTCTCCTATAGCTCCAAAATCTGAAATCAGTACCCCATCAAACCCCATTTCTTTTCGCAACACGTCTCTCATAAGCTTTTTATTAATAGTAGCCGGAATTCCATCTATGGTATTAAAAGATGTCATAACCAGCTCTGCTCCTGCCTGAATCCCACTTTCATATGCCGGAAGATAAAAATCCCTTAAAGTTCTCTCTGACAGTTCTACTGTATTGTAGTCTCTACCTGCTTCGGCTGCCCCATATCCTGCAAAATGTTTTACACATGCTGCCAAAGTTTCCTTGCCGCTTAAATCTTCTCCCTGATATCCTTCTACCATAGCCCTGGCATATACACTATTCAAATAAACGTCTTCCCCTGTGGCTTCCATGACTCTTCCCCATCTGGCATCACGAACCAAATCTGCCATCGGTGAAAATGTCACATGGAGGCCATCTGCCGCTGCCTCTCTTGCCGCCATAGAAGCACATTTTCTTGCCAATTCCGGTTCAAAGGCAGCACCCTGACCTAAGGGAATTTGATAAACCGTTTTATATCCATTAATAATATCCAGCATAAAAAGCAACGGTATATGATGGGGATGCTTTTCCATATATTTTTCTGTATCTGTTTGATTTTTTTCGCCCCCATAGTCCCCAGGACACTTCCGGCCAGATAAATGTCTCTTTCATTTATTCCCAGCTCTTTTACCGGACCTGAAATTACTGCCTCCTCTTCATATACTGCTCCAGTTGCCTGAAATAGCTGCCCAATTTTTTCTTCAATACTCATCTCATTAAATAATTCTTGCAGTTTGCTATTCTCCATAATCCATACCTCTTCATAAAGTATTATTTTCTAAAACCCCTCCAGTTCAAAAACAGGAGGGGCTTTTATCAATAATCTTTCACATTAATCTTAAAGTTTTTAAAACGGGCGATTCCATTTTCTGCGAACATACCAATATATGTTCCTGTAAAGGTCATATATTTGGTTCCTTCTGTACACAATCCTACAACCAGACCTGTTCCTAACTCTGTGAATACTTTTCCATCCACACTGAAAGCAAATCGGTAATATTTTTTATCTGATTCTACGCGCAGAATAATATTTTCCGCATCAGAAATTTCTTTTTCTGCTGTAACCACATAAATATCATGTATATGTTTCGCCAGGCAGACTTTGGATACCCCATTTTCTCTTGTTATGTATATTTCATAATGATAGGATTCTGTGTAAAATGCGGTCAACCCTGCTCTGACATTGTTTTCTGCTTCCAGTAAACAAACTTCTACAGACGAAACCGTCTCAAAGCCTTTTTGCCGAATTCCCAACCATGTAGGACTATCCATATCATTTAATGTTATTTCTGTACCTTGTAAGACTAATGCAGCATTTCCAGTATCTCTTTTATAATGTTCCATATTAGGATTTCTCAAAAAAATTATAAGAAGTGCTGAACGTCTCATCTGAAAATCGTCTGAAAAATCACGATTTACCTTCCCTGGTTCTGGTCCCGGAAGCGGTCCATCCATTTCAAGTGAAATCAGACCCTTGTCCCCCACAACAGGCCATCCTTCCTCATCCCACACAACAGGTGCTAAAAAAGTTTCTCTTCCAAGATTATGCAGCAAAACCCTGTTAGATTTCTCTTCACATGGCCGGATTGCCAGGCAAACCATCCACCAGTTTCCATTATGATCTTCCATCATATCAGCATGTCCGGTGCAGTAAATTTCCTCTCTCATATCATCTCTATGTGTTAAAATAGGATTATGAGGACAAGCTTCATATGGACCATACGGAAAATCCGATCTCAGCATCGTTTCCATATGTCCGTATTCCGTACCACCTTCTGCCAGCATAAGATAATATTTTCCAAACCATTTATATAAATGCGGACCTTCTGCATATCTTCCGCCGCACCCACGACTTATCACTACACTCTCAGTCAGCTTCTCTCCTGTAAAAGGATTAATCTCACACATAAAGATTCCCGCTTCACCCTGTTCATCTGTAGCTGTAGATAAAAAGTATACTGTTCCATCGTCATCAAACAAAAGCGACGGATCGATACCTCCCTGATCTATCCATACAGGTTCTGACCAACCCTTTTTTTATATCCTTTGTGTGTACAATAAAGTTTCCTTTATGGGAAACATTGGTTGTAGTCATGAAAAATGTTCCATCATGATAACGCAACGTAGGAGCATAAATTCCTCCTGAAGGCTTACACTTTTCTAACAAAAGCTGAGATTTTCTATCCAGACAGTTTCCTATTAATTCCCAATTTACTAAATTCTTGCTGTGATAAACAGGAACTCCCGGAAAATATTCAAACGAAGAGTTCACTATGTAATAATCATCCCCCACTCTACAGATAGATGGATCCGGGTTATACCCGGAGATGATTGGATTTCTATATTTCATATCCTATTTCCTCCAAATTTTCTATTTTTAACATCAACCCTTCAGGCCTGACATTTTAATACCCTGGATAAAATACTTTTGACACGTTCCAAACACTATCAAAACAGGAAGAAGAGAAAACAGCGCCATAGCCATCATTTGTCCTACCTGAACATTTCCCTGGGAACCTTTAAAAAATTGCAGACCTATTGCAATTGTAAACTTTTCATTGGAATTTAAATAAATCAATGGGTTAAAGAAATCATTCCAGTTAAACACAAGCGCCATAACCAAAACTGCCAACATAACTGGTTTTACTGCTGGAAGCAATATTCTCGTAAAAATCTGCAATGAATTAGCACCATCAATTTTAGCTGCTTCATCCAGTTCTTTTGGCAATGTCCTAAAAAACTGTATAAACAAGAAAATATTAAAAGCCCCTCCACCAAGCCAGCTCGGAATAACTAAAGGCCAGATAGTGTCTACCATTCCCATTTTATAAAATAATAAATACTGAGGAATCAATGTAACCTGTGTTGGAAGCATCATAGTTCCTAACAGTACCATAAACAAAAATTTTGACATTCTGGACTGAAATCTTGCAAATCCATAAGCAACAATAGAGGAAGAAAACACTGTCCCTACGGTAGCCAAAAGTGTAATCACTGCTGTATTCTTAAAATACATCTGAAAATTTGCACCTTTCCAGCCTTCTATAAAATTTTCTATTGTACCATGCTCTGGAATCAGAGTCGGCGGCATTTTGTAAATATCGGACATTGGTTTAAAGGAAGTGGAAATCATCCACAAAAAAGGAAATAAACAAATGACAGCCGCAAGAATCAATACAATATACGTTAAAGTTCTGGATAGTAATTTATTCTTTTTTGTGATTTTAACATAACGCTCCTCCTCCTAGTCGTCATAAAATACCCAGTGCTTAGATGTCGAAACCACTACAATTGTAATCAACATGATTACAGCAAACATACTCCATGCCATCATAGACGCATATCCCATTTTTCCCATAAAGGAATCCGTTGTTATATAAATGCATGGACGCTGTATAAGTGCTGTTTAACGGTCCTCCATTTGTAAGGATCAGAGGCTGCTGGAACACCTGAAATGCCGCAATAATCGTTACAATTAAGTTAAAATAAATAGTAGGTGTACACAATGGAAGAGTTATGTAAAAGGTTTGTCTAAAGGATCCTGCTCCGTCGATCTGTGCACTCTCGTAATAAGATGCAGGAATATCCTGTATACCAGCAAGCATAATGATAATATTATTACCAATCGTCCATAAAGACAAAATGACAATAGAAATCATTGCTATATTTTTATCTCCCAACCAGTCGGGCCCTTTTATTCCTATCAGTGAAAGAATATAGTTTATAATTCCATAGTCTTTCTGAAAAATCCATCCCCATAAAATAGTTACTGCAACTCCAGACGTAATATAAGGAATGTAAAAAGCGGTTCTAAAAAATCCTAATCCTCTTATTTTTTTACTCAAAAGCAGAGCAATGAAGAATGCCAGAAGAATACTGCATGGAACAAACATAACAACATATTTTAAAGTATTAAAAAATTGCTTTTTTAAAAAGAGGATCATCTGTAAATGCGTATTTCCAGTTCTCAAGTCCTATAAATTCTCCTGTTCCTGTAAGATTCATATCTGTAAACATAAGATAAAATGAATACACGATGGGATATAGTGTAAGCACCAGAAATCCTATCAGCCATGGCGCTGTATATAAGTAAAAATTTCTGGCCTCTCTCGTTTTTCATTGCTGAAACTTTCCTCTTCTTTCCTTTTCCGTTCACGTTTCTTACCCCATTTCATTACTTATTACTTTCTAAGGTCAAATTTTGCAAAAGTAAAATCTGACCTTAGATGTTTAACTACGGTTAGTTACCATTTGCCTCGTTAAATGCCTTTTCTAATGCAGGATAGTATTCTTCCATTGCTTCCTCCGCGCTCTTTCCATCAATTGTGACGGACTGCCAAATTTGTGTATAAACATCTCCTGCCGCTGCAAATGCACCTCCCCAGATGTTCAACTTTGCTCCATCCAGACCTTCAAGGAAATAGCTGTTCTTAATAGGTCCATAGGACAAGTCTTTATAATATGTCTCTGCTATATTCTTACAAGCCGGAAGACCAATCGCTGCTGTTTCCTTAGCCATATCTTCGTTGGCATAAGCTGCTTCTTTCAAGAAAGTCCATGCTGCATCCTTGTGTTCAGATGTATTTAACATTGCATATCCCGTTGCATACATAAGATTGTTTTTACCGTTTTCCACCTTTGGCATAGGCACTGCATCCCACTCAAAGTTTTCTCCAACTTCTTCTGCAATCAACTTAGTCTCAAATCCACCCAGTGTATACATTGCAGCATGTCCGGAAACAAACAACTGTTCCTTAGGAAGCCCCTTTGCAGCAGTGTCATCCGGCATTGCCTTACTCTGTACCAGATCTCCGAATAAATCCAGTCCTGCTTTTACCTCTTCACTGTTTACCTCACAGGTTTTTAAATCCTCAGAATATGCATTTCCGCCTTTAACTAAAATAGACAATGGCGCATCAATCCAGTGATTTACCAGACCATAGGTAGCGTCTGCACCTTCTCCGCCTGCAAACTTCTTGGCAGCCTCTGCCAAATCATCCCATGTCCAGTCTGCTGTTGGATATTCCACATTAAACTCATCAAACATATCCTTGTTATATGCTAAAACAAACACGTTTTCCAATAATGGCATTGCTTCCAGCTTTCCATCTGGGCGGTAGTATGGATCTAGCATCCCCTCCGTAATGACCGAATCCAGATCAACGCCTTCTTTCTCAACATACGGGGTTAGATCTTCGTAATATTCTGTATATAATCCATAATAATCTGGAGACATCTGGATTACATCCGGTCCTGTTCCTGCCGATAATGCGGCTGTCATTTTCTGATCCCACACATGATCTGCTGTAGGTATTACAGAATGTTCCACTTCTATTTCCGGATGTGCTTTTTGAAAAGCTTCTACCATGTTCTCTCTAGATTTCTTTTCTTCATCCGCTCCCCATGACCAAATAACCAGTTTTTCTTTTTTCCCTTTTTCTCCCTGGTCACTTTCTTTCTTAGTTTCTCCACATGCAGTCAATCCTGTTGCCATAATTCCTGCCAGTAACAATGCCGTTGCTCTTCTAAACTTCATTTTTCTTCCTCCATTCATATTTATCTTTTCTATATAAAGCCGCGCGCATGCTTTTATATCAAATGTTATATGCTTTCTATCCTTTTTACCGTTTCACCTTCTAACACCTCAAATGGTGAATAATTCATGTATTTATATTTATTATCCTCTAAAATATCTATCAAAACATCAACACAGGCTGCCCCCTGTCTCTCAGGATATATTGCTACAGTTGTCAGCTTAGGCTCATATCTTTCTCTTGTATATATCCCGTCTATTCCCATAATAGAAACATCATCAGGTACAGAAATCCCATTTCTTTTTAATTCCTCCATCATTCCGAAAGCCATATCGTCATTAAAACAGATTACTGCTGTGGCTTTAAACTTTTGTTGAATATATAATTTTGCCGCCTGTTTTCCCAAAAAGAACAAATCCATATAAACAAATCCCTCTGACTGGTAACTTAAATCTCTGTTATCTTTTCCTCTTGGACTTTCTGATTTTTTTAAATCTCCCTTGACATCCAAAATATACTTCTTGCACTCACTTCCCAATTCCAGCATCATTCGTTCTTTCCAGTATCGATATCTCAAATTTGCATATCCTTCGTTAAAGGGAACTGCAATGCCTATTTTCCTATGCCCCTTCTTCTTTAAATAATCTATAGCCAGGTTCAAAACTTTCCTGTTATCAATCACCACTGTCGGCATAGGTTTTGCAAAAACCACAGAAGGATCAAAACAAGCTGTCACAGATGGTAGATAATAATTTTTACCTACTGCTTCTGCATATGACTTTGCCACTTCTTCCGTAGGAAAAAGCAATCCGTCTACCAGCATTGTCTTTACCATTTCAAAATCCTTTTCATTCATGATAGTTAAAACGTGGTATCCTCTTTTTTCTGCCTCTCTGGCCATACCATGATACATCTGGTTATAATAGGTTCCTGTAAGATCCCCGCAGAAGAACAACAACTGTCTGGTTCTTTTCTGTTGTAAAGCCATTGCCATGGGATTGGGAACATATTCTGCCTTCTTAGCAATCTCCAAAATTCTTTTCTTCTTTTCTTTTTCTACATATCCGCTGTTGTTTAAAGCTCTGGACACCACAGATACAGAAACCCCGGCTTCTTTTGCAATGTATTTTCTTGTTACATTCTTTTTCATATTAATACTCTCTTGTAAAATATGCACTATTTGTATAGTCAATATACTAAAGCATATTATCAAATTATGCAATATCTGAAAATATGGACACGTGTCCACATAAGCGTTTTATACGAATTACCCAATCTCATCTCCAAAAGTATTTTTCACATCAGGATAAGATAATATTTATTTGGTAAATCTTGCATATAGTTTTCCATCTATTGGGAGGATATGAGAATTTTTATTTTAAGACAAATCAAAGAGATGATTTCAGAAAGAAAGAGCTTATTATATTATATGTCCAGCCGGGAACTAACCGCAAAATCTCCGTACCCGACTGGAACAATTAATAGCATTCATGCACTGGCTGCTTTACCACCTGCCCGGAACATCTGGGCAATGTCTTACCTTCATAGCAGCCCGCATCTCCACATAACAGCCACATTTGCCGCACATGCCGGACAGCAGGTGGCTGCACTGCCGGCATATCAGAAGGCGCTGCTCATATTCCTCATCTGACACCTTATCTTCCGGCGACAGATTCGCAATATACTGATACATATTTTCAAAAGCCTCTGCCTCCCCCATGTCCCGGAGGAGGCATTTTTTGCAAACTCTTGTATTCTTTTCCATACCTTATTTCACAGTAACATGAAGCACGCTGCATGCTGGAATAGTAAATTTCAGTCCCTTTTCAGTAATCTGAACATCTGAGAACTCTTTTACGCAAACCTTATCTGCCTCTTCAAAGGTATTTTTCGCATGCATTTCTTCTGTTACAATCTCACCCTTCACTTCTTTGATTTCTCTGTCTAAGATTGCAGCGTCTACCTCATAGCTCTCAGAAACAGAAAGATTGGTAATGGTAAGATGCAGCACACCGTTTTCATCCACAGATACGGACTCTGTGAGATTTGGCACCTGATATTCCTCCTGTGTTCCAATGGTTTCTGTCTCAATGGAGCTTTCCACCAAAGTCGCATCCTGGTGATATTTATACATGTTGAACACATGGTATGTAGGTGTTTTCACCATCTTATCGCCTTCTGTAAGAAGTACAGACTGAAGCACATTTACCATCTGTGCCAGGTTCGCCATTTTCACCCTGTCGCTGTGTTTATTAAAGATATTTAAAGTAATACCTGCTACCAGGGCATCTCTCATGGTATTCTGCTGGTAGAGAAATCCCGGATTTGTTCCAGGTTCACAGGTATACCAGGTTCCCCATTCATCTACAATCATGCCGATTTTCTTTTCCGGGTCATACTCATCCATAATCACACCGTGGCGTTTAATCAGTTCTTCCATATACAGGGCTTTGTTCAGGGTTTTATACCACACATTTTCATCAAAATCTGTAGCGCTTCCCTTGATGTCCCATCCTTCCGGATGTACATAATAGTGTAAGGACAGACCGTCCATAAAGCCATGCTGGAATGGCTGGGAATGATTGAAACAGGTTGCCAGAACCTCTTTTGTCCACTCATAATCATCCACATTTGCGCCACAGCAGATTTTTTCCACATGTTCCCCTGCCTTGTAATCCCTCACATAGGTCTGGTATCTACGATATTCATTTGCATAGAAATCAGGATTCATATTTCCGCCGCAGCCCCAGTTTTCATTTCCAACACCAAAGAAATCCACCTTCCATGGTTTTTCATGACCATTTTTCGCACGAAGCTCTGCCATGGGAGAAACTCCGTCAAAGGTCATATATTCCACCCACTCAGACATTTCCTGTACGGTACCGCTTCCTAAGTTTCCATTAATGTAAGTTTCACATCCCAACTGTTCACACAGTTCAAAAAATTCATGGGTACCAAAGCTGTTGTCTTCCACTACACCGCCCCAGTGGGTATTAATCATTTTCTTTCTGCCTTCTTTTGGACCGATTCCATCCTTCCAGTGATACTCATCTGCAAAGCAGCCCCCTGGCCAGCGCAGAACCGGAACTTTAATTTCTTTCAGCGCTTCTACTACATCACATCTCATGCCATTTACATTTTCAATAGGGGAATCCTCTCCCACGTAGATTCCTTCATAGATGCATCTTCCCAGATGCTCAGAAAAATGTCCGTAGATTTCCTTGTTGATTTTACTCACTTTCTTGTTTGGATTGATTACTAATTTTGCCATAATATCTGTCCATCCTTTCTTTTACTCTTCTATTGCATTAAGACCGCTTCCCCATACACTCATACCAGTTTCACTGTTAAGTGCTGTAAAGGTCATAACGTACTTTTTACCATCTTCATCCCACTGTTTCAGATAAATGCCTTTGTAGGTTTTTCCGTCTATCTCCAGTTCAATGCTGCAATTATCTCCGATTTTCCAGGTTCCTTCTTCTTCCAATCCCTGGATTTCCCCCTTGGACGTAAGCTGGATTTCCTGGGACTCACTCATTTCTGCTGAAATTTCTCTTCCATGATTAATCAGCTTATAGCCTCCTGCCAGTTCCTTTGCGGGATATTCTTTTAGTTCCTCTTCTGTATACCGATATGGGGCAATCACCGGCCATCCTTCTTCATTGAAAAACATCTGGTGTACCCGCACTTCATGCTCTTCTCCCCGATTTTCAAATCTGGTATGATAAATCATGAAATACTTGCCCGTTTCCTCCTGATAAATACAGGAGTTGTGGCCCGGAGACAGGTAGCCTTCTCTATTTTCGCCCTCTTCTCCTTCTTTCCACAGGAACTTATAACTTCCCATAAGTTTTGTCCCGTATAAAGCTGCTGTAGCATCGCTAAAGGCTGTTCCCGCAGCGCCCTTACAGTCTTCCATCTCCTGTCCCATAGAATCCACATAAGGACCATCCGGGTTTTCGGAGCGGCACACGCGAATGTTATAACCACCATCTGAATCCAACCCGCCAAAGGATAAAAACATATAGTAGTATCCTGTCTCTTCATTGTACATAATATAAGGAGCTTCAATTCTCAGATGATTACCTCCCAGAAGTTTTTTACCATATCCCTCTTCCAGCGGCAAACCTGTTTTGGCATCCATTTCTTTGATAAAAATACCTCCGGAGTAGGAACCATATACCATCCACAGCCGCCCCTGTGCATCATAAAACGTACAGGGGTCTACCACATTAGGGTCTGTGGTGGCCTGATATAAGTCCCCATCCTCGTCTTTCTCACTGGCAGGCATACCAGATTTCAGCATCAGACCTTCATTCACATAAGGACCGTCTACCTTATCGGATACCGCTGTTCCAAGACAGGAGACCGGAGCATCTCCCTGACAGTTACAATAATATAAATGATACTTACCATCTTCCAGTCTGGCTACGTCCGGAGCCCAGAAGGTATTACTATGAGACCACTCAAAAGCCTCCTTCATATTAAGATACACGTCCGGTATCACTCCATTGTCATCTTTCACACCCTGATTTACAGTTTCCCAGTTCATAAAGTCATCTGTTTTAGCTACTGCCAGATGGGAGCCAAAAATATAATAGCTTCCGTCATCCCCCTGTACTACAGAAGGGTCATGAACCGACACTTCCTGAAATTCCTTTTCCACCGGTTTCTCTGCTTTTAATTTTTCCTTCTGTCCACAACCTGCAAGTCCCGCCAGAAGTATTGTGCCAAGCAGAAAATAAATTCATTTTTTTCATCTTATCGCCTTTCTCATGATGTCCCATGAAGGAAAAAACAGCCCGCTTCTGTAAAGCTCACAGAATGCCGGGCTGTTTTGTTATTTTTATTGCATCTGACTGTACGCAATGCGCACCTTAATATCCTGATTATAATTTCCAAACCCACTGCCAAAAATGGTAAGACCGCCAATATTCTTAGCATCTTCCTCAATTTGGAATTTAAAACGAATCGTACTTTTGTAATCCAGATTAAACCTTCTGATATCCACATCTGAAATCTTTAGTCCATCTACAAAAGTTCCCTTTTTATTAATCACAATCATCTTCAGAAGTCCATACTGATTCCAGTTTGGAAACCACCAGTCTGGTGTAAAGATTCCCTGCACGTCCCCGTAATCTCCAGGGCTGGTCCAGGTTCCGATTTTCACATCATTTAGGTAAAATGATATATCAGAAGGCCAATCACTGTTTACCCCCGGCGCCTCAGAACTGATTTCCAGGGAGAGGGTAATCTGCTCAATCTTCGTAGCACTTGGCAAAAGATTGGGGATAATATATTCAATATATCCTTTTGTAAACCAGAGAATCCTTGCTTTAATCCTGTCTGGATGAGCAAAATATCTTGGGTCATCAACCTCTCCAACCAACGCTGCATCTGTTGCCAGCCCGCAAGTAGGATATACCTCATAATCAGAATAATGTCCCACTCTCACTTCGGTATTATAGATATTATTTTCATCCTCTGTTTCTTCACTCTCGACTTCAACCAGGATTTTATCCACATCGACCCTGCATAATTTTTGATTTCCATGTCCTCCATGTTCGGTAATCACCTTAATAATTCCCGCCTCTTCCAGCTTCTTAATATGACTGGTAAGAGCTCCATTGGTAATCCCAAGACTGGATGCAAGTTCGTTCATGTTCATCTCACGGTTTTCCAGCAGTAGTTTTACAATATTGATTCTAACCTCTGACCCCAGAGCCTTAAACACCTCAAGACCATCATCTAAGCTCTTAATATGTAACATTGCTTCTTCCCACTTTCCAGATAACCTTAAACATTTTAGATTTATCTAAACAATACTATACATGAATTTCCCCCAATATGCAAGACCAGATTTGTCAATCCCAGACATGTACAATGGAGCTTTTTTCATTCTCAAAATCTCTGCATTCATAAACTATAGAATTTTCAAAGTGCTTGCGGAAAATCCTCTATATAAACCTTTCTGGCTTTCTGCTGCTTATGTCCATCTCCGCCGAAATCCAGAATTTCCCAATATCCCTCCGGCGCTTCAGAAAGTGGCACTTTTTCTTATCTCTCCTGTATATGGTTCCGGTCCCAGCACCGGCCATTCTTCCAGGAAAAACATAGGGCGCACCATCATATAATGAACCTGATAGCTATCCCGGTTATCCTCTTCTTCATGAACCCGATAAACAGATGCTCCATCCCTTACATGATGGATCAAAAAAGTATCGCTCCTGTAGTTCATCATAGAAAGGAACTCCATGCCCAGGTCCCCGCAGACCTCCCCATTTCCAGCCATTTCCATTGTCCAGAAATCTGGGATGCTCTGCCTGAAATTCATAACTTCCCGCAATGCGTACCCCTACACTTTCTTCCACAAGGTCTTTTCCTTCCATATCTACATAAGGCCCTGTGACCTTCCGGCTTCTCCCTGCACAGATGTCGTAATCATCTCCAAGCCATCCATAGGATAGAAAAAGATAAAACCATCCATTTTCAGGAACATAAATAACCGAAGCTCCTTCCGGTCCATCTTTTGAAAAATCCTTTCCT
>ENA-OPYU01000483-OPYU01000483.1-human-gut-metagenome-genome-assembly--contig:-NODE-483-length-15917-cov-4.047372_pt1 | contig 15917 bp, 21 predicted proteins | sample MGYA00242637_ERZ504482 | MGnify/ENA primary metagenome ERZ504482 (study PRJEB26092, sample SAMD00036237) | human gut metagenome | host: Homo sapiens | study: EMG produced TPA metagenomics assembly of...
ACACAATAATTCCATTAAATCCGGACCTGAAATTTTTTCAACGATTGGACGTTTTAACCATTTTGCCATCCAAATGATCGGTTTTCCATCTGTAAATACGATTTCCGCATCCTCAAATATTTTTTAGAAACGGGATTTTCGATCACCCGCAGCGCCTGATCCACATTCACTCCGACGATCTGGCAGATTTTTCTCTGTGCAATACACTGATCTACATGATCCAAAATCTCCTCCGCCGTCAGGTTGTTCAGCTGTATTCCTAAAAAATCAACTACTTTTTTCTGATCCATGTTTTCTCCTTTGATTGTCTATCTTTCATTTTTTTCTGCCTTTAACACACTTTGCTCGGATGTTTTTCGGCTTTCTTCTTTTGACAGCCGCATCACTTCTCCGGATTCAAGAGACAGTGCCGGTGCACTCAATGACTGAATCTGCCATCCATCCTCCTGTCTGCAAAGGGTATAGCCTGTCAGATAATTTTTCCCGTTGTATGAATATAATCCGGCATATTGTTTGACTGTCTCTGTATTTTCCTCAGTTTCTATTGGAATCACTTTGATCAAATCCAGATATACCATATATTCCGGGTTCAACTTTCCGCGCAGCTTATTCAGCTGTTCTTCGCTTTTCCCGTACAATCTTGCATCTTCCGTACCTAAAAATCCATACAGCATTGTTTTTAACTCTTTTGCATATTCTCCCTGTTTTTTCAACAGTTCCGGGGATGTATCCTGACTGGATTCTGTTGTTGCAAACGCCAGCGCTCTTGTCAGATCCCCCTTTTCAATTGCATAAATAAACTGCTCCACTGCCCGCTGCGGTGTTTTTTTGCTGAAATTGGCATCGCCTGAAAATAATTGGCACCTGTCAGCTGATTTGGAAGCACATACGTTTTTTTTAGCCTCGCGCATCTCTTCCATCTGCACACAGGCAGGTATATCCGTTTCATAGAGAAGCCCTTCTTTTAGTGAATGGATTTTCCAGTTTTTCTCATATTGTACTGCCGTAAACCCCAGTCTGTAACTCTGTTCCCCACATTTCACATAAATTTCCAGTTCACTGACTTCCTGAGCCGCCAGACACTCTGCCAGCTGTTCTTCTCGTTCTTTCTCCTTTTTCTCTGCAATCTCCAGCACTTCCAACGTCTCTATCTCCGGAATTTCTGTCGACAATTCTTCAAACTGCTCAATATATGCTTTGGTCATTTCTGCCGATGTAAGCGGAAAATAATACGAATAATCTGATGTTGGAGCCGGCAGATCTATAAGCTGCATCCCCGGGAGTTCCTCTGCTGTCTTTACAAAATTGATCTGCAGAGCTGTCTCATCAATTGCACATCCTCTAAGTGCCATATCAAGGTCGTTCTTTTTCAAGGCACTCAACATATATAACACTGCCTCTTCTTCCTCTGAAAAAGAAGTGATCTCACTTTCTTTCTGAAGACTTTCTGTAACATTTAATACTTCTGACTCTTCCTTTTTCGCCTGCCAGCGCATTCCCAGAATCAGCAGGATCAAACAGAATATGACGATGCCATTGAAAACAAAAGGCCATTTTTTTCCATTTTTTCATATATTCTTCTCTGCTCCACTTATTTTTTCTGTTTTCTTTTCTTTCCTGTTTCTGCAAACAAAATCCAAAGAAATGGATTATATGAAATATCCAGCAAATGCTGTTCCATAATACTCTGAAATGCAATGATCGCAAGAATCCACAAAAGCACCCAGTCTTTTTCTTTTCTTGCTCTCAATCCGATGATCCCCCACAAAATGAGAATCATCACGAACATGATCAGACCATACTGCAGCAAAATGGAAATATAGGAACTGTCCAGGAAAAAGTAATTCAATGGTGTCTCTGTACTTCCTCCATTGCCCTGCATGGGAATATACTGTCCGAATATGGAAAATCCATAGACCTCCATCCCTTTTTTTGGAAAAAGAAAGCCGCTGACTCAAGATTGAGTCCAGTTTCAAAAATATACTGCTTCCTTTTGTATAAAGCATCGATAAAATCAGGATTCCCGCAGCACAGATGGTTCCTGCCGATGCAAGCAGACCAGAAAACCATGATGCCATCTCATACTCTTTTTTCCCTTTTTTTTGCATCGTCTCTTCTGATTTTGGTATAGAAAAGGACACCTGCCAACAGCCAGATACACAACGCATTTGTTCTTGCTCCGCAAAAAATGTAGATCAGTCCGCCGATCAGAACCGTAATTGCCAATTCCACATATTGTATTTTTTTCTTCTCAAATAAAAATAGCAGAGTAATAAAAAGAGTACGTGTGCCCCGAAATCTGTCGGATAACCGATTCCAAATGCCATTCTGGTCATTCTTCCCGGCTGTGCATAGGACAGATTTTCAATGATTCCCAGCAAAGAGGCTCCGATGGTTACAAACAATGCGGTTGCGATCGTCACGGTATACACACGAATCAACTTTTCTGACGCGATTTCTTTGGCTCCCAAAATCAAAAGCAATGTATCCAGCAGAATTTTCTTGTCCATTTCTGTTTTTTTACTGCCAAAAATACTGCGATCAAACCAATTTCAAAGACAAGCTCTTTCCAATTGGATTTTTTTTCGCTCACACTTGCCTTTACTACGATCAAGGCAATCATGACCGTTCGAAGATCACTGACAAAAAATTCTGGCCATGACACCCAAAAAGGTTGTTGTCCACATAAAGAAATACAGGCAAAACACCGCAAACACTGTCAGATATAAATTCTCAGTACTTTCTTTTTATTTTCCAGTAACTTCTCTTTCATATTTTCCCTCACTCTATCTGTATCTCTCTCTTTTCATCGTCTATTTTTTTCGGACAATCGCATGAATCCCGAGTTTAGAATTTCAGATACAAAAGGTTCTTTCAGGAGCAGAAGAACCACTGCATATCCTCCGAAAAATACGATTGCCGATACAAGAAGTGTTACAAACACTCCGGAATCGATCCATATCTTAACAGGAATCGTCATTACGGATGCCACTGCCAGTGCAATTACGATTTTCCAGCATTGTACTTGCCGGATATAACTCCACAACACATCTCTCAAGAACCAACATTGAAGCAGAAGAACCATCCCTTCTGCCAAAAGTGTTGACAAAGCGGCTCCATTTGCTGAAAATTTAGGAATCACGATCAGATTCAGCACAAAATCCAGAATCGCACCACCCCAGATGGAATACATGACTTCCCGTTCTCGTCCATTTGGAGTCAGAATCTGAATTCCAGTGACGTTGGAAAGTCCGATCAAAAGCACCGTGGGCATTAAAATCATCATCGGACCGACTGCAGGCAGAAACGCCTCACCTGAGAGCAGCAAAATGGATTCTCTGGCAAAAATACTAAAATATACGGTCACTGCACTTGCAGCAACAAATACAAACCGAAATGCCTTTCCCACCATCAGCTGAAACGCTTTTTGTCCGCTGTCTCAATATAATAGGATAATCTTGGCAGCAGCACGGTTCCAAGCGATGTCACACATGTCACCAGGACTGTCTTTACCTTAATTCCTGCATTATAATATCCTACCGCTTCATTGCTCTGCAAAAAACGCAACATCACAACATCCAGATTCAGGTAAATACTTGCACCGGCTGACATGGCAAAAAAGTACCATGATGTGCTTCAAATGTTGTTTGAACTGATAGGTACCAGTCTTCTGAAATGTCACAAACTTTCTAAGACAGATAAAGTTCAGCACATAAGATCCAAAGGATGCGATGACATATACGCCTCCGTAAATCTGATAGTCTGAGCTCTCTTTCACCAGTAAAACATCAGGATCATCCCGATCACTTTAAATAAGATTGAACAGGTTGTAATGTAAGAATACTGTTCCAGTGCATTATACAGCCACTGCACTCCTATGGTGTTCAGTCCGATCCCAAGTCCAACGATCAGAAGCAGTGTTCGCTCCTGTGCAAACTCCGGTATAACAAACAGGGAAATTCCAAACACAATGTACGTCAGAAGTGTTGTTCCTCCACTGATGATCAACAGTTCCTGAACGGTCTTGGAGAGTTTTTCTTTGTTGTCTCTTACAATCGCACATGCCCGAACCCCATATGTCGGGATTCCCAAGGAGGCAAACATTGTAAAATATGTGACCACAGATGTCGCAAATGCTACTTTTCCACTTCCTTCTACCAGAAGCACTCTGGAAATATAAGGAAATGTGATCAGCGGAAAGATGATTCCCGCCACTGTCAGAATCGCATTCATGATAAAATTGTATTTGACAGAATGTATCTTCATTTATTCCTCCATATTGTTTCTCTTTCTTGCCAGTTTCCGGATGAGCCGATACCCCCTGAATCCGGTTCTTCTCAAAAGGCGAAGTGTCCCACTTTCTCTTCCGGACAGCTCATAGATCGTTTTGCTCGTTTTCCTCAATTGTCTGTCAAACTCCAGAAACTGTTTCTGTGTCTCCGTATTTTCCTCCGGAAAGCTCAAAAAAAGTGGTAACCTGATCTCCGATCATCTGTGCGATCCGTCTGGCAATATACGCCGTTTTTTCTGAATTTCCTGCATTTTCCCGGTATTCCTCAAAAAATTGGCTCAGATGAAAAATCACACGGATATGATCTTGTATATGTCTTTGATATCCCCGGATGCTCACGCTTTGTGTTTCCTGTGCCAGACGATACATATAAACAGGCTCCGGATAATATACAACGGTTTCCACATATGGTACCGGAAACAGCACATACTCCACATCCACATAAAAACAATGTTCATCCAAACGGATCTGATGTGTTTTTAAAAGATCCGTTCTGATGATCAGCGCATGCATAGGTATCTGCACCTTCTCTGCCGCATTTTCAAATCGGATTTCTCTGCAGACATCCAATGCAGGAAACTGTTTTCTCACCTGCTCTTTTGTCTTATCATTCACTTCACAATAATCTGTCACCACATAGTCGGCCCCGCATGTTTTCAGTCTGCGCACCACTTCGATCAATGCCTCTGTATTGACCCAGTCATCTCCATCCACGACTTTGAAAAATGTTCCTCTGCTCTGTTCGATCCCGCAATTGATTGTTGAACCGTGTCCTCCGTTTGTTTTGGAAATCACCCGATAGGTCTGCGGATAACGTTTCTCATATTCTTTTCCAATCTTTGCTGTGCCGTCTGTTGAACCATCATCTACGATCAACACTTCCACATCTTCCAGAATCTCTTCATTTCTCAAGGATTCCAACGTCTGACGCAAATACTTTTCCACATTGAACGATGGAATCACAACTGTTAACACTTTTTCCATTCTTATCTCCTGTTACTTGTTTTTCAGCCTGTCCATCCCTTTTCGCAGTACAGACAACATGCACATTCCTGCATAGCATCTGTGCCTGAGCAGCAATAAAAGGATTTTGTCTTTTCCTGATAACTGTCGGATATAGGGATTCTCTTTCCAATCCGGATACTGAAGATCCAAATACGATCTCCACTCTTTCAGGCACGGATTGTTTCTGTCTTTTAACACCACTTCTTTGGATGGTACAAAATATAAATGCTCAAATGCCAGATATTCCAGCTCTTTTTTGTACTGTTGTTCCATCCCTTTTTCTTCCAGCAGATTGCTTACATCCGAAATTGCTTTTCTTCGCTCTTCCCAGCCCTTTTCAAAAGCTCCGCTCCGCATAATCGATCCTACTCTGAGCACGTAAAAATACAAAGGATCTCCTTCCAAATATACGACCCGTCCCGCCTGCAGCAAAATCCGCGGAATGACTGACAGATCTTCAAAGTTTCTTCCCTCCGGATAGACAATCTGTGTCATTTCCCAAAAAACTGCGTTTATACAGCTTGTTACATGCAGATGGAGTGATCAGCAGAAGCTGTGGAACACTCTCTGCATGGATGACCTGCCCGGCAGGCAATGCAGATGTTCTTGTTTGTTTTTCCTCCGCTGCACAATTCGATTTCCTGATAGTCAAAGACAACCACATCTGCCTGATTCTGTTCTGCACATGACACCGTCTTTTCCACCAGGCTTGCAGACACATAATCATCACTGTCCACAAACAGCAGATACTCCCCCTTCGCTGCCGAAATTCCGGCATTTCTTGCGGAACTCAGCCCACCGTTCTGTTTATGTATGACCCGGATTCTTTCATCTGCTTCGGCGTATTGATCACAAAGCTCACCGCTTCGGTCTGTCGAACCATCGTCCACAAGAATCACTTCTATGTTCCCCAATGGTCTGCGAATCAGACTTTGTATGCACGTTTCAATGTATGGTTCCACATTATATACCGGAACGATAATACTTACCAAAGACATATCCATCTCCTCATCTGTTTTCTCTGCTCTTCCAATGTATAGCACTTCATCTGTTCTGTCATCTGCACCTGCGTTCTGTCATACCTGGATATTTTTAAAATCTCTTCTGCCCAGATTTCCGGTGATTTATGCAGGCTTAAAAACACACAGTGATCCTGTATCTGAACTTCTTTTGTAATCGCATCACTAAATACACACGGTAGCTGCATACACTGTGCCTCTATCCCTACAAGAGGAAGTCCTTCAAATCTGGAGGGCAGTACAAAAACATCCATTCCCTGATAATAAGATCCGATGTCTTCTTTTTGTCCCGGAAACCGTATCTGTTCCTCTATATGAAACTTTTGTGCTAATTTTCGGATTTTTTGCTCATTTTCCCCTTTTCCAAGGCACCATAACCGGGCATTGGGACATCTTTTTAAAACCTCAGCCATCACCCGAACCAGAAACTCCTGGTTTTTCTGATAACAGAAATTTCCAACATGTCCGAGAACCAACGTATCTGTCCGGGGAACCTGCATTTCCATGCGCACTTGTTTTCTCATCTCTTCATCATACCGGTAATACTCCATATCAACTGCATTATACAATATTTGGAATGCTTCGGATTCTACGATTCGTTTGGGATACATCCAGTATCCCGCTGATTTCGAACAGGCATAATGCCGTGTTCCGAGACGGAATAAAAAGGTTCTGCAGATTTTGTGCAGTACGTCATACAACAGTCTTTTACAGACATTCCCACAGTCATTTCCACCCGAATGGCTGTGAAGGATCACTTCCTTCACACCGGCATCTTTTGCAGCTTTTGCGCCAATAAAATCCATTGCTGTTGAAATATTCAAATATACAACATCATACCCGTTCTCTTGGATAATCTTTTGCATCTGCCGATACTGTGTCACAGGATGCCATAAACTGGATACCTGAAACACTCTGCTTTTATATTTTTCTAATCTTTTCTTCAGCTCGTATGCACTGCGGTCACTCAAAAAATCAATCTGAATGTCTTCTTCCCATACCTGCTCTATAAATCGAAGCAGGTAGCGATCAATGCCTCCGGATGTTCCATCCATAATATATCCGACCAGTATTTTCTTCTTCATAAACTACATCCTTTATTTCACTGTCTGCTCTTGATCCTGATAAATTCCATGGATCAGATATCCGCCAAATACCCAGAATATACATGCTCCCGGCGAATTGGTATAAACCCTTCCAGTAAAAACATCATTGCGATCAATATCATCAAAATGGACATAACAGCATCCCGTCGTAATTTCTTATCCCGGACTTTTTGAAATGCTTTCCAAATATACCGGCAAAAATAGAGAAACATCCCTACAAGCAAAATTGCCCCGATACTTCCCTGATACACCAGCACATTGATCAGCTGATTATGGAGATTGTGGTAATCTCCCTGCGAATTTTCTATAATGTATGTTCCTTTTACGTTCTCCTTTGCATAATCCACCACCGTGGAATACCCTGTTCCATATACCGGAGATGTCTTCCAGATCTCAATACCGCTTTTCCAGAGCTGAATCCGGCCATTGCTGACGTCCTTCTGCAGATCCTGTTCTCTCCCGGTTTGTATCTCCTGTGGTTTCTGCACCGGATCCACCGCCTGCGTATTTTCTGCCACAGGTACCTGCTGCTGATTGTATGCTTTTTTCATGAGATGCATTCCGGAAAATACCAGGATCACTGCCGCTGCGATCATCAGCCCTCCTGCAATCCCCCGCTTTGTTCTGTCCTTCTTATCTGCTGACTGTATCTGAGTGAACAGAAAATACGCACCACATCCTGCGCACAACATCAATGCACTGGTTCTGGAATCTGAAAATCCGATGTACAGCACAGAAAGCAGCATTGGAAACAGATAGATGTATCTCCACCATTTTTTTACATTCCAAAAAAGTACAACGCCATCAATGTACAAAGGGCATGAAATCCTGCACCGTAATTTGGATCGGTATAAATGCCCCACAGCCTTCCCCAGTGGTATCCTGACAGCATGACTTCACCACTTTGTGTGATCCACTTCAGTGCGGTTCCCTGAAGCAGCTGCCAGAAAGAACATATTGCTGCGATCATACTGTACCCCAGCATCACATGGGATAAAATCCGAAATTCCTTCTCATAAGATTCCCTGCTCCGATCCAGCTTACAAGTATACAAACATCCCATCTGCAAGATCATCCAGATCATCCATTTGAAATTTTCAGACATTCCATATCTTCTGTTCATAAAGGAGGACAATAGAAAACTCAGAACGAACAACGCCATCCACGACAGTCCCGGCATACGAATGTAATGCTTCCAATCCGCTGCCCGGAGAAATAGAAGAATCCCTCCAACTCCCAGCACCATTTTCACCAGAATTGGCTGCAGCGATGAATCGTAAATGAACGGGCAAAATGTTCCTGCTGCGAGCAGGAAATATAAAATTTTAAAGATCAATTCTACGTTCTCTTCGTATCGCCTTAATCGTGTCATCATTTTTTACCTTTCTGCCTTGACTTTGGAGTAAAGTACCGGCATCTTTTTCTCTGACCAGATAGATTCCTCTTCCTAAAACCAGACAGAGCCCAACCTGTTTCCATTTCAGACATCTCAATGCAATTTTTAAACTGAAGCTGTCCTTCGCTTTCGCTCCCGGTATCAATTCCCGGAACAAAGGTCTTTCAAACAAATTCCTGCACCATTTTTTTCGCATCCTATATGACATGTTTGCTTCTTTGCTGCAGTTTCTCTGCAGTGCGGAAAGAATATATCTTCCATACAATCCGCCCAGTATTGCCCGTACATTCTCATTATCAAGCTTCCAGCTGCGATACTGATTGAGTATCATCGCAATTCTCCATTCGTGAAGTTCATAATAATTTTCCACAAATTTGTTTGTCAGGTTCATTTCCACTCGTTTTGCATAATGGTACGGTGTGATTGCCAATAGATTCATTCTTTGAATATTCATACAATATTCGACATTAAATTTGATATCTTCGATCAATTTCACATCGGTATACCACAGATTCTGTGATCTCAGATAATCCAGGTTATAAAATTTGTTCCAGGCATATCCATACAGCGTCTGCTGCTCCAGCCGGATGAACTCTTTCCGCAGTGTTTCCTGAGTGGTAAAATACTGTTCTGTCGGAGAGATCGGATGGGAATACTGCAGGTGTCCGTCCGGAGCATAATACTCTTCCTGCAGTCCAAACAGAACCATTTCTGCACGGTTTTTCTCCAACGATGCCGCTACAGCCTGCATCAATTCCGGTTCCACCCAATCATCCGGATCCATAAACCAGATATATTCTCCGACTGCCTCTTGGATCCCTGTGTTTCTTGCAGCACTAAGCCCCTGGTTTATTTCGTGATGTACGATGCGGATACGAGAATCTGTTTTTGCAATTTCGCAGGCAATCTCTGCACTTTGATCACAAGTACAATCATCAATCACAAGCAGCTCCCAGTTTTCAAATGTTTGTGCCTGAACACTTCGGATTGCTTTCTCAATATACTTTTCTACACCATATGTTGGCATCACCACACTAAATACCGGTCTCATTTTTATCCTGCCTTTACTTTCTCTTTGTGATCAGACTGCTGATCATTGCTTCTATTTTCCCATAGGATACCGGTCGGTCGAACTGTTCTTCTGCAATCTTCCTTGCCCGGTTTCCCATGTCGTTTCTTTCTGCCTCATTTTCGTACATCCACTCCACGGCATTTACCAGCTCCCTGACGTCTTCTGGCTCAATATTGATCCCAAATCCGTCCTGCTCCACTTTCTTTCGAAATTCCGGACTCATACACGTATTGATCATCGGTTTTCCCGCCGCCAGATAATCTCCGATTTTCGTGACAATACTTTGCGGTGCCTTTCGCACAAACGAATTGATCAAAACATCTGATTTCACCAGATATGCCGCCATCTGTTCATACGGCACATATCCTGTAAATTTTACATTTTGGATCTTGCGCTCTTTTGCCAGATTTTCCAGCATCTCTCTCGTCGGACCGTCTCCCAGTATCTGAAACCGGATCTTCGTTTTTCCCTGCTTCATCAACTCCTCTGCAGCCAGTACCATGGTACGAATGTCATAGCTCGTTCCAATTGTCCCTGCATATGTCACCCAAAATGTGCCTTCCTCTTTTTGTACTTCATCCGCATGCTGTTCTGCTTCTCTGTCAAATACGGAAATTTCATTTCCAACATATACCGTTTCCTTTAACACATCCCGCTTTTGATTTAAAAACGGTCTGTCACGATATTCGTCCGATGTTCCAATGACACCGGATGTCAGCGAATACACCTTTTCTGCATCCCTTTTGAGCGGATAAAATAAAAGATCGCTGACGATCGGAATATCAAAAACCATACGCATTGCTTCCGGCCAGAGATCGTTTACATCTGCCACAAACGGGATCTTGTTTCGATGCGCATACTCTGCCGCTGCAAGTGCCACGTCATTTGGAGGGATTTCTGCATAGATCAGATCATAGTCCCCTTCTTTTTTCCAGTAACTTTCTTAAATTTTCTGCTGCAATTTTATGACTTCTTACTCTTCTCAAATCGATATTTTTCCGATATCCCGGCTCATATATAAATTTGATCCCAAATGGGTAGCTTTTCTGGTCAACAGATTCCAGATCCCTTTGCTTTTTTTCCCAATGTTGAAAGGTAGTCGTGATCAGATCTACTTCGTATCCTTTTTTCACGAGAAATTCACACAAATACCGAAATCTTGTGTATCCTTTTTCGCCGTCCAATTTTACTCCCATGGTAATCACTGCTACTTTGCTCATTCTCATTCCTCTTCCAAACTGCTATTTTAAAACCGCTGCTACTGTCATCAGCATCAGCTTCATATCTCTCCAGATACTAAATTCCTTCAGATATTTCAGATTGTACTTCATCTTTTCCGGAAGAATATATTCTCTGTAAATTTCATCCACACTCTTTCCGGTTTGTTTCTGATATGCGCCAATCCGTTCATCTTCATCTTTATACATAATACTTGCATAGGATGTAATACCTGCCGGGAGAAACAGCGTCGCCATCATCTCCTCCGAATACTGATCGACATATTTCTCAACTTCCGGCCGTGTTCCCACAAAGCTCATCTCACCTTTTAACACATTCAACAGCTGCGGCAGTTCATCCAGACGAATTTTTCGTAACAGTTTTCCAACTTTTGTCACACGATCGTCCTGACTGCTGGTGACAAGCGGCCCCTTTTTATCTGCACCTGTAATCATGGTTCGAAATTTAAAAATTCGATAGGTCATCCCATATCTGGTGACACGTGTCTGCCTGTAAAAGATCGGTCCTTTCGTATCCAGTTTAATGGCCGCTGCAATCAGCAGCATCACCGGAGATAGGAGTACAGTCAAAACAACCGCACAAAAAAAATCAAGAACCCTTTTCCATAAAATTTGTATTTTCTTTTGCTGCAGCAGTTCATAATATGGATAAGTTTTTTCATTTTTGATTCGCTCCGGTAAGTTTTCCCATTTTATCATTACTGATTTTTCCTCAATATTTCTGTAAATTTTTCAGTCACATACGAAACCTGTTCATCACTTAAACACGTATGCAGCGGAAGTGTGATCTCGTTCTCAAACATCCGATAAGAATTGGGATAATCTTCCATCTGAAATCCCATATTCTTGTAAGCCGTCAATAGCGGAAGCGGCTTATAATGCACGTTGCTGGCAATTCCCTGCTCTGCAAGCTGCAAAATGATCTGATTGCACGCTTCTCTTGTCTTTCCCGGCAATCTTGTCAAATACAGATGTCCATTGGAAATATGGTCCGTATCGTAATGATTCAAAACCTGAATCGGGTACTGCTTAAATGCTTCATCATATCTTTCTATGATACTTCTTCTTCGATGCAAAATTTCCGGATAACGTTTCAATTGTGACAGGCCGATGGCCGCTGTAATATCTGTCATATTGCATTTGAAGTAAGGTGCGATCACATCATATTCCCAGGCTCCGGCTCTTGTTTTTTCCGAATGCATCTTTAGACTGTCCATGGAGGGAGAGCAGCATAAATTCTTTATAGAGTTCCTCTCCGTCTATCCCCGCCTGTTCGATCTGCTCTGACCATACAAGGGCACCGCCCTCCGCTGTCGTCAGATTTTTCACGGCATGAAAAGAATAACAGGTAAAGTCTGCGATCTGGCCGCACATCTTATGTTCGTGTGATGCTCCAAATGCATGTGCCGCATCCGCCATAACCAGTATCCTGCCCAGTTTTTTCTGCCGTTCGCAGCCTGCATGAAAAAGTGCTCTTTTCTCTTCTGCTATTTTAAAAATCTCATCGTACTTGCTGTACACAATTCCTGCAAGATCTACACAAATAACCGCTTTTGTTCGCTCCGTAACAGCTTCTCTCACCTTCTGCGGATCCATTTCATAGGAATCTGGCAAAGTATCCACAAGGATCGGCACAGCCCCTGTATGGCAAATTGCACTACAGGTTGCTGTGTAAGTATATGCAGTTGTGATCACTTCATCTCCCGCACCGATTCCCATTGCACGAAGTACCATTTCCATACATGCTGTTGCAGAGTTCAGACAGACTGCCCGTTTTGTTCCAACATATTCTGCAATTTGTTTTCAAATTCCTTGGTCCTTGTCCGGTTGTGATCCATCCGCTTCGCAAAGCTCTGGCGACTTCCTGTATTTCTTCCTCTTTAATGTCCGGCGGCGAAAACGGTACATTTATCTTGTTGCTCATCATTTACCGCGCTGTCCTTTCTCACAATTCTTTATTGTGCGATTTCTGAATCCGAAAATTGTTTCTCCGGCTTTTACTGCAGCAATTGCTGTCTGAATCGCTGCCACTGAATTCTGATCCGGCTGTGTGACATACAGTGGTGTTCCCACCATGGAAAAGCACTCTTGTGTATCTCCCATTCCTTCTGCAGACATCGATTTGATATTCCATGCTCCGCCTTCTGAAAGCTGATTTTTAACCAATGTCTGAATCTGCTCTGTTGACATATTTGTATCTACATTTCCACTGACACTGTTAAGCAGACCATTCGCTCCGGTCAAAATTGCCGGTGAAATTGCTTTCTTGATCATCGCTGTGATCACAGCCTGCTGATTTCTTCCACGCTGGAAATCACCGCCATCCACATTTTGCCGTTCTCTTGCAAATGCCAGTGCCTGTTCTCCATTGAAATGATTTTCTCCCTGGATTACATCCATAACCAGTCCACTGTCATCACTTGTTGTAAATGCCTGTTCTGAGATCACATCGATTCCACCAAGTGCATCCACCATTTCTACCAGAGACGTAAAGTTCACTCTTGCATAGAACTCAATGCTTGTATTATACAACTGCCCCAACGTAGACATGGACGCATCCACTCCATAAATTCCGGCATGTGTCAGTTTATCCCGCATATCTCCGGAAATTCCCGGAATCTGCACATAGTAATCTCTCGGAGTTGTCACCAGAAGTACCTGATGTGTATTTGGATTGACGACTGCCAGAATATTCACATCACTTCTGCTGTTCGTTTCAATCGCACCGTACACGTCAATTCCACTGATGTACACGGTAAATGTCTCATCTTTTACCTCTACCTGTGCTGCTTTATTTTCTACCTTCGATTTCACTTCATATGTATAGATGACTTTAAAGTTTTCCTGTTCCTCGCCAAGCCCTTCTTCCAACATCTGGCTGTATGCATCATTGTAGATAATTGCCTGAACTTCGCCGCTGTGAAGTGCTGCTGCCTGTTCTGCAACGGATCCATACTCCACGGCCGCAATCTGGCTTCCCAGTTTCTCATTGATATTTGCAACTGCTGCCTCCACATCCGAACGCTGCAATGCGTACTGCACACCAAACTGATACGATGCTGCATCTTCCAGTTTTTCAGCCGGATCCGATTCCTTGACCGCTACCACCATTTTCGTGACTTTCGTATCTCCGCCACTGATATTTTCAATTACATTTGTTGTCTTAAAAATATAATAGGATCCGAAAATATCTCCGCCACTGATATTTTCAATTACATTTGTTGTCTTAAAAATATAATAGGATCCGAAAATTCAGCCCAATGCTTAATAAAATACTGATTACTTTTCCCGCAATTCCCTTCTTTTTAGAAAGAAGCTGCGTGGATACCACGCATACAAAGAAAAGCAGAAGTACCAGTCCGATTATTGTGACATATTTTGCCGGCAATAAATTCATAAGCCACAGCGCTACAAAAAATCACTGCCGATGCGATCAGTTGTACTGCACATATGCATAATCCTATTTTTCTGCTGATATAATTCATTTTTCTTTCCTCTCATTTTGCATTTTATTCCCAGACAAATTCCGTCTCCCAAACATCTACGCCTGAATCTTCAAACACTTGTTTTAATCGTTCCCGCAGTGCTTCTTTGGTAACGCCTCTTTTCAGAATGACCTGAAGAAATCCTCCGCCGCCTGCACCGGAAATAAACCTTCCATCGATCATGTCCTCGCAGGACTCAAAGATCTGATCAATACAGGTATTGGTAGATCCCTGATCCAGCAGCTTTGATACTTCCCAGTGTTCATTCAATAACTTTGCGAATGCATCGATATTTCCCTGTTCCAATTCAAATCGCATCAGCACTGCCAGGCGTTTCATTTCTTTTAAAGCCTCGATCGATTCTCTTCTTCCGCCGATATAATTTCCAACAACTTCTCTGAGCAAGTTTCTTGCCAGACGCCTCTGTCCCGTATAGATCAGTACAAATCTCTCCTGCAGTTCATTTTTTGGTGTCCTGATCCAATTCCAGATAAGTCACATGTATTTTCTGTCGGATCCCCGGACGTGAAGTAATATATTTTACTCCCGGAGTCAGGCCGCCAACCTGATCCTGCCATCCGCCGCCGGTACTCATAATCTGTTCCATATTCAAGACCAGTTCATACACCTGGCTGTCTGACCAGCTCTGCCCCAGGAACTCTCCGATGGCTTTCACACAGGCCCCGGAAAGGATACTGCTTGTTCCAAGTCCTGACCCCTTCGGTACATTACAAACTTTGGTGGACAGATAAAAGCCTCCGCCCATTTTTTTCAAAATTTCTCTCAGCTCTGCATGTCCATCAAGCGGAATCACTCCGCAGGCGATCAAGGCTGCTTTATGTAGCGCAAATGAATCATATGGGTTATGGCAGTCTTGAATTTCTTCCACCGTTTCCGCTTTTCCATATGCATAAAAGTCCAGACTTGCAAATTCAATTCGATATTCCGGGATCTTTTTTATTTCCACCTCAATTGGCTTTTCTCCTTTGAGTAAAATCGGTGCATTTAAAACTACTCCTCCGTTTTCATTGCAGTATGGCGGAGTATCCGTCCAGCCGCCGCCCCAGTTTACCCGGACCGGAAGTTTTTATCTGTACTACTTCTTTTGCGATCTTATAATCTGCCGCATGACGAATAAACTTTTCTGAAACAACATCTTCTGTATTTCTGAAAAATCATTTTTCGTTCCACCAGATCATATGAAGCACCATGAAATGTGACTGACTGATATTTCATGGAGCGTGAAATTGCATAGAGCACTCTGATTTTTCTCTGAAAAATTCCATATGATCTGCTTTTTCCATC
>ENA-OPYU01000484-OPYU01000484.1-human-gut-metagenome-genome-assembly--contig:-NODE-484-length-15914-cov-3.235700_pt1 | contig 15914 bp, 17 predicted proteins | sample MGYA00242637_ERZ504482 | MGnify/ENA primary metagenome ERZ504482 (study PRJEB26092, sample SAMD00036237) | human gut metagenome | host: Homo sapiens | study: EMG produced TPA metagenomics assembly of...
AATCCCACGATCAGTATAAACAGAGGCATCTGCAGCATATAAGCCACACCTGCTACAAATCCACCAAGCGCCAGAGATCCTGTATCTCCCATGAACACACTTGCCGGGTATACATTGTAAAGTAAAATCCCATCAGTCCGCCGATAACAGCACAGGTGACAGGCTCGATACCTGACTGGGTTCCAATGGATACAACCGTGAAAAAATACGGCTACGATCAGGGTAACGCTGGTAGCAAGACCATCTACACCGTCAGTAAAGTTTACGCCATTTACCGTTCCGATCACTGCAAAGAACAGCACCGGTACAGCCAGCCAGCCAAGATTCAGATAATGTCCCCCCCGAGAATGGAATACGCATGGTCAGAGACACATCTGTATACCGCAGCAGGTAGAAAGTAAAAATACCTGTTACCACTACCTGAAGCAGAAATTTCTGCCATGGAAGAAGTCCGTCAGATCTTCTAAGGACTACCTTCAGATAATCATCCAGAAAACCGATCAGTCCGAATCCCAGAGTCAGGAACAGAACCGGGATAATCTTGGGATAATCTTTTACATAAAACAATGAAGTAATAATCGTGGATATCAGAAAGATCACGCCGCCCATAGTCGGGGTTCCGGCCTTTTTCAGATGCGACTGTACGCCCTCTGTTCTCTCTGTCTGTCCCATTTTCAGCTTACGCAGAAAAGGAATAATAACAGGTCCTAATACTGCACTGATTGCGAAGGAAATCAGTACCGGGATCACAATATGAAATTCCATTCTCACACCTCTTTAATTCTTTCGTTTTTTTCGTTCCAGAGTCTGTTTAAAAAAGCATTCCGCAATCTTCCTCAAATTGTGACACACATCTTGCAGAAACCATTTTCAAACACGCTCTAAACTTTTTAAAGCATCTTATAGTATAAAGCTTTTCCCCTTATTTATCAACCCATAGCTTGGTTTTTGCAAGATAATATCCCAACATTGTTTACTGCTTACTTCGTGACCGGTAACATACTTCTCCTTGCTCACAGCCTGACCGATCACCGAATGCTTATTCTTTTCTTTTTCTGATTTAGAGCGTGTTTGAAAAAGGCTTTCTGCAAGATGTGCGTCACAATTTGTGGGAGATTTTGCCCGGATGAGGGCGCCGTAGCGGGCTACGGCAACCGAATTCGGGTGAAATCTCCCGCAAAGTGGGGCGTGCAGATTGCGGGAATGATTTTTTCAAACACGCTCTAGCACCGCCTCAAAAAGTATTCTTTATCACAGGTGCCGCAATGGTTCCTCCGTAATACACGCCCTGCGGGTCATGTATAATGCAAAGCCCCAGGATCTGTGGATCTTCCGCAGGCATAAAACCAAGAAAGGAAGAAATATACCGGTTGGCACTTCTTGGCAAAGTCTGGGAAGTAGCCGTCTTGCCCCCTACTGTGCATCCCTCGATCCGGGCATTTCTTCCGGAACCTTCTGACACTACTTTCTCCAGAATTCCTCTTACTGTCTCTGATGTTTTTTCCGAAATAATCCCCGTTTCCACCGGATATTCCAGCTTTCTTCCGCTGGTGCCATCTGAGCTCAGAACGGATACCCCAAAAATGAGGTGTGATCCGCCTCCCCCCATTGATCAGAGAACTGACTGTGGTCGCCAGCTGAATTGGCGTAATCTGAAAAGACTGGCCAAAAGCAACTGTTGCCAGCTCCACATTCCCCATATTTTCCATTTTATGCATGATCGTTCCAGCCTCTCCCGGCAGATCTACACCTGTCTTCTTCAAAAGTCCAAACTCCTTGAAATAATGATAATAGTTTTCCACCCCAAGTCTCAGACCCACTTCAATAAAAACCGGATTGCAGGAATTCTGGGCACCTTCCACAAAGCTCTGGGAACCGTGTCCTGTTCTCCTTGCACAGTGAATCCGCCTGTCATCCACCAGCTTATACCCCGGACAGAAAAATCTGTCATTTACGGAAACCACGCCAGCCTCCAGACCTGCAGACATGGTAATGATCTTAAAGGTAGAACCGGGCTCATATGTATCGTTCAGGCAGGGATTTCTCCACATCTGGTTCAGAAGATCCTGTTTTTCCTGTTCATTCAGTCCTGAAGTGTCCACGTCCGTATTCAATGTAAAAGGATCGTTCAGATCAAATTCCGGCACATTAACACATACATAAATTTCTCCGTTCTGCGGATTCATAAGAAGTATGGAAACACGCGCAGCCTGTTTTTCTTCCATTACTTTCAGGGCCGCCTGCTGCGCATACTGCTGCAGATCCACATCCAGACTGATTTTCAGGTTTTCCCCTGCCACCGGATCTTCCCTGCTTTCTCCGATCTGGTCGATTTCCACGCCTCTGGCATCTGTTGTGGTCAGGATTTTCCCGCCTGTCCCTTTAAAATTTCCTCATATTTCACTTCCAGGCCAATTATCCCCTGATTGTCACCGCCTGTAAATCCCAGAACCTTGGAAGCCAGAGATCCGTAAGGATAATACCGCTTATAATCCTCATCCACTTTCACACCATCCAGTTCATACCCACGTATCACATCTCCCACAGATTTTTCCACATTTGTCTTAATTCGTTCAATTGAAGATATTTTTTCAACTTTTTTACGCACTGTGTCAGTATCTATTTCCAACTCTTTTGACAAGACCTCAATAACCTTCTGTGGTTCCTTAATCTGACTGTGAATAACGGAAATAGTACATACAGTTTTATTATCTGCCAGAATCCTCCCTTTTGCATCCAGTATCTGTCCTCTTGCAGCCTTAATGACTCGTTCTCTTTCATGAAGTTCTTCTGCTTTCTGGTAATAGTAATCCGACCGAACCCCCATCAGGTAAACAAGCCTTCCCACAAGTCCCAGAAGCATAAGTGCACATACAAGAAAAACCATCCATATTTTTTTCCCTGTGAAAGGTCATAGTTTTTTTCATAAAAAAATCCCCGATCTGAAATCATCATAACTAATATATGATAATTTCAGATGGAGGTATGTGTTGTATTATGGTGAACAGTCTGTTTTTTTGATTTCCTGCCAATACTATGCCACCTATGGACAGTATTTCTAATCCAGTCCGGCTTCCTCGTTAGTCAGGCCTTCACTCTCCATATTGTTATCCTCAATGGGATCCGTGTTATCTTCCGGAGGTCCCGGAACATTGGTATCAGAAACAGCCTCCGGCAGAGTTTCCCCGGCTGAACCAGTGTAGGAATCGCTGATTCCATCAAGGTTAGCAGATTTTATATACTCTCCGTTTGCATTGATCTGATAACTTCCGTCACTATTCAGCAGGTAACCATTTTCGTCAATCCGATTGCCATCCCAGTCAATGAGGTTGCCCTCTTCATCCACCAGATTTCCATTTTCATCAATCTGACTGTCAGATATAGTATTTACATGACCATTAAATTTCTCCCAAAGCTCTGTCTCCGGAACAGTTCCGTCTGTAGACTGATCGGGCTGAATATTCATGTATGGCAGAAGCTCGGAAAGAATTGCCTGTGCCACATACTGTGGATAAATACTGCTGGCCTGATCCTCTACATTTGGCTCGTCAATTACCACATAGATCAGAACCTGCGGGTCATCAACCGGGGCAAATCCGATAAAGGAAACCACGTATTTACCGTTTCCACGGGGGAATTTCTCCGCAGTTCCTGTTTTACCGCCTGAGCTGTAACCCTGTACCTTTGACGTCATACTGGTACCCTGCTCTACACTGGCCTGCATATAGCTTCTGATATCAGCGGAAATGCTGGAAGAAATGGTCTGCTTCTGAAGAAGCGGGCTGATTGTCTTCACAGTTGCACCGCTGGCATCTTTGACTTTTGTCACAAGATGTGGCTGATAATAGTAGCCGCCATTGATAACCGAACACATTGCATTGATTTCCTGGATCATAGTACAGCTGAATCCCTGACCAAATGCAGAACACGCAAGCTCTGTCTCATGCATGGTATCAACAGTATGCATAATACCATATCCCTCATTTGGAAGATCGATTCCTGTCCGGCTTCCGAAATTGAAAGTACTCTGTGCTTTCAGAAAATTTTCAACTCCCATCTTTGCACCAATCTGCATCATGGCATCGTTACAGGAGTTTGCGATTACTTCCGCAAGGGTTTCCATTCCGTGTCCGTAAATATTTGCACATTTGATGGTGGTCATATTTCCTGGCACACCAAAATTCTGGTAACCATCACAATAGAAGGTATCACTGGTGGATATTTTTCCCTGTTCCAGAGCAGCTGCCATAACAATGGGCTTCACAACAGAACCAGGTTCGTAAATGTCGGTTACACAAAAGTTATTCCACATGGCGCTTAGAGCATCCATGGTCTCACTGTCGTTCATAGCAGCAATCTCATCTGCTGAATATAAGGAAGACAGATTACGTGGATCATTAAGATCATATCGGTCGCCCCCATCCATGGCAAGGATTTCACCACTTGAAGGGTCTTCCACGATCACTCCTATATTTTTGGCGCCAGTAGATTCCTTAAAGGCATTTACCCATTTTTCCACAATCTGCTGTGTTCCAAGATCGAGGCTAAGCTCCAGACTGTTTCCGTCAGAAGCTTCGATAATGGTTTGCTCCACGTTAGAATCATCACTGAAATATCCGTACTGTCGGCCATCAATTCCTGTCAGGCTGCTATTGTAGTAGCCCTCAATTCCATAGTCCGCAGTATCTCGGGAAAAAGTAAATCCCAGCGTATCACAGGCCAGCTCATTATATGGATAGACTCTCAGATAATCTTCTTCAAACCATACACCCTGGATATTGTTTTTCTCCTGAATTTCTTCCCTGGTCATTTCCGTATCATCTGGTATGCTGCAGTAATCCTCGAATGCTTTCTTATCATCCATGGATACCTGCTTTTTCACGATCTGATACTGACTCTCCCTGGTCTTATCAGAAGTAAGCCTGGTACGGAGTTCTCCTTCATCAAGGCCAAATATGGTAACCAGAGCATTCACCGTAGGATCCAGATAATCCTCATCTGAATTTACAGCTTTACAGTCCAGTACAACATTATACACCTTGTTGCTCGTTGCCAGAATGTTGCCATTTCGATCATAGATTGTCCCTCGTTTCGCTGGCATTGTGCGATTCTGGTATTTTTGCTGAGCCTGACTCAGCACCTGTTTCTTATACTTGTCACCACTTTGAAAATTAATATAAGTGATAACTCCCAATAAAACGATTAAAGCTCCCAATACGCAAAAGAGCAGTATTGACAGCATTTTTTTTCATACTGTGATTTACTTTTTTTATATAGGTTTTCTTTTTGTTTTTCTTCTCAGAGTAGTCAATCAAACACCTGCCTTCATTCCCATTACTTCCCGGTCACGTCCTGATACTGTCTTACGTAGCTGCCGCCTTCAGTCGCATAGGTTTCTGTCTGCTGGTTGCTTGGATATTTCATGCCCAGACGTCCGATGGCGATTTTCCGGATTCTTTCAAGGTCAACACTTGAAGTCACCTGGCTCTCATATGCATCGTTGTCTTCTTTCAGCTCGGCCAGTTGGGATTCGAGCGTGGCCAGCTGGCTTCTTTTACTGGTGCATTCTGTTTTCAGTTTCAGATAATTAATACTGCAAAACACAATAAGGATACCAAGTGCTGCCAGAAATATGGCAAAATTACGGTTCATATTATTGGCTTTCGCACGGTTTCTCCTGGCTGCCTTACTAAGCGGCTTGTTCCCCCGGACCTGCTGCTCTGGTGTGGTCTGCTCTGGTTTTGCCTTATTTTTACGAACAGAATGCTCTGGCTGACGGTACTCTCTCCGCTCAGGAACTTCCTGGACTTTTCGGACAGTGTTGCCATCAACATACACATTTTGTGGACGTCTTTTACCTGACACAGTATTTGTATGTCTGCCTGTCTCCGCCATTTTTTACCCTTCTTTTAAACTTTTTTTCAAAAATTCTAAGCTTAGCACTCTTAGAACGCGGGTTTTCTTCCATTTCTTCATCACTTGGAAGAATTGGCTTCCTTGTGATAACTCTCCCCTTGGATTTCTTTCCGCACACACATACCGGAAAATCCGGTGGACAGGTACACGGGTTCTCATTTTTTTGCGAAAAATTGTTTTTACAATTCTGTCTTCCAGTGAATGGAACGTAATAATGCAAAGCCTTCCGCCATCATCCAGAAGATCGATCATCCCATCAAGTGAATCACGAAGAACATCCAGTTCCTTATTCAGCTCAATTCTGATTGCTTGGAACGTACGCTTAGCCGGATGACCTCCTGCTGCCTGTATCTTCATAGGTATGGATTCCCGGATGATCTGTGTAAGCTGGCCCGTTGTCATAATGGGGCTCTGCTGTCTTGCTGCTACTATATGTTTCGCGATATTTTTCGCAAATTTATCTTCACCGTAATCGCGGATAATGCGATACAGTTCTCTTTCTTCATAACCGTTAACAATGTCACTGGCAGTCTGTGTCTGTCTCTGATCCATGCGCATGTCAAGAGGTGCATCTACCCGATAGGTAAATCCACGTTCCTCATTGTCCAGCTGATAGGAGGATACTCCCAAATCCAGAACAATACCATCAACCTTGTGAATTCCCCTTGCGGCAAGCTCCTGTACCATGTAACAATAATTGCTGCGAATGATTGTCACCTGGTCAAAGGCGGCAAGCCGTTCACTCGCAGCAATTATCGCATCCTGGTCTTGATCTATACCAATAAATCTCCCCTTGGCAGAAAGTTTCCTGCATACCTCAATGGCATGTCCTGCGCCGCCCAAAGTGCCATCCACATAGATTCCATCCGGCTTAATATTCAGCCCGCCAACGGTCTCGTCCAGTAATACAGATTTGTGTTTAAATTCCATTTCCGTCTCCTGTTGGATTTCTCGCTTATTTTATGCTCAGATGACGATTCCCATGTTCTCCATGTCGGCAGCAATGCTGTCCATATCGTCATAATTGCAATTCTCGCTCCATTTCTCCTTGCTCCAGACTTCTACTCTGCTTAAGTTTCCAGCCAGAATAACATCTTTCTCCAGACCAGCGAACTCACGTAACGTCTGTGGTACGAGAATTCTCCCCTGCTTGTCCAGTTCACATGTTGTTGCACCTGCAACAAAGAAGCGCGAAAAGGCTCTAGCGTCTTTATTTGTAAGTGGTAATGCACGGAGTTTCTCTTCAAAGGCTTCCCATTCATCCATAGGATAAATATAAAGACAACCATCAAGTCCTCTGGTAAGAACAAATTCCTCACCTAAAGGTTCCCGAAATTTCGCCGGGATGATCAAACGCCCCTTCGCGTCGATTGTGTGATTGTACTCGCCCATGAACATAAAAACTCACCTACTCTCGTGAAATACGAGTCTCCCCCCTCGTATCTCATGACGGGAAACAAATGGAAGTTCTGCCACTTCGTCCCCATTTGTCACCACTTTTCTCCACTTCCTACCACTTATGAACCCATTCTAACCCATTTGCACCCCTAAATTACAAGTGGGAAATTATGAAATCTATTACATAATTCTGTTACAAAGTCCTTACAAACAGCGAAAATGCAGTCCAAAAAAATTTTTATATACAAATAAATCCTGCCCTGCAGGACTTTTTATATCACCGGAAATTCCAGCGGAATTTCCGGTTACACACAAAAAAACGCCACTTCAGTGGGATTCGCCCCCACCAAAATGACGTTTTGTTCAGACCAGATTCAGATATCTGACAATCATATGATCAATCTTCCTGCTCATGGGCAGGTTTTTTCGCAAATCTGCGCGGCTGGCTATACAACCATTCATCTTCTTCTGAAGCTGTCGGACCCTTCGCAGCAACAGTTTCTTCTTCAGAAATCCCGGCATTTTCTTCCACATAATTTTCTGTACCGGAAGCTTCTGGCAAAGCTTCCTCCTCAGAAATTTCTTCTGTATCTTTCTCTGAGTCCTCCTCATAGAAATCCTCAGCAGCTGAATTTTCCTCTTCCACGATTTTCTCTGTGTTCTTTTCATCCTGAGGATCTTCTTCCGGATGCTCTTCTTCCACAGACGAAGTTTCTTCTGATTCTTCGGAATCATGTTCATAAGCAGATGCTGTTCCGTTATAGACTTCCGGAACACCTGCGGCATCTCCATCTGCAAAAGCTCTCTCCAGTCTGAGCCGGTCTCTGTATTCTTCTGCTTCAGCTTCTCTGGCTGCTCTTTCCTGCGCTTCATAGTCCTGTTCTCTCCTGCGTCTGCGCCTTGCCGCCCTCTTTTTCGCCATGGTTTCTTCCACAACTGCGATCATAGCACAGATTACAAACAGTGCTGCTGAGATCAGCTGGGAAATTCCAACAGAAGTTCCCGGAATCATAAGCTTGTCTGTTCGAAGAAGTTCTATGCAAAATCGTCCGAGACCATATCCTGCCAGATATTTCAGAAATACTTCTCCGTGGAAATGATTTTTTGCGCTTCCACACAAGCATCAGGAGAAACAAAAGCAGACACCAAAGACTCTCGTATAAGAAAACCGGATGTACTTGAATATAAGAAGTTCCACCTATTGTCTCCAGGTTTTCCCTCATTGCAGATGTCACTTCGCTGGAACGCACAGCAGATAAAGGGAGCTGCATTGCAAATATGCTGTTGGTATACTCACCGAAAGATTCCTGTTAAAGAAATCTCCCCACCTTCCTATTATCTGCGCAATAACGATTCCCATGCTGGCAGTATCTGCCATCTGCATAAAAGATTTTCTGCGCACGCCGCAGTAAATGGCTGCTCCCAGCATTCCTCCAAACAGACCGCCGTAGAATGTAAGTCCGCCATTTCTCACATTAAAGATCTCAATAATATTGCCCTTATAAAGATTCCAGGAACATAAAACATAAAGCATTCTGGATCCGACCACACCCAGAAGCAGGGACATGATCATCATTTCCAGATAATCGTCTTTATTCTCGCCGCAGCGCTTCGCTTCCAGAATCACAAATCCCATTCCTAGAAGCATTCCCAGAGCTATTACAAGGCCAAAAAATTGTAATCTCAAATCCAAATATTTGAATGGATTTCCCCACATAACCCAGGTTTATTCCTAGATTCGGAAACTGAATTGACATTTATGCTATCCCTCTGTTTCTATTACTTATCAGACATTGAAACGGAATAAGATCACATCGCCATCCTGTACTACGTAATCCTTACCTTCCATTCTTACAAGACCTTTTTCTCTTGCGCCTGCATAGGAGCCACAGTCAAGAAGATCCTGATAGTTTACCACCTCAGCCTTAATGAATCCACGCTCAAAATCAGAATGAATCTTACCTGCTGCCTGCGGAGCCTTGGTTCCAATCTTGATGGTCCATGCTCTGGTCTCATCTTCTCCGGAGGTCAGGAAGCTCATAAGTCCAAGGAGATGATAACTTGCCTTAACCAGCTTCTCAAGTCCTGATTCCTTGAGTCCAAGATCCTCCAGGAACATTTTTCTCTCATCCTCATCCAGTTCGGAAATCTCTTCCTCGATCTGAGCACAGATTACGAAAATCTCACTGTTCTGCTCTGCAGCATATTTTCTTACAGCCTGTACATGCGCATTGTCAGCACCATCATTTGCAAGATCGTCTTCTGCAACATTTGCAGCGTAAATAACCGGTTTCTGAGTGAGCAGATTGTATGTTCCCATCCATGCTTCCTCATCCTCATTCTCCAGTTCCATAGTGATGGCCATTTTGCCGTCTTCCAGCCATTTCTTGATCTTCTGAAGGAAATCAAGCTCTTTTGCAGCTTCTTTGTCCATACGGGCAGTCTTGGTAACCTTTGCAATTCTTCTCTCCAGGATTTCCAGATCAGAGAAAATCAGCTCCAGGTTAATAGTCTCAATATCACGGATCGGGTCGATGCTTCCATCTACGTGAATTACATTGGTATCCTCAAAACAGCGTACTACATGAACGATTGCATCAACTTCACGGATGTTTGCAAGGAACTGGTTTCCAAGACCTTCTCCCTTAGAAGCGCCCTTTACAAGTCCTGCAATGTCAACAAATTCTATAACGGCCGGTGTCACTTTCTTGGAATGATAAAAATCACCAAGCAGTGCAAGTCTTTCATCCGGCACAGTAACAACTCCCACATTCGGGTCAATGGTACAGAAGGGATAGTTCGCAGATTCTGCACCAGCCTTTGTCAGGGAATTAAAAAGTGTACTTTTTCCTACATTTGGAAGTCCAACGATACCTAATTTCATTTTATCCTATTTCTCCTTATTTTTAGAGGCGTTTGACATTTCTTTACGCCATTCTTTTGCTATTATACCACAAACAATAAAAATATGATATATTTCCGGCCCCATATTGTCTTCTCTATACATCTTTTTATTTTAGCATACCCAACTCTTTCCATCAAGACAAAAGCTCTGGACAATCTGATAAATTTGAAAAAACACCTCATATTTCCAATTGAATATGAAGTGTTTCTCTTTTGTAATACATCATTTATTTCAAATCTCTGGACATGATCATAAGAAGACTGCCTTTTTCGTAGAGTACCTTGGCCTTTTCTTCCTGGATCTCGTTGCTAACGGTGCGGCCACAGTTATCTGTAGTAAGGCGGTAATGATCCAATGGGTATTTAAACCCCTTCAAAGTAAGACCTTCAACCGTTTCACCGGCTGCGAAAAAAGAAATATATTTTCCGAACTGACTGTCTTTTCGAATAATATAGCCATTTTCCACAAGACAGATGTAATTCTGAGCATCTGCCAGGATCACACTTGACACCCATTTTGTCTGCCATATCCCAAAAAGTCCCATGTTTCCAATAAAATGATCTAGTCTTCCACCAGTTGCGCCAAGAATAAGAATATTCTTTGCCCCTCTTCTTATTGCCAGATTTAAAGTAGACTGGGTATCTGTATCATCCTTTTCAGGATTCAGTCTGACAATTTCTGTATGGTCAAGACTCTCCAGATATGCCTTTCCAGCACCTGATAAACTGTCAAAATCACCGTCCACAATATCCGGGACAAGACCTGTTTCCAGAAAGAAATCCAGTCCTCTGTCAGCCGCCAGCAAAAGCAGCTTCTTTCCTTTTCGCTCTTCTTCTATTTTCTTATAAAATCGAGGCAAAATCTTTCTGGATCATGCCCCGCTTACGATTACTGTATCTATCATTCTATCTCTCACTCAATCCTGTCACCAATCTCTTCGATCTGTTTCTGAATATGGCGGACATTCTGGGCAATATCACCGCCGAATACCCAGGATCCGGCAACAAAGATATTGGCACCAGCTTTCATAACAGTCTCTATGGTACCTTCATTGATTCCACCGTCAACCTCAATATCCACATTCAGATTCTCTTTGTCGATCAGTTCTCTCAGTTCCTGAATCTTCTCTGTACACTCGTCCATATATTTCTGTCCGCCAAAGCCAGGCTGAACAGTCATTACCAAAACCATATCCACATCCTCAAGCATATGGCTGATATCATTTACCGGAGTTGCAGGCTTGATGGAAACACCAACTTTCACTCCTGCATCCTTGATACGCTCTATAGTACGTTCCAGATCCTCACATGCCTCAGCATGAACGGTGATGGAATCCGCACCACAATTTACAAAATCCTGAATGTATCTTTCCGGCTCTGTCACCATAAGATGAACATCAAAAAACATCTTGGATTCTTTACGGATGGATTTGATCACCGGCATACCAAAGGAAATGCTCGGTACAAAATCTCCATCCATAACATCAATATGGAGCCATTCAACTCCTTCGTTTTCAAGAATTTTAATCTGTTCGCCCAGACGGTTAAAATCCGCTGATAAAATGGAAGGGCATAGCTGATACATAGTTTTAGTATCTCCTTTTCTCTTTTAATTCCTCATATAAAGCCAGATAGTTGTCATACCGCTGCTGACTAATTTTACCTTCAGACAGAGCTTTCTTCACTGCACAGCCCGGTTCATGAATGTGCATACACCCCTGAAACCGGCATTGCGGCTCATACATTACAAATTCCGGGAAGTAATCCCGAAGCTCCTCTTCCTTCATATCGGTAAGATACAAAGAAGAAAATCCCGGAGTATCCACCAGGAAAGTATTCTTCTCCACCGGGATTACCTGGGAATGTCTGGTGGTATGCTTGCCGCGCTTCAGTTTTTTGCTGATCTCACCAGTCTCCATCTGCACTTCACCCTGCATACAGTTGGTAATGGAAGATTTCCCCACACCGGAAGGTCCTGCAACTACTGTTGTTTTTCCCTTCAGTATCTCATGGATCTCGTCCATTCCCTCTCCCTCATAGGTACTGGAAAGCACTACACGATATCCACATCCAGTGTAGATTTCGTAAAGTTTTTCCCATTTCTTCCTTCTCTCCCACATCTTTCTTATTGAAGCAGATAACTGCAGGAATTTCCTGCTGCTTCATCATAATCAGAAAGCGGTCCAGAAGAAGAAAGTTAGGCTTTGGATTCTCCATGGCAAAAATCAAAAATGCCTGATCTACGTTGGCAACAGCAGGACGGATAAGTGAATTGCGGCGGGGAAGAATGGAAGTTACACTGCCTTCCTTCTCCTCCTCATTCAAAACGGTAATCTCCACATTATCACCTACCAGAGGCTTGAAATTATCCTTTCGAAAAATTCCTTTTGCTTTACATTCGTAAACATTGCCGTCTTCCGCATAGATATAATAGAAGCCTGCAATTCCTTTAATGATCTTTCCCTGCATGGATTACTCAACCTTCTCAAAAGTAAGAGGATAATGGCCAAGTTCCTGATAGCTTCCATCAGATTGCTGCTCAGACAGATATAAAGTACCCTCAGCAACTCCTGGTGCACCTGTAATATCCAGCTGATATGGGAAAGTAAGCTGCTGTCCTTCTACCACAGAGCTTGCTTTTGGAGCGCCGCCTACATTCTGAACAAGCTCCAGTCTGATCAGACCTCCATTATATCTGGTAGGCGTATTCAGTTTCTGTGTACATTTCCATACTTCGCCATTTGCTACTGCTGCAGTAGTATCAGAGGAACTCTGATCCTCAGTATTCTGTGAAGAAGTATCCTGACTTCCACTGCTTACAATAAGAGTGATCGTATCGTTATCCGGATCTGCATATACCGGGTTGTCATCTGTATATCCTATAGGATCCTGAGAGATAACAGTTCCCTCTGCAACGTCTGTGCTCATCTGCATTTCCACATTAATATTAATGAATTTGCCAAGCTTGGCAATTGCATCATTCTTCTCCATTCCGGTTACATCTGGCACCTGTACACTGTCACCATAATTAATACCACGGCTGATGGTAAGAGTAACTGTATCGCCTGCCTTGACAGTAGTTCCTGCTGCAGGCTCAGTATCAAGGACACATCCAATGTCTACCATAGAAGACTGACTTTCATCCGGGTAAATCTTATTGATCTGAACCGTTAAGCCCTGGCTTTCCAGAGTTTCCTGCGCCAAAGCGCCATTCTGACCGAACATATCTGTAAGGGTAACGGACTCAGAACCTTTACTTAAATAATAGTTAACAGTTGAATTTTTAGCTACCTTTGTTCCCTGTACAGGATCCTGTGAAGAAATCTTGCCTTTTCCTGTGTGGAAGCCTCTTCACCTTTGTAGGTCATTCCGATATTTACAGAAGCGCAAAGTTCCTGTGCCTCAGCCTCTGTCTTACCGATAAGATCAGGTACTGGTACCATACCATCATCTTCGTCAGCAGCCTGGGTAACCTGTGCCTGCTGATTCTGCTGATCCAAAGAAGAATCCTTGCTGTCTCCGATCAGACCTGCTGCCTTTCCCACAACAAGAATTACCGCGATCAGAACTGCGGCACCTATGATCAAAGCAATAATACTTCCAGCTACACTGACGCCTCTTTTCTGCTTTTTGATACGTCTTTCTCTCTCTTCCCGCTCTCTGCTTCGTTCACGATCCCGGTTCTTTCTGGAGCCTTTCGAGCTCTCTTCCTTATCGTCATACCCGAAATCGTCATCATCATCGTAGTTTGTCTCATTCAGTTCTTTTTCCAGAGTTTCTATATCCGGTTTAAGAGTCTGCTTCGGAGTGTGCTTGATCTCTCCAAGCTCTTCATCAGAAATTACAACCGTCTTAGCGTCTGTGTCTACAGATGTAAGCTTCACAAAATCTCCCTGCGGGTCAATAAGAGAATGCTTCAGATCTTCGATCACGTCCTCCATCTTATTATATCTGCGATCCACACTCTTCTGGGTACATTTCATAATAATCTGTTCCAGACTGTACGGCAGATCTGGGGAATAAACACTTGGCGGTACCATCTCTTCCTGAAGATGTTTGATTGCAATGGCAACTGTAGTATCTCCGTCAAAAGGAACACGTCCTGTTACCATCTCATATAAAGTGATACCAAGTGAGTAGATATCACTCTTCTCATCGCTGTAGCCGCCTCGTACCTGCTCTGGTGAGCTGTAATGTACAGACCCCATAACATTAGAGCTGATGGTATTGGAAGAAGCAGCTCTTGCAATTCCAAAGTCTGTTACCTTTACTTTGCCGTCTGTGGAAATAATAATATTCTGAGGCTTCACATCACGATGTACAATGCCGTGGCTGTGTGCTGCCTCAAGTCCCATAGATACCTGAATGGCAATACTGGTAGCTTCCTTTACCGAAAGCTTGCCTTTCTTGGAAATATACTCCTTAAGAGTGATTCCCTCGATCAGCTCCATTACGATATAATAAACACCCTCATCATCGCCTACATCAAATACATTTACTATGTTTGGATGGGTAAGACCTGCTGCTGCCTGCGCTTCACTTCTGAATTTCTTTACAAAAGTTGCATCTTCCCTGAATTCCGGCTTCAGAACCTTAACTGCCACAAAACGGTTCAGTTTATGGTCCATTGCCTTATATACGTCCGCCATTCCGCCGGTACCGATTTTACTTACAATTTCATAGCGTTCTGCTATAATCATACCTGTCTTTAACATGTTTCCACCTCATTCGTGAATGGTTCTATCAATATGATTGCAATGTTATCCTTGCCGCCGTTGTTGTTGGCTTCCTGGATAAGAGTATTTCCCTTCCAGGTGATATCCTCATCAGAATTCAATATGATTTCTTCCAATTTTTTTGTCTTCCACCATATTGCTGAGACCATCGGAACACATCAGGATCGTACTTCCCGGTTCCAGACGCATATCAAAGAAATCCACGTCTACAGTTTTTTCTGCTCCCAGAGCTCTGGTGATAATGTTTTTATCCGGATGATTTCTTGCCTCCTCAGCAGTGATTTCACCCATTCTTACCATTTCCTGAACCAGTGAATGATCCCTGGTAATCTGCCTCAGCTGTTTATCCACCACATATAGTCTGCTGTCTCCCACATTGGCAACATAAGCATACTGACCTACAATGGTGGCTACTACCATGGTAGTTCCCATTCCACGAAGCTTCTCATCCTTCTGCGCCTGTTCTATAATTTCTGTGTTCGCAGTCTCAATGGCATGGCGGATTACCTTTACAGGATTATAATCCGTATCCTCCCTGATTTCATCTACCAGTATCCTGACCGCGTGAGAGGAGGCATAATCACCTGCATTGTGCCCTCCCATTCCATCAGCAACAGCAAAGAGGTTCGGGAGATTTCCAACTGTGTCCTGGGAAGCGAACACATAATCCTGGTTCATCTTCCGCTTCATTCCTATATTCGTAGCTGAATATACCCTCATGTCACTTCTCGCTTTCTGTCCTTTTCGTACTGTTGTTCAACATAGAAACACCAGTTTTTGCATTACTGCGGATCGTAACTTTTTTCCATATAACTTTTTCGTAATTGTCCACAGGCACCGTCTATGTCACTGCCCATTTCCCTTCTAATAGTAACATTAATTCCGCATTTTTCAAGTTTTATTTTAAAATTCTCTACAGCCTGATGCGTAGAACGCCTGTAAGAACGCTCCTTAATAGGG
>ENA-OPYU01000485-OPYU01000485.1-human-gut-metagenome-genome-assembly--contig:-NODE-485-length-15897-cov-4.569943_pt1 | contig 15897 bp, 18 predicted proteins | sample MGYA00242637_ERZ504482 | MGnify/ENA primary metagenome ERZ504482 (study PRJEB26092, sample SAMD00036237) | human gut metagenome | host: Homo sapiens | study: EMG produced TPA metagenomics assembly of...
TATGTTCTGCACGAAGCGCCTGATATCCTTTTTCTTTTGCTGCTTCAAGCTGTTCTAATGTCTTTTCAATATAATTTTCTCCATGATAATAGGTTGTTCCTGCCGCAATATAAATCGTTGCTTCATCCGCATTATTCACCAAAATATGCTCTCCTGCCACCCGTACATTTCCGCCCGCAGCCGTTACGCTGATAGCTCCGCAATAACGGACACCGCCTTCTCCCTGGCTTCCACGGATCATCACTGTATTTTCTCCGGTTTTTCCCAGACCACTCCAAAAAAGCGGCCTCTCTCAAGCAAACGGAAAAAGAAAGCTTTCCTTTTTTCTCAGACGTCAAGTTCACTGCAATCACCTGCGCCGGATAGGAAGCAAAAGATTCTCTCTGATAGCGGATCCCATTTTGTACAAATGACACTTGATGAATCGCCTGCTCCAGCAAAAGCGCTCTTGTACATTCTGATACCGGCGCCTCTTCTTTGCGTGGAAAATCCAGCATTTTACTATACGTATCTGCTTTAAACCGATCAGGAAAAAAAGCACCTTCTGTCCTCATATCTATATGCAGCCACCCTAAAGGCTGATAAACTCTCATACTTCGCGGCGTAGCGCAAAAATTTATATTTTAAAATTTCTTCTGCTTCCGAAATATGCCCGTCCAGAATCAGATTTTGTACTTCTTTCATATGTTTTCCCGGCATCTGGATTGATCCTGTTGATCGGACCCCCATACCAGATACTGTCTTCATTCAACTGCATAAGCTCATGATCTGGATAACCATAAATCATTGCTCCCAGCCGTCCTGTCCCTATCGGAAGGGCATCTTCCCATCTTTCTGCAGGCTGTTTATACCACAATTTCTGGTTATTTAAAATACCGTCTCCATCCTGATTACTCACACCCATTCCATTTTCCTCCTTCTCCACCTGCAAAATACAATTATTCAAAATGTATAAAATCAATATCCGCCCAACCTGTACTTTTTTTTATTTTCTGCATTTTGTGCTGCCAGAACCAGCTTCATCCCTGTCCATGTACACGCCTGCGCTTCAAATATTCTCTGGTCTCCCAGTACAGTATAATTCTTTCCATCTTCGGAATATTCATATGTATATACCGCATTCTTCTGCATTTTGATACGAATCCATAAAGTGTTGCATTTCCAAGGAAGTTTCATTAATACCTTCTCTTCTGCTTTTCCTTTTCCCGTAATTTCTGTTACATTTCCTTCATTTAATACAACAAAATATTCTTCACCTGCTTTTTGCAATGCCAAATATGTATATTTATGTCCCAACATTCCAAACACAATCTGGTCTCCATCTTCTTTTCCCTGTAATTCCAGTCGGACTGTTGCGTCAAAGCTTTCCGCCTGCGGAATTTGTGTAAGTGCATTCGGTGCGTACCACAAAAGATTTTTTTTTACGAGCCGGATTATCTTTTACATATAATCGCAGACAACTTTCTTTTTCTGTCAGACTATACCATTCACTCCGTGGATTTGCCTGCCACTGCCATTGAAGACCCAGTTTTTTTTGCTTCAAATTCATCATCCGTCAAAATCTGCATCTTTTCTTTACATTTCGGTAATGGATTTGACCATGTTTCCACCGGTTCACCGATCCCATCACCATTTTGTTCCAGTCCGATAAAGGGCCAATCGTTTTCCCATACAAGAGGCTGAAGATGCAAAATCCTTCCATAAGCTCCCCGATCTTGAAAATGGAGAAAAACTCCCTGAGATTCGTTTAGCTCTACAAAACCACCCTGATGTGGTCCATTAATTTCTGTATTCCCCTGATGCATGACAATTCTCGATTCATATGGCCCGTAAATATTTCTGGAACGCAGTACCGTCTGCCAACCCTGCTGCACACCTCCCGCCGGAGCAAAAATATAATAGTATCCATTTCTTTTATACAACTTAGGACCTTCTATCGTCGGATTCTGAAGGCTTCCATCATATACCATAACGGGATCTGATAAAATTCGGGATGCATCCTGAGATATTTCACAAATACTGATACGGTGTTTGATCCCACATCGGCTTTTTGCATATGCAAAAGCCATATATGTTTTTCCATCGTCATCCCAAAGCGGACATGGATCAATCCATCCGCACGCAGTGTGTAAACAATGAAGCTCCCATTTCCCATACGGATCTGTAGCTGTTGCAACAAAAATCCCCTCATCCGGCAACGGCACAAAAACATAAAATTTTCCATCATGCTTTCGGATTGACGGTGCCCAGCATCCACATCCGTGTGCCGGCTGGTCATACCGTTTCAAGGGCAGATGTTTCATACAATAATTGATCAATTCCCAATGCACCAGATCTCGGGAATGAAGTAATGGAACACCGGGCAGATACGTAAAACTGGATGCCACCATATAAAATTCATTTCCATCTCTTATTACATCCGGATCGCTATAATCCGCATGGATAATTGGATTTTTATAGAAACCCTGTTCTTTCTGTAACACCTTGTCTGTATTTTTCTCTACTCTCATCTTCGCAATTTCCTTTCTGCCGTTCGCTCTGTTGTTTGTAAATTACATACTCCTTACCTCTGCATAAAAAGCCCTTTTACGTCCTTCAATCCATGCATTATCTGTAATCCGAACAACATCTAACAAATAAATATCTTCCGAAGAACTACCCACCTGAATTTCCACTTCTCCTTTTTCTATTTTCCACTTCATTTCCCGATCTAAAAATGCCATCTGGCTGGCCTTCAAAGTAAATTCTACGCTTTTTTTGCCTGACCGGCTTTTAGCGGCAGACGGATAAACCCTGCAAGCTCTTTTATCGGTCTGACAACCGAAGCTTTTTTGTCATGAATATATAATTGAACGACTTCCTCCCCGTCTTGATTTCCTGTACTTTTTTATTGTAACCTGAACTTTCACACTTTCATCCGGATTTATTTCCTTTGTATCTAACTTCAGGTTTGAATAGGAAAATGTTGTATACGAAAGTCCATACCCAAAGAAATACCGTGGTTCGTGAGACATATTTACATAATTTTTAAATCCGATACTATTTCCCTGATGCCATGCAGATCCGTTGATATGGTTATAATATATCGGAATCTGACCTGCGCTTCTTGCTACGCATACCGGCAATTTACCACCCGGATTATAAGCACCTGTCAATACTTTCACTACAGCTTCTGCGCCCGTTTCTGCCGGACTCCATGCCTCCAGGATTGCATCCAGATATTGTTCAGCAATATCACTGGATATCGGTCTTCCATCAAAATGTACCCCTATCAGCGGTTTGCCAAGTTCGGCTGCACAACGGATAAATTCATCCTGGCATACAGGAAGATTAATATCTGTACTGTCTACCCCTTCTCCCATAGATGCAATCGAACAGGAACCATGCTTTCCTCCTAATGTCAAAACAACTGCGTCTGCATTCTTGACTGTTTCAAGCGCCTCTGCTATATGAGAACAATCGTTTCCGGCTATCGGATATCCATAAGAATACAGAATTTCTACTTCTGGCAGTTCTGCACGCAATTCTTCCAGTAAACTTCTACACCCTGGTTTCTGAAGCCGTAAGATCACATCAAACTCCTCTGTTTCATCACTTTGAATCTGTGTCCCCGGTATCAGTGTCACTTCTTTATTCGCGATACTTCCTGCCTCTAATCCTGCGATTGAATTTGCTTTTGCCAAAACTGCTTCTGCCATACTTAAATGCGTATAACCCCCGAAAAAAATCCTCGCATTTTTCGCCTGTGCGCCAATAACAGCAATTTTCTTTATTTTTCCCTCTTTTATAGATCTGTCAAGTGGAAGAACTCCATTATTTTTTAAAAGTACCATGGATTCCAAAGCCGATTGTAACGATACGTTTCTGTCCTCTTTATTATAAAATACGGATTTTAACTTTTCACCTTCCAAGCCAAAAGGATGCTCAAACAGACCCATCCTGAATTTTGCTTCCAGGACACGTAAAACCGCCTGATTCAAGATAGAAATATCTGCCTTCCCGGTACGAAACCACTCTTTTAACTCATCATTAAATGCAATCCGGTTCTGTAACTCTACGTCCATTCCGGCTTCCATACACATAAGACCGGCCTCTGTTACAGATTCTCCCACATCCTGTATTGTATGCACATTCCTTACTGCACTGTAATCGGCAACGCATACCCCCTCGAATCCCATTTCTTTTCGCAAAAGGTCTGTCAAAAGTTTTTGGAAGAGGATGCCGGTTCTCCATTGATTGCGCAATAACAGGGCATGATTCCCCGAAGCTTTGCTTCCGTAATTGCTGCTTGAAACGGTTTCCCATATACTTCATCTAAAAGGCGTTCTGGCGTATCACTATTCGCACCGTGAATTCCCCCTTGGGAATTATGAAATCCCAAAAAATGTTTTGCCGTTGACTCGGCATGTCTTCCTGCGACTTCATTCTCCTGAACACCTTTCGTATACGCTGTTCCGAGCATTGCCGTAAGAGTCGGATCTTCCCCATATGTCTCTCCCTGACGTCCCATTCTGGAATCCCTTGAAATATCAAGCAGCGGGGCAAGCACTCTCGTAAATCCACATGCCAGTTCCTGTCTGCTTACACACTTTCCAATCTTTTCTTCTAATTCTGGATTCCAAGATGCGCCTCTTGCAATTCCCGCCGGAAAACTCGTGGAATCTTGAATAAACGGACCGCATAAACCTTCCATATGAAAACTTGCAGGAATATGATGTTCACTATTTGCCATCACTTTTTCCTGAATTTTTCTCTGCCATTGGATTACCTTTTCCAGACTTTTTATTTCACGTACGTCTAAGGTACTGACTTCTCCTATTCCATAAGTCATTTCCCCTTCCAGTTCTTCCCAATTTCCTTTAAATGGAAACAAACAATTCACCTGTCCCATTTTTTCTTCCAGACTCATTTTAGACAGAAGATCTTCAGCTCTTTCTTTTGGTGATAAACCTGCATCAAGATATTTTTCCATCTTCTTCGCTCCCATCCATCATACATTTCAACATATTTTTCTAAGTTACTTTGTTTGTGTTCTGATTGTGTCTGTCAATTTTGCACATGCCAATGTCAGACTATGTGGCACATCCTTCACTTCTTTCTCTCCATTTTCATATGCCTGTGCAAATGCTTTGATCTCATAGATAAAACCATTCTCATTTGAATCTTCTATTTTTTCTATGACTGTTCCATTGATATCTTTCAGGAACACTTCTTTTCCTTTCCAGATACATGGAAGTTCGATCACGCCCTCTGTTCCATAAATACAGGTGGCATATCCCGCACTTGCATTGATTCCATAGGCTGCCTGCGCAATATATTCTCCATCAAATCCAAAAACAGCCGTTCCTACTTCATCTACTCCGGTCTCGCCAAAATACTGTTCTGCATTTACTCTGACCGGAAATTCACCCGTTACGAAAAGAATCAGGGAAAGTACATAAATCCCTACGTCATATAATCCGCCCCCGCCAAGCTGACAGCGAAAAAAATTCTGTTATCTTTGTCATATTCTGCCTGAAATGCAAAGCTTGATCTCACAAATTTTAACTTGCCTATTGCACCATCTTCTATCCATTTTTTCATACGCTTAATACAAGGCAGGCTTAATATCCAGATTGCCTCCATCAATAAAATGTGTTTTTCTTCCGCTAACTGAACTAATTCTCTCGCCTGCTCTTCCGTCACGCAAAAAAGGTTTTTCACACAAAATCGCCTTCCCTGCTTCCAGACATTTTTTCACCAGATCATAATGCAATGAATTTATGACCGCTATATAAATTGCATCAATATCCTCCCGCTTCAGTATTTCCTCATAAGAACAGATTCTTTCAATACCAAATTCGTCCGCAAACATTCTTGCCCGTTTCTCATTTGTGGATGCTACTGCAACCAGCTCTACCCCATCCACTTTACCGCATGCATCCGCAAATTTTCTTGCTATTTTCCCTGGTCCCATTAATCCAAATCTCGTGATGGTCTCCTCTCTTTTCTTAGCCTTTCAATCCACTTGTTGCGATTCCCTGAACAAAATACTTCTGTCCCATAAAGTAAAGTACAATTAACGGCAATACAGATACCACAGACATTGCCATAATCTCGTTCCACTGAATGTTGGCATCTGCGTCAATCGCCGTGCGCAGTGCGAGTGAAATAGGATATTTATTTACACTGTTGATGTAAATCAGCGAATTAAAGAAATCGTTATATGTCCACAAAAACTGGAATAATCCTGCTGAAAAAAGAGCCGGTTTCATCAACGGCAGAAGAATCGTTGAAAATGTTTTAAAACTTCCGCAGCCATCAATATACGCAGCCTCATCCAATTCTCTGGGGATTCCGCGAATAAACTGAATCAACATATATACGAAAAACGCATTACATGCCAGCAATGCCGGCACATAAAACGGCAAATATGTGTCTAACCATCCCAGGCTGTTATACAACGTATATCTCGGAATGATAACTACAGTGCTTGGAAGCATCAGAGTCGCAATTAAAACACCGAGAAGAATTTTTTTGCCCGGAAAACGGAATCTGGAAAATCCATATGCAACAATTGCAGATGATAATACCGTGAATAACGTAGTAGGAACAACGAGAATAATCGTATTCAAAAAATATGTGCCATATGTATACTGCCCTGTTCCCTTCCAACCTTCAATAAATGAATCCAGACTGAAAGATTTTGGCAAAAGTTTCACGGAACCGAATATTTCACTATTTGTTTTAAATGATGCCATGATCATCCAAAGCAACGGATAAACCATTATAATTCCTACAAGTACAATTAAAATATATATAATAACCTTATTAATCTTTTTCTTCTTCATATTCCTGCTCTCCTTAAAAATCGCCGCCATCTTCATAATATACTCTTCCAGATGAAAAACGGAAAAGAAGTAATGTCACAACCAGGATCATCGCAAAAATAACCCATGATACCGCACTTGCATATCCCATTTTAAAATATTTAAATGCTTCATTATAAAGTTTCATTCCCAGTACATAGGTTCCATTATTAGGCCCTCCATTTGTCACAACAAATGCGGATGTAAAGTTCTGCAATGCCGTAATCGTCTGCATGATTACATTAAAAAATAAAATCGGTGATATCTGTGGCAGCGTAATATAGAAAAAGCTTTTAACCTTTCCCGCTCCATCCAAAGATGCGGATTCATATAAATCTGCCGGAACCTGTTTCAAGGCTGCCAAAAACATAACCATAGATGACCCAAACATCCAGATTTCCAACAGACAAATCGTCACCATTGCCGTTGATTCTGTTCCGAGCCATTGCACTGTTGGAAGTCCCAGCGTATTCAGTATACTGTTAATTGCCCCGTCACTCATGAATAAAAGTTTCCAGAGAATTGCTACTGCAACACTTCCACTGAACAATGACGGAATATAATATATTGTTCTTATCAGTCCGATCCCCTTCATGTTTTTATTAAGAAGCAGTGCAATAAACAGCGCCATAATAATTTTTCCCGGCACTGTAAAAAGCGTATATATAATCGTAACCTGCAATGATTTGAAAAATTCCGGATCTTTGGTAAACAGCTTGATATAGTTTCCCAACCCTATAAATTCAGGGCTGTTAAAAAACTGGTAATCTGTAAATGAATAGTAAAATGAAGTTACAAATGGATAAATCTGCAATACTAACAAACCTACTAACCAAGGGGCAATATATATCAGTCCCATATAATCTCTTTTTTCATATTTTTTTGTTTTTGCAGGAACTTGCCGCCGTTTTCCTGATTTCGTATTTTCATAACCGGAAATCTCCTCTAATATATCCCTTAAAAAAATGCTGTTACAAAACATCAGCCAATTTGCCTCATTTTATAACAGCTTTTTACATTACTTGCTTTCAAGAATACTGTTGATAGATGCTACTCCATTGGCACAAGCTTCCTCTGGTGTACTCTCACCATAGATTACACTTTCAATCATTGTCTTAAATACTGCCTCAACTTCTGCATCTGTTGTAAGTCCCAGCTCATTCACACCATTTTTGTCTGACATAAGCTCTATCGAGGTAATTACAAGTTCATCAATCAGGCTCTGTTCTTCGCAGATTTTCCGCGCATTTTCTGTAGGTGGTACAGAACGAAGATCTTTCAGTGTTACCGCTGCTTCTTCATTGTTAAAGAAATAATTTAAAAAGTCCACTGCCTCTTCAACATGTTCACTGCTTTTATTTACACACATCAACTGCGGCGGATCAAGACTATAGCCATCATTCAACTGTTTAGATGAGTCTGCCTGAACCGGCATATTAACAACTGTATATTCCGCACTTTCATTTGCGCTGGCAAAGTTATTTATCTGTGAAGAGTTCGTAAGTGCACATACGATTTCTCCATTTACCCATTTTGAATTTGTCTGTGGAGCGCCTTCAAATGTTGCTGTCTCGCCTGCTGCCTGAACAGTCTTTGTAGAATACAGATTACTGATATACTGTAAAATTTCTGTAATCTGTTTGTCTGTCAGATTAATTTTCAGTTCTTCATCATTGATGAAAGATTTTCCTGTAAGTTGCATAGCATATGGACGGAATACATGTGTTAACAAATATGCTGTGTCTACATTCAGGAAATAGCAGTCACTGTTATACTCCTGTACCTGTTTTCCCATTTCAAGAAGCTTTTCCCAGGTTACATCTGTAAATCCAATCCGATCTCATCTGCCAGTGTTTTGTTCACTACCAGTGCCAAAGTAGCAACACCCGTCGGAATCCCAAGAAGTTCATCCTCATTGTAAATTCCTTTTTTCAGTAATTCTTCTGAAAAAACCAGATAAATCCATCTTATCTGTATACTCATTAAAATCAATAAAGAAATCGCCTTGTTTTACATAACTTGGCATCCATCCGGGTCCCATCTGAATAATATCCGCCGCTGTTTTTCCTGCAAGTGCCGTAGATAATTTTTTGCCTGATATCCATCGTCGCCACTGTACTCTGCTTCAATCGTAACATTCGGATGTTCTTTTTCATATGCTTCGATTACTTTTAAAGTTGCTTCATTTCGCTCGTCTCCGCCCCACCAACTGAAACGCAAAAGTAACCTGCTCGTCTCCTCCGGAACTGCTCTTCTTATCCGAACCGCCTGAGCATCGGCTACAAGCCCTGTAACCATCATCGCTACTAATGTTACCGAAAGAAGTTTTTTTACTTTTCTTCTCATTTTCCTGCCTCCCTGTTTTCTCTCTGTTCTGATTAATATTTTATTATAGTAAAGTAACAATTCAAACAACCTGAATTATCATCTTTCTTCAATTTTTTATCCCCCCTCATCCAAAAGGTATCAGTTTTTTATTGTCCTTCCCATATAGAATCCCCCTGTACGTCCTGACATGATATTTTTATTCTACACAATACAAGGAGGATGTGTATCATTTTGAACACATCCTCCTTACATTACACCTGTTTATTCTCTGTTTTTCCTATCGAGCTAATCCCTGAGTGATCTTTTCACACACCCCTTAACTTCGCATTTGGAATGTTCCTCTTCACAATTTCCAGCGCCTGTTCCATAATCTCTTTTGTATACCCCTTCATTCCGGGGCAGATCAAATCTCCGGAATCTACAAAGCTCTGCAGATAATATTGTTTTGCCCCCTTGATCCATCGCCCGATAGCAGCAAAATCTTCCCTTTTATGGAACTGCCGCACAACCGTGGTGCGAAATTCATAGGGAACATCCCCAGACATCAGAAAATCCACACTCTGAAAAATATTGGACATATCATATTCTTCAATTCCAATAGTCATACCATACTTATCCGGAGCATTTTTGATATCCATTGCTACATAGTCCACAAGCCCCTGTTCCACCAGCCGTCTCAGACGCAATACATTGCTGCCGTTGGTATCCAGCTTGACCTGATAACCGAGCTCTTTCACTTTCCGGATAAACTCTTCGATATCCGGCTGAAGCAGAGGCTCGCCTCCGGTAATGCACACACCATCCAGAATCCCCTGCCGTTTCGCAAGGAATGAAAACACTTCCTCCTCGGAAATTGCTGCCGCCGCATCTACATGTGTCACCAGAGAAGCATTATGACAGAACGGACAGCGGAAATTACATCTCGCCGTAAAAAATCGTACACGCCACTTTTTCCGGATAATCTAACAGTGTCATTTTCTGAATTCCATGAATCTCCATCGCCGTTTCCCCCTCATGCCTGTCACTTTACTCTACATATTTCTGGATTTTTCCGCACACACACGCATTGCCTCGATAATAGCACTTCGAAAACCGCGCTCTTCCAGTACCTGCACTGCTTCGATCGTTGTTCCCGCAGGAGAACATACCATGTCTTTGAGTTCACCCGGATGTTTTCCGGTCTCCAGGATCATCTTGGCGCTTCCCATCACGGCCTGAGCGGCAAACTTATACGCCTGAGGTCTTGGCATTCCATCTGCCACTGCCGCATCTGCCATTGCTTCGATCATCATAAATACATATGCCGGAGAACTTCCGCTTGCAGACACAACTGCATCGATCAGATGCTCTGATACGACTTCTACCTCTCCGAAAGAGCGCAGGATTGTCAGCACTTTTTCCAACTCTTCTTTTGTAACCAGAGCATTTGCACACGCTGCCGTCATCCCTGCACCGACCATTGCCGGTGTATTCGGCATGGTGCGCACGATCTTGACATCTTTTCCAAACTGCCCCTGCAGCCATTCCAGAGTTTTTCCCGGAGCAAGGGTGACAATTACCTGCTCATCCGTGATCTCATCTCTGATCTGTGCGATCGTCTGTTCATAATACTGAGGTTTTACAGAAAGAACCACGATCTCTGCCTTTGCCGCCTCCCTGTTGTCATCTGTCACACAGATTCCATAAAGAGAATGTACCTTTTCCCTCCCTGCTTCCAAAATATCCGAACCGATGATTTCTTCCGGCTTCAGCACTCCGTTTCTGATAATACCACCCATGATGGCTCCTGCCATATTTCCTGTTCCGATAAATCCTAATTTCATGATGCTCCTCCTGTTCATTCTATAAACCAAGTTCTTCTTTCCTTCATTTCACAGAAAATGCCTTCTCTTCCTCCAGTGGAATCTCTCTTGTATCGATCCACTCGATGGAGATAAACTGATTCTGATTCAGTCCCACCAGAAGCTTGTTGATCAGCGTTTCCCGTCCCTGTACTTCCATTGTCACAGTGCCGTCCCACTCATTTCTCGCCCATCCGGTAAGTCCCAGTGACAACGCAAGATATTTTGCAGTGTAGCGGAATCCTACGCCCTGCACCTTTCCATGAAAAACAAAATGTTTTCTTACCTCAGACATTCTATCACCACTTTCTGATATTTCTGTGTCCAACTTATCACACCGCCTGTTCTCTGTCAATATTTCCTCTGCTAAACAATAACCCTGTATTTTCAAAATGTTACTGTTCACACCGGATGTTAAATATAAATTCTTTCCCTTACATGCAAGCATGACGGTTCAGAACCTATATTTAACATCCGGTGTGAACAGTAACTTTAAAATTGTGCTATAATGAAAAAATACAGAAATTTTTTACAGAAAGGAGCCAGAAATGATGGATCCATGTCTTTATACCTTCATTGACAAACTGGAAGCGGAGCATACTCTTTATGCTTCCGAATGGCAGCAGCTGCTTGATGGGTACACCCCCGGCTTGCCGCATATCTGTTTGAAAAATCACGACGCGCGCGGATTCAATTCTACGGACATGATGTCTATATCCGGGGACTCATTGAATTTACAAACTACTGCAGAAATAACTGCTATTACTGCGGGATTCGAAGCGGGAACACACACGTACACCGCTACCGGCTGACAAAAGAAGAGATCCTCTCCTGCTGTGAAACCGGATATGAGCTCGGATTTCGGACTTTCGTCCTGCAGGGCGGTGAAGACCCCTATTATACAACCGCCCGGTTATCTGATGTGGTGCATACAATCCGGACCACTTACCCGGACTGCGCGATCACCCTTTCCACTGGAGAGGCCACAAAGGAAGAGTACCAGCAGCTTTTTGATGCCGGAGCCAACCGTTTTCTTCTGCGCCATGAAACTTACAACACCGAGCACTATCAGAAGCTGCATCCGGCACAGCTTTCTGCTGCCCACAGACAGCAATGCCTCTGGGATTTAAAAGAAATCGGATATCAGGTGGGAACCGGATTTATGGTAGGATCTCCCTGGCAGACGAGCGAACATCTGGCAGAAGATCTGTTGTTTCTCAAAGAGCTGAATCCTCAGATGGTCGGGATCGGCCCATTTATTCCACACCATGACACCCCGTTTGCCGGGCAGAAAGCAGGAACACTGGAGCTGACTTTATTCCTTTTGGGACTCATCCGTCTGATGCTTCCAGGCGTGCTGCTTCCGGCAACCACAGCACTTGGAACCATTGCCGAAAACGGACGGGAGCTTGGCATTTTATCCGGTGCCAATGTGGTCATGCCAAACCTGTCCCCGAAACGTGTGCGGGGAGACTATCTGCTGTATGACAACAAGATCAGCACGGATGCAGAAGCTGCCGAATGCCGAAGGGAATTGGAACAACACATGCAGTCCATCGGCTATCAGGTGGTGACCGCCCGGGGAGATTCTCTGAATATCACCCCGTAACAACTTTGTTTTTTGCTTTTTATTTTACAAATTGGAGGGATTACTTATGTATGATGTACACTCAAAACATGCTGATGATTTTATCAGCCACGAAGAAATTCTGGAAACCCTTGCCTACGCCGATGAGAACAAGACCAACGAAGCCCTCATTGACTCCATTCTTGAAAAAGCCCGTTTAAGAAAAGGACTTTCCCACCGGGAAGCATCCGTTCTTCTCGCCTGTCCGATCGAAGAGAAGAATCAGGAAATCTACCGGCTGGCGGAACAGATCAAAAAGGATTTCTACGGAAACCGGATCGTCATGTTTGCGCCTCTCTACCTTTCCAACTACTGTGTGAACGGCTGTACCTATTGCCCGTATCACCTGAAAAATAAACATATCGCCAGAAAACAACTGACTCAGGAAGAGATCCGGAAAGAAGTCATCGCACTGCAGGATATGGGACATAAACGGCTTGCACTGGAGGCCGGGGAAGATCCCGTGCGCAACACGATGGACTACTATCTGGAGAGTATCAAAACGATTTACAGCATCAAACATAAAAACGGCGCCATCAGACGGGTAAACATAAATATTGCCGCCACTACCGTGGACAACTACCGTCTGCTCAAAGAAGCCGGAATCGGAACGTACATCCTCTTTCAGGAAACCTACCACAAGGAAAGTTACCTTGCACTTCATCCAACAGGACCAAAACACGACTACAACTATCACACCGAGGCTATGGACCGTGCCATGGAAGGCGGCATTGATGATGTAGGGATCGGCGTTTTATTTGGACTGGACAAATACCGCTATGAATTTGCAGGTCTTCTCATGCACGCAGAACATCTGGAAGCTGCATTCGGCGTCGGACCGCACACGATCAGCGTACCGAGACTCCGGCATGCGGACGATATCAATGCAGATGAGTTTGACAACGGTATTGACGATGATACCTTTGCGAAGATCGTAGCCTGTATCCGGATCGCCGTTCCCTATACCGGCATGATCATCTCCACGAGGGAGAGCCAGAAATGCAGAGAACGTGTCCTGCATCTGGGCGTTTCCCAGATCAGCGGCGGCTCCCGTACCAGCGTTGGCGGTTACTGTGAGCCGGAGCCGGATGACGCAAAATCAGAACAGTTTGACGTCAGTGACACCCGCACACTGGATGAAATCGTGCGCTGGCTGATGGAGATGGACTACATTCCAAGCTTCTGTACCGCCTGCTACCGGGAAGGCCGCACCGGAGACCGTTTTATGTCTCTTTGTAAAAGCGGACAGATCCAGAACTGCTGCCATCCAAATGCACTTATGACACTCAAGGAATACCTGATGGACTATGCTTCCCCGGAGACAAAAGCCATTGGAGACCGCCTGATCGACAAAGAAGTGTTAAATGTACCAAATGAAAAAGCAAGAGCGGTCGTACTGGAAAATCTGCGTCTGATCGAACAGAATAACCGCCGGGATTTCCGTTTCTAGAGAAAGGAGCAGCTTTATGACATTCAATCAGACACCTTCTGCCGAACGAATCCACATCGGGATCTTCGGAAAAAGAAATGCCGGAAAATCCAGCCTGATCAATGCCCTCGCCGGACAGCCGGTATCCATTGTTTCAGATTTTAAGGGAACCACCACAGATCCGGTCAAAAAGCAATGGAGCTCCTTCCTCTGGGGCCTGTTGTTCTGACCGATACTCCGGGACTGGATGATACCGGAGAACTCGGAACCCTGCGTATCGAAAAAACACAACAGATTTTAAATACCACAGATATTGCGCTGCTTGTCATTGACGGGCAGCTTGGCATAACTGAAGAAGATACCCGGATCTTACAGCAAATCCGCCAAAAACAGATTCCTTTTGTGATCGCTGTCAATAAAATGGATCTTACCATAGCTTCTCCTGTTCTTCCGGATGAAATTTCCCGGGAGCAGATCCTGTATGTCAGCGCTGCCGCGGGAACACACATCCACGAACTAAAAGAACTGCTTGCAAAACAGCTCGGACAGACACCAAAAACCCGAAAAATCGTGGGAGATCTCATCCATCCCGGAGACTTTGTCGTGCTGGTCATTCCCATTGACAAAGCTGCTCCGAAAGGCCGCCTGATCCTGCCCCAGCAGCAGACCATCCGGGATATTCTCGATCACGGAGCAACCGCAATTGCAGTGAGAGATAGTGAGCTTTCAGAAACGCTTAAAAACCTTGGAAGATCACCTGCTCTTGTCATCACAGACAGTCAGGTCTTTGATACCGTCGCCAAAATCGTGCCAAGAGAAGTACCGTTGACCTCTTTTTCGATTTTATTTGCCAGATACAAAGGAAATTTAGAACTTGCCGCCCATGGTGCACAGACCCTGAAAACATTAAAAGACGGGGATCATGTACTGATCTGCGAAGGCTGCACCCATCATCGGCAGTGCGAAGACATCGGAACTGTCAAACTGCCCAGGATGCTAAAACAGTTTACACAGAAAGATTTGCAGTTTACATTTACAAGCGGAACGGATTTTCCGTCAGATCTGTCTCCTTATCAGGTAATCATCCACTGCGGCGGATGCACGCTGACAGAAAAAGAAATGCAGTATCGATTAGATTGCGCCAGAGAACAGGGCATTCCAATTACGAATTATGGAATTGCCATTGCGTATATGCGAGGGATTTTAGAGAGAAGTATGGAGTTATTTTAAAAAACAGGGGCAATCTGCCCCTGAATAAACTTAAAGTCAGTTTTGTGTAAAATTCGATATTTGCTCATTTATAGGTATACAATTTATTTTTCCAATTTGTCAATTAAGTAAATTTCTAATGTCGGCTTATCCGTTGGTGTACTATGGAAATAAGAAAATTTGATTTTCTCACCAACCATTGAGGAATCAATTTTATACTCACCTGCAGGACCTGTGAGAATTAAAGTAACCTCATCGTATAAAAATCGATTATTTGTATCATCTACTTGTACTATGGCTTCTTTTTTATCAGAATGGTATTCCAACAAAGTACCTGTATCTGATAAAAGATGAGCATCTGACATTTGTGATATGTCTCTATTTGGGGATGTTTCTTTATTTTCTTTACTCAATATCGAAGCTCCTATTATGATTGATAAAAAATTCCAAAAAAGTAATAGCGGTAATAATTTTTTTACATAGAACTCCTTCCCTTGAAAAATAAAAAAACTTAAGAGTTTTCTAATATCCAATCTTTTTATTCCATATTATTCTATAATTAAAATAAAAACAAGTCTTGTTATTTTGAAATAAACAAAAATCCCTGATGATAAT
>ENA-OPYU01000489-OPYU01000489.1-human-gut-metagenome-genome-assembly--contig:-NODE-489-length-15818-cov-2.107323_pt1 | contig 15818 bp, 21 predicted proteins | sample MGYA00242637_ERZ504482 | MGnify/ENA primary metagenome ERZ504482 (study PRJEB26092, sample SAMD00036237) | human gut metagenome | host: Homo sapiens | study: EMG produced TPA metagenomics assembly of...
CGCTCAAAAGCACGTTCATAGAAGATATTATCCAAACCTTCTTTGGTAATCATAACCTCCAATTCCCGGAAAAGCGCTTCTGTATAAGCGGCAGACATCTTCTCGATGCCAATAGACTCGCCAATAGCTCGGGATATGGAGCACGTCTTACTGATTTCCAACACCTTGCCATCATTGTCCGCTATTACCTTGATTTCCTCTTCCCCCAATGTATGATGGTTCAGAGCCAACGCATCCGCTTGACCATATCCAAGCAACTTGGCTACAATCTGCGGGTCAAAAAGGATATCGCTGTCCAGCAACAGAATGTCCTCTTTATCTACATAAGGCCGTGTAAGCCATAAAGAGTAGATATTATTGGTAGAAGCATATTTCTCATTATAGATAAACGTAACCTCCAATGCCGGATAATGAGCTTCCAGAAAGTTCACAATCTGCTGCTGTCTATAACCGGTGACAATGACAAACTCCCGAAAGCCATTCTGCAGCAATGCATCAAAGGCTCTTTGCAGCAAACAACGCTCTCCAACTTTCAACAGACATTTTGGAGTGGTATCAGTCAACGGACGCAAACGCGAAGCTATCCCTGCAGCCAATATAACCGCTTTCATTGTAATGCAATTTTTTAATGGTGTCAATGACAATACGGTTCTGTTCAGGACGCCCCAAGGTAATACGCAAATGGGTATTGATGTCTGGTTCATTCATGAACTTCACCTTATAATCCTCGTCGGCAAAAGCTTTCTGTAAGCGTTCTTTCAAGACAATCGGATATTTATAAGGACAAAGTTCGCCACCGACTCATATACCTTGAAACCAGGCAACGTCCCTATCTCCGCTTCAAAGCAGGCGCGACTCTCATTCATCAGCCGTGCTATATTCCGGTAATGCGCATCCGATTTCAGTGCGGCAATAGCAATATCCTCAGAGATACGGTTATAACCCAGATATTTGTTGCTGTATTTGCCAAAGTTGGCCAACTCCTTACTCATAAACCCAAACCCCATGCGCAATCCGGGCAATCCGTAGAACTTGGAAAGCGTGCGTGAAATAATCAGGTTGGGATATTTATCAACCAGCATCTTAATATAGTCCGTATCAGTAGATACGAAAGAGGCATAGGCTTCGTCCACCAAAACGATGGTTGTTACGGGCAACTCAGCCAACAAAGCGTCCAATTCTGCAGGGGTCAGACCGTTACCGGTGGGATTATTGGGCGAAGCGATTAATAAGACCTTGGGATTCTCACGCTGTACCATCTCTTTCATGGCAGCGAAATCATATTTAAAGGTATTGCCATCCTCATACAATGGATACTGCAACGTATGCCCGTCCACTTCATCAGCAATGGATTTATAGTACCACCACGAGAATTTAGGAATGAGCATCGTCTTGTTCCCATCCTCTTGGGTCAGGAAATAGTGGACTGCTTGTTTCAATATATCTTCTCCACCATAACCCAACAGTACCTGCGGTTCATCAATTCCGTAAGATTCAGATAGATAAACAGACAGAATACTCTTCTTGCCTTCGTCGTAGATACGGGTATAGAAACAGAGTTTGTTTATATCAAAATTCTTTAGAGCCTCCACCACCTCTTGCGAAGGTGCGTAGTTAAACTCATTGCGGTCCAAATAATTCATATCTTAGGTTTCTTTTGTTAGTACTTTCCGATAACACTCCATCGTCTCACACGCCATCTGCTCCTGCGTGAAACGCTGTGCCCACTTCAATCCCTCCTCAATCATGGTGGCACGCAAAGAAGGCTCTTGTGTACGGGCAATCGCCGCTGCCAATCCCTCCACATCGTGGGGACTCACATACAATGAATGCTCCCCCCCGGCTTCTTCAAGACAAGAGCCGGTTGCTGCAACCACCGGAATGCCGGAATGCAAAGCCTCAAGAATAGGGATGCCAAAACCTTCGTAAACGGATGGGTATACAAAAGTCTCGGCCGACTGATAAATGGCAGGTAAATCGTCCGAAGGGATACCATGCAGAAAATGTACTCTGTCTTGCAATCCGGCTTTTGTCATAAACTCTTTCAGCTGATGGATATAGGCTGTGGGTCTCCCTACCAGAACAAAATGCAGTTCATCGGGCAGATACTCCAAAGCCTTCACAATGGCCAGCGCATTTTTACGCTCCTCAATGGTGCCCACCGACAAGATATAGCGTTCGGGCAACCGATAACTCCGCATCACCTCCTTGCGCTTATCCTTACCGACACGGCAGGCATACAGAGAACTACACCCTTGGTAAATAACGGAAATTTTATCCGCAGGAATTCCATAATAATGTATGATGTCACGCTTGGTACACTCACTCACGGCAATGATGTGGTCTGCATGCTTGCATGCATAGCGGCATTTGTAGTTATAAATCAAGCGGTCGACCAACGAAAAACAATGTGAAGTCTCAGGAAAATAAGGTCGTGAACAGTCACCACACTCTTTACTTCCCGTACCCGATGGATGGTCAAGGGAAGTTCGTTACTCAGTCCGTGGAACAGCTGTATGTTGTCCCGTTTCAAAGTCCTGCGTATACCTCCCACGCGCCACAACGAAGTCATTCCTCTCCAGAGCCAATAAGATGGATAATGTACCGATACCGTTCCCCGGCTTTCGGCCACCATCGACGAGAGTTGCTGATTTTCACGGTGTACCGGAGCATACAACCAATACTCGTTTTCCGGAGCAAAGGCTGACAATGACTGCACCACATACCGGCTGTAATTGCCCAATCCCGTAAAATTCTGCACAGCCCGTTTTCCGTCGTATCCTATTCTCATCTCTAAAAAGTTTCAGCTGCAAATGTACAAGATAATCCTCATATAGCAGTCTATTTCGCTTTCCTTTTTTGACAAAAACACAAATTCACCTATAAAAACATAAGATAGAGATGAGCAATCACTTGCTGTCTGTTACAAAAAACCAAGTACGGAATCGGGCACATCCCCATTGTTCAATCCGTACTGGCCCATTGTTTTATCCTTCAAACACCTTATCTCCTTCCCGAAAAACTACTTTATTCATCATCGGCCCACTGTTATGAACCAATTCAACCACACTAGTGAGCTGTTTAGTTCACTCAAGTGAACATCACGGCTCACTAACGTGGGCTGCTGAAGAATCCAAAAGTAAAACGAAAGAATGAAAAGGATGCAACAGAAGAAAGAAGGATGCGGAACGGAAGAAAAAGCACGGGTGAGAGCAAAATTTACCCTCACCCTTTTCGATTGCTCTCACCCACCCCTGCAATGCCGATGAATAGGGAAGTTGAAGAAAAGAGTGAGAGCGGTGAGGGCAGAAATGCAAACTTAAAAACGGAAAGAGTCAAATTATTTTCCGGGCATTACTTAGCCACTTTGACGGATTAGTCGTATCTTCGCACGATGGAAAATCGTCGAAAAGAACAGCAGCATTATGAGAGTCATTGTTGACAACAAAATACCTTTCATTAAAGAAGCCATCGAAAAATAGCCGACAGCGTGATTTATACTCCCGGCAGAGACTTCACTCCGGAGTTGGTAAAAGATGCCGATGCACTGATTATACGTACCCGCACCCGCTGCAACAAGGAATTGCTGGAAGGCAGTAAAGTCCGCTTCATTGCTACCGCCACCATAGGCTTCGACCATATAGATACGGAATATTGCCGTGAAGCAGGCATCGCTTGGACCAATGCCCCCGGATGCAATTCAGCATCCGTAGCTCAATACGTGCAATCAGCCTTACTATTATTGCAACAACTCAAAGGAGTACAACTGTCCGAATTGACATTAGGCATCATCGGCGTAGGCAATGTGGGTAGCAAAATAGCCCAAGTAGGGCAAGAACTAGGCATGCGTGTCCTGAAGAATGACCTGCCCCGGCAAGACAAGGAAGGAGAGAGAGATTTCAGTTCCTTGCAAGCACTCGCAGCAGAATGTGATATCCTCACCTTCCACGTACCTTTATATAAGGAAGGGCCATACAAAACATTCCATTTGGCAGACCATACTTTCTTCCGGTCATTAAAACGCTGTCCCGTCATTATCAATACCTCACGTGGAGAGGTGATTGAAACCAATGCGCTCCTGAATGCCTTAGAAGACGGACTGATTTCCGATGCCATCATTGATGTATGGGAGAACGAGCCTGATATCAATCTTACCTTATTAAATAGAGTGTTCCTTGGAACTCCCCATATAGCCGGTTATTCAGCCGACGGAAAAGCCAATGCCACCCGTATGTCCCTGGATGCCCTTTGCCGTTTCTTTCACATCAAAGCCGACTACCGCATCGCTGCCCCCCCAACCCCGGAAACCCGATTATTACCGCCGACAGCCTGGCAGCAAGCATATCTGCAAATGTATGACCCCGAGAAGGGACAGCGGAAACACTGAAAACACATCCCGAACAATTTGAAAAATTGCGGGGAGACTACCCGCTACGAAGAGAAAAAAGATGCTTACACTTATATCCCAAAGTAGCACATACATTTAGAGATACAGCCCGATAATACAAAAGACGTCACTATATAAGCTCCTCACGCCTTTACTATCAATGCCGAATCAGAGGAAACTATAGGCAAAACATTACAATATCAATGCAAAAAATACAGTTAGAGAAATCACTCAGTGAATGGATTTATTTTTTGATGCAATTTCAACTCTGACGATTGCCATACAATTTCTGTTTTATCTGATTCACAGTCCCCGGCTCGCCATGATGGACGTGGGAGGCTGGATGTTTTATATAACGGCCGCTTGCTCACATGCCGCCTTGTGGGCACTTATTCCTTACATCATATCCTTAATCGTAGCCATTACCGTCCGGCGCCATCAAGCCGCCGCCATCACACACATTATTCTTGTATCATTACTCAATATACTTGCTTACATAGACGGCAGTGTGTACAGTCTTTACAAGTTCCATATCAATGGTTTTGTACTGAATCTCCTGGTTGGAGAGGGCAACAGTGAGATTTTCACATTCAGCTTCTGGCTTTATCTGAAGATTGCAGGAGTATTAGTGGGTATATTTGCCGCCAATACTTTGCTAAGAATACTTGCAGGCCATTGTTATACCCGCTTTCACCGCTGTGGCTTCCGTCCTATACTTGCCACTCTGATTTTGTTTGCACTATTCTCTAACTTTTATCATGCCTATGCCGCCGTAGCGCAAAAAGACTTCAGTGATTCGCAGCGCCCCCTGCCTGCCCTATTACTTCCCGCTTACGGCAACCCGCCTGATGATGAAGTTAGGAGTGGTCTCATCCAAGGATGTCATTAAAATGAACTTCAACAACAAAAAGCAGTCTGCTGACCTCAACTATCCGATAGATTCTTTGAAATACGAAGTCCATTCCAACCCCAAGAATGTAGTGCTGATAGCCATAGACTCATGGAACTACCGCGCCTTTAACCAGGACATTACACCTCATATCAGCCACTTTGCCGACAGTTGCAGCAGATTCACCTCCCATCTAAGCAGCAGCAATGGCACACGTGGAAGTATCTTCGGGCTTTTCTTCAGTCTCTCATCCATCTACTGGACTGATTTTGAGGTATCGGGCATACAGCCCCTGCTCATAGAAGAACTATTGAAGCAGAATTATCAGATAGGTATTTATCCCAGTGCTACAATCGTCAACCCGCCATTTGCCAAAATACTTTTCTCAAAGGTACCCGACTTGCGTACCCATACCGAAGGAAAAACCGTTTATGACCGCGACTGCCGTATTACAGCAGATTATCTGCAAGCACTCGATACGCTGGGCAGCGGTACAAAACCTTTCTTTTCCTTTCTCTTCTATGATTTGGCACACGGATATGAAGTGCCGAAGGACAAGCTTTATCGTTTCCAACCGTCCTGGGAGTTCGCCGACTATATGAAACTGAACAACGACATAGACCCTACTCCTTTCCTGAACCTCTACTACAACTGCGTGGCGGAAGCCGACTCACTGGTGGGATGCGTCCTCCACAAACTTGAGGAAAAGAAACTGCTAGACAATACCCTGGTCATCATTACCGGAGACCATGGACAAGAATTCAATGAGAATCATAAAAAATTATTGGGGGCCACGGCAGTAATTATTCACCGGTACAAACACATATCCCCTTCCTATTATATGAACCGGGAGAACAGCCACATACCTACCATCACCGTACCACGCACTATGATTTTGCACCAACCCTAATGAATAAAGTGCTGGGTGTAACCAATCCGCCTTCCGATTACAGTATGGGGCATTTAATAACCGATACTTGTCCACGGAACTGGCATATCGTGGGCGACAATCTCAATTATGCCTTTATCGTAGAAAATCATACTATTCTGGAAAAACACCCTTCCGGATATATAGAGATCAGCGACAGTGCATTGAATCCCCTGGAAAACTACAAGATAGACAACCGTAAGCTGAACGAGGCCATCCTCTCCCTTAACCGATTCTATAAATAACTGGGAGAGAGGCCTTCCACCAACTCCTCTATCACCTTCGGATAGTATTCATACTCCAGCCGGTGGATGCGTTGCGCCAGCTCCTCCGGCGTATCGCCCGGCAATACGGGGCATTTCTGCTGGCAGATAATGCCGCCTTCGTCATAATGCTCATTCGTATAATGGATGGTAATACCGCTTTCCTTTTCGCCGGAAGCAATCACTGCCTCGTGCACACGGTCGCCGTACATTGCCCTTTCCACCGAACTTGGGCAGCAACGAAGGATGTATATTTATCAATTTTATTGGGATAAGCATGCAGAATATTGTCCGGCACACGTGCCAGGAATCCTGCCAATACCACAAAATCAATATCATGCTCTCGAAGCGTCGACAAAACAAGCTCTCCACTTTCCCAATCGCTCTTGGCAAACCAGACACAAGGCACTCCCAGCCCCTTGGCACGCTCTAAAACAAACGCATTCTGCCGGTTAGTCAAAACCAGAGCCACACGTGCCGAACCTTTTTCCCGGAAATAACGGATGATATTCTCGGCATTCGTACCACTTCCCGACGCTAAAACTGCGATACTTTTTTCCCATAATCCCTCCAATTACTGCACAAAACCGTGAAAAAATGTGCAAAAAGGTGCATTTAATTCATCAAATATTTGCGAGGAATGATAAATATTCATTCCTTTGCACCGCAAATTTAAAGAAATAAAACTAATTATTAATTAAAAACTTAAAGTTATGTCTGAAATTGCATCAAGAGTGAAAGCGATTATCGTCGACAAATTAGGCGTTGAAGAATCAGAAGTTACTAACGAAGCTAGCTTCACTAACGATTTGGGAGCAGATTCTCTTGACACTGTAGAACTTATCATGGAATTCGAAAAAGAATTCGGTATCTCTATTCCTGATGACCAAGCTGAGAAGATTGGTACTGTAGGTGATGCTGTATCTTACATCGAAGAACACGCTAAGTAATCTTAATCCATTCATATCTTAGTATGGAATTAAAAAGAGTTGTAGTAACAGGTCTTGGCGCCATTACTCCCATTGGCAACACAGTACCCGAATTCTTGGGGAAAAATCTCGTGAATGGGGGTTAGTGGAGCAGGACCTATTACTCATTTCGACGCATCACTTTTCAAGACCCAATTTGCATGCGAGGTGAAAAACTTTGATGCCAATCAATATATCGACCGCAAAGAGGCACGCAAGATGGACTTGTATACCCAATATGCCATTGGTGTAGCCAAGCAAGCGGTAGAAGATTCCGGTCTTGATGTCGAAAATGAGGATTTGAACAAGATCGGTGTCATCTTCGGCGCCGGTATTGGTGGAATCCGTACATTTGAAGAAGAAGCAGGTAACTATGCCCTCCATAAAGAAAACGGTCCTAAGTTCAATCCGTTCTTCATCCCCAAGATGATTTCGGATATTGCTGCCGGACAGATTTCTATCCTGTACGGTTTTCATGGTCCTAACTATGCGACTTGTTCTGCATGCGCCACTTCTACCAATGCCATTGCCGACGCATTCAACCTCATCCGTTTGGGTAAGGCAAATGCCATCATCAGCGGTGGTTCGGAAGCAGCTATCGCAGCCTGCGGTGTAGGTGGCTTCAACGCTATGCACGCTTTATCTACCCGCAATGACTCTCCGGAGACTGCATCCCGCCCGTTCAGCGCAAGCCGCGATGGTTTCATCATGGGTGAAGGCGGCGGCTGTCTGGTTCTTGAAGAACTGGAACACGCTAAAGCACGTGGTGCCAGATTTATGCAGAGGTTGCCGGCGTAGGTATGTCTGCCGATGCGCATCACCTGACAGCTTCCCACCCGGAAGGTCTGGGAGCCAACTGGTAATGACAAATGCGTTGGAAGATGCAGGAAATGAAACCCGAAGAAGTAGATTACATCAACGTTCATGGTACATCTACTCCTGTTGGTGATATTTCGGAAGTGAAAGCTATCCAGGAAGTATTCGGCAAGCATGCTTATGAGTTGAACATCAGTTCAACCAAATCCATGACAGGCCACTTATTGGGTGCTGCCGGTGCGGTGGAAGCCATCGCAAGTATTCTTGCCATCAAGAATGGCATTATTCCTCCGACTATCAACCACGAAGAGGGTGATAACGACGAAAACATCGACTATGACCTGAACTTTACGTTCAACAAGGCTCAGAAGCGTGAAGTGAATGTAGCTTTGTCCAACACGTTTGGATTCGGCGGTCATAACGCATGTGTTATTTTCAAGAAATACGCAGAATAATACGGTCGTGTTACGTAATCAAATAGATAAAATAAGGCTCTTATTCCATAAGGACAGAGAGTCTTATTTTTTGTTTTTTATAAGATACTCGGATTCTTTCCCCGTAACATCCGGTTCTATGAGCAGGCACTGCTTCACAAATCCACTTCCATCCGTTCCGAAAAAGGACGTCCGTTAAATAACGAGCGGCTGGAATTTTTAGGCGACGCCATTTTGGATGCCATTGTCGGTGATATAGTATATAAGCACTTTGAAGGACGCAGGGAAGGCTTTCTTACCAATACCCGTTCTAAAATCGTGCAACGGGAAACTCTAAACAAACTGGCTGTAGAAATAGGGCTGGACAAACTGGTTAAGTAATTCCAGCCCGTTCTTCGTCGCACAACAGCTATATGTACGGCAATGCTTTCGAGGCATTTATCGGAGCTATCTACTTGGACCAAGGCTATGAACGCTGCAAGCAGTTCATGGAGCAAAAAATCCTCAAGAACTACATCGACCTCGACAAGATGTCGCGCAAGGAAGTCAACTTCAAATCCAAACTTATCGAATGGAGCCAGAAAACCAAAATGGAGGTTTCCTTTGAGCTGATAGAGCAATTCCTCGACCAGGATTACAACCCGATGTTCCATACCGAAGTCCGCATAGAGAGCCTTTCTGCCGGAACTGGTACAGGCTATTCCAAAAAGGAGTCACAGCAAAATGCCGCACAAATGGCATTGAAGAAAATCAAGAGTGACGAAGCCTTCAAAGAAGCTATTGAAACAGCCAAGATACAGAACCACGCGGCAAAGGAAAATGTGGCAACAGAGGAAACCCCAATTGTCGCAGAAGAGACCTCTGCTGTAGAAACATCAGAAGTTCCTGAAGCTACAGATTATACGGAACCTGCGGATACTGCACAAGATACAGCCAAATCATCCGAAACAAATCCCCATACGCTTACCCTGAACGACTAAATCATGGTCTTCGGTCACTAATTTGAGTTTTCCGGCTATCTCCCCCAAAGGAGCAGAAGATATTTCATTCCCTTTCAGCGTTACCATACGTCCAAACTGTCCGCCTGCAATCAACTCCGTAGCATGCCCTCCCATGCGGGTCGACAAATTACGGTCAAAAGGCGTGGGCGAACCACCCCGCTGAATATACCCCAAAACCGTTTCACGGGTTTCGATACCCGTTTCATATTCAATCTCCTGCGCGATATACTCGGCCGCACGTTTCTTGCTGTCCGTCTGAATTCCCTCGGCAACCACAACGATGGAATACGGCTTTCCTTTCTTCAGACGATTCAGAATCGTATCACCTATATTATGAATATTATAAGAAAGTTCGGGAATTAAAATCACATCACCGCCACCAGCCATACCGGAGTACAACGCAATCCAGCCGGCTTTATGCCCCATCACTTCTATCACCATCACCCGCTTGTGCGAACTGGCGGTAGAGTGCAACCGGTCTATGGCATCCGTAGCAATACTGACGGCAGAATCAAAACCGAAAGAAAAATCGGTCCCCCAAATATCATTATCAATGGTTTTAGGTACGGAAACTATATTCAAGCCCATGGCAGCCAACTTAGCAGCCGTTTTCTGCGTACCGTTACCGCCGATACAGACAATACAGTCCAGCCCCAGTTCCTTTACATTCCGTTCTATCAAAGCAGGCCTTTGTTTACATCAGATACCACCCCGATTTTTCTTGAACGGCTTTTCACCGGGGAAGTACCCAGCATCGTACCGCCCAAATTCAATAACCCGGACAGAGACTTGTCCGTAAACGATTCCACATCTTTTGTCAATAATCCTTGAAAACCGCTATGAATACCTATTACTTCCATTCCATAATGATTGATAGCCGTTTTGCAAACGCCGCGGATAGTCGCATTGATACCGGGGCAATCCCCGCCTGAAGTCAAAATACCGATTCTCATGATGTTTTAGTTTAAATTACGGTTCTTTTCACCTATACGGACGTAAAGATAGAAAAAAAGAGAAAAAAGATAGAGATGCCGATAAATAAGATTAATTTTGCACACTTAAACAGATTTCGATAAGAACGATGAATATTACAAAACTTCTGAATAAAGTATACTTCGACCCCCCGCTTGAAAGAAATCGAACTGTACACTGAACATGCAGGTGAGTTGCAGGCAGGTGTCTTGAAACGTTTGGTACGCATGGCCGCCAATACGGAATGGGGAAAGAAATATGATTATAAAAGCATTCATACTTATGAAGACTTTAGAAACAGACTACCCATACAGACTTACGAAGAGGTAAAGCCGTATGTGGAACGCCTGCGTGCAGGAGAACAAAACCTGCTTTGGCCTTCGGAGATACGCTGGTTTGCCAAGTCCTCGGGCACAACGAACGATAAAAGTAAATTCCTGCCCGTCAGCAAAGAAGCATTGAATGACACACATTATCAAGGCGGTAAAGATGCGGTTGCCCTCTATCTGGGTCAGAATCCTGACAGCCGCTTTTTCTCCGGACAAGGTTTGATTTTAGGTGGAAGCCACAGCCCCAACCTCAACTCCAGGCACGGACTTGTAGGCGATCTTTCTGCTATCCTGATACAAAATATACATCCGTTAGTGAACTGCGTCCGTGTTCCGAGCAAGAAAATTGCTCTTATGAGCGACTTTGAAAAGAAGATAGAAGCAATTGCCAACAGTGCCGTATCAAAAGATGTAACGAGCCTTTCGGGCGTTCCTTCATGGATGTTAGTACTCATTAAGCGTATCCTTGAAAAGACCGGTAAACAATCGCTGGAAGAAATATGGCCCAATCTGGAAGTCTTCTTCCATGGTGGTGTTGCTTTCACCCCTTATCGTGAACAATATAAAGAAGTGATCCGATCACCCAAAATGCATTATGTAGAAACATACAATGCCTCCGAAGGGTATTTCGGTACGCAAAACGATCCGAATGATCCGTCCATGCTGTTGATGATCGACTACGGTATATTCTATGAGTTCATCCCATTGGAAGATGTAGGTAAAGAGAATCCCCGCATCTACTGCCTGGAAGAAGTGGAAGTGGACAAGAATTATGCATTGGTTATCTCTACTTCTGCGGGGTTGTGGCGCTATATGATTGGAGACACCGTGAAGTTCACGCAAAAGGATCCATATAAATTCGTCATCACCGGACGTACCAAGCATTTCATCAATGCTTTCGGTGAAGAATTGATTGTGGATAACGCGGAAAAAGGTTTGGCAAGGGCTTGCGAGGCTACCGGAGCATTGATTTCCGATTATTCGGCTGCTCCTGTATTTATGGATGCCAATGCTAAATGCCGTCACCAATGGTTGATTGAGTTTGTACAGGCACCGGACAGTATAGAGAATTTTGCCAAAATACTGGATGATACACTGAAAGAAGTGAATTCCGATTATGAAGCAAAACGACAGAAAAACATTGCCCTGCAACCTCTGGAGGTGATTGTTGCCCGCAAAGACCTATTCCATGACTGGCTGGCACAAAAAGGAAAGTTGGGTGGACAACACAAAGTTCCGCGTCTCAGCAATACAAGGGAATATATCGAAGAAATGCTGGAACTGAACAACTGATTCCTGCAATAGCATAGGACAATACGATAATAAATAAGAAAGGCCGCATCAGACAAAACCGATGCGGCCTTTTCCATTTTTGTTCCATGCCTTGAAACTCACAGTTTCATTACTTGAAACTCACAGTTTCATTACTTGAAACCAACAGTTTCATGCCTTGAAACTGCGAGTTTCACGCCGAGAAACCAGTAGTTTCACACCGAGAAACTAACAGTCATCCCAGACTATCAGAAATTATAAGCCAATCCGATGCCCAGTATCTCCTTGAACTGTACCTTCGGCCCTCTTTCAACGCCCTCATCATTAAAGGTTTTTCACATCATTATCATACTTCAGTGTCATATTCAGGGTTGCTGATAGCACTTTATTGATCTTCATACTGATGAGCACATCCCAGTTGACATCCACATTACCAAAGTCTTTATTATAAGGAGTGAAGAAATCGGCTGTAGTAATCAGATTCACATTTTCCATGACAGGCAGCTCTGCACGGGCTTTCAGGAAAGCTCCGGCTTCGATCTTAAAGTGATTCCCCCGGATCAACACCAAAAGAACCTAAATCAGAAAGATAATCATCGCTCACAAAGGTCATCTTTGTGGAGACAGGTGAAAGGAATATAGAATAATTACTCTTCGGACGATATTCCATACCCAATGCCACATTAGAATAGGCGGGAGCAAAGAAGTTAGATATATAGTGACTCTTGTCCGGATAATTATATCCTTTGGCAAACTGAGTATTCAAATCAGCCATAAGCGTATAATACCAAACTTTAGTGGCTGCATAGCCCAACTGGGTAGATAATCCTATTTTATCAGAACTCTTTCTCATCCCTTGCGATTTGGTTTTCGAAAGACCATAATCCAGCACCAGGTTCGTCACCCATAGCCAGTTTCCGCTCTTATGTGTCAGTGACCCATTCAGGTAAGCATTTCCGGCAATAGAATTCTCACCACCGGCCGACCAGTTTGTCATTGCAGTTTGCGACATATTTATACCTGTCACACCCTTCAGTACCCAAGCTCCTTCTTTATATCCCTTATCGTCCGTTTGGGCAGAGACGATTGTTGCCAAAGTGGCAAATAGTATCATTAAATATATACGTTTCATACTGTTATTCGTTTTAATTGTTCCGCAAAACAAAGACGTCTTTGTATTTCAAACAGAGTAAACTATTTTTTTGTTCAGAAACAAATAAAAGAATGGTTGTATGGAAATTACAGGATGATACCCCCTCCCAGCAACAGACCTGCCTCATCGTAAAATGCCGCAGCCTGTCCGGAAGCAATGGATTCCAGTGGTTCGCGCAATAGCACATGCAAGAGATTCTCATCCGTTATACTGACAGTGCAGTGATTAGCTTGCTTCCGATAGCGAATCCTGACAATGACATCCTCGGAATTCAGTAAACGGGAAGTATCCACAATATTCCAGTCTTTCAACAGCATTTCCTCTTTATAAAGAGAAGCCAGAGGCGCAAGTATCACTTCGTTCCTCTCTTTATGTATCTCTTTTACGAAAAACAGGACGGTTCAGATGAATACCCAATCCTCTGCGCTGACCAATCGTATAGAAGGGATATCCTTCGTGCCAACCTAAAAAGTCCCGCTTTCATCGAGAAATTGTCCTTTTTCCCGGCAAAGCATCCTGCGGAACTTCACGCTGCAAGAAAGAGCGGTAATCCATCGGGCAGAAGCATACACCAAGACTATCCCTTTTTTGGTTGCTGTCCGTTCAAAGCCCCGCTTAGCAGCATAGACACGCACTTCATTTTTAGTCCAGTCACCCATTGGAAGGAGCATACGTTCTAAAATGTTCTGTTGCAGTCCCCAGAGGAAGAAAGTCTGATCCTTATCACGGTCGGCAGCCGGGGCTATGAAGTAATAGCCATCCCGGAAAACTTTACGTACGTAGTGTCCGGTAGAAATCCAATAAATGCCCATTTCATCGGCAATCTTTGCCAGCAACGGCCATTTCAGTTCATTGTTGCAGAGAGTACAGGGAACAGGGGTACGGGCGGAAAGATATTCATCTACGAAATAGCGGATAATGCGTTCACGGAATAATTCGCGGGCATCATAGATGATGTGCGGGATATTCAGGCGGGAAGCGAGATTACGGGCATCATCCAAAGATTCTTCAAAGCCTTCCGAATCATAGAAACGAAACGTTACACCGGTTACTTCATAACCGGCCTCTTGCAACAGCATGGCGGCAACAGAACTATCTGTGCCTCCACTCATACCTAATAATACACGCTTAGCAGACTTCATGAGTACAAAAATAAGAATTATTTCTCTGGCAAAGAATAAACATATATATGAATCTGTGGTGAACTTACACCCATCAGTAATATGAAATAAAATCAGCCGCTGTCGCACTTATTATACAATAAAGAAGCGGGAGAATGTTCTTTCCTGTCTTTCAACCTTCCAGTACATCTCCCGCTTATGATGAAGAGAATCTCTATCTTATTCTTCTTTTTCCCAGTTTTCCGGCTTTCACTTCATTCAAAGTAGGATTGAAAGCATTGCCAATTACTTCCCACGCTTCAGCATCGTTCAGGCCCGCAATAACTTTTGCCAATCCCTTATAAGAAATCAGTCCCATCTGTTTTTTCAATATACACCGACTCGGCAGATTCCAGGTTTTCAAAGCAATCCAGATTGGTAATCACTGTATTAGGATTGCTTCCGGTAGCACCACCTATTGTTAGTTTCAGAGTACCCACACGCTTCAAAGCAGGCAGATTAATACTTTCCAGCATAGCAGGAACTCCATTTGTAAAACAAGTACCGATGCTGCACACGCCTGTTACTTCCTGCAAAACAGGCAAACTCAGAGTTTAAGTACTCCCCCATAAGTAAAGCTACCTACTTTGGCCAGCTTCGGAAACTGAACAGGTTGCACTACATTGTTCACATAAGAACCTTCCTGAAGACTCATAGCCCCCGTTACCTCTTCCAGATCTTCAAAACTGATTATGGCAAGGTTGGCATTATAACCTTGAGTAACCGTCAGTTTTTTAGCCTTCTTCAGACCTGGGAAGGTAAAGTTCGCCTCCTCTTTCACAATTGCAAATTCCAATGAGATCTCTGCATTCTCAAGTCCTTCGAAACGCATTCCTTTACTACCTGACACTGACACTTTTCCCGTGAAAGTGTCATCGCCTTTCAATAGCAGACCTTCAGGAACAGAGCTCAATTTCAGTTCGTCAATGGTCAAGCCTGTAACATCCATTTCTTTCAGAGCAGCCACATTTCCCAAAGATAAATAAGAGAAATGCGCTCCTTTCAGATTCTTCAGGAAAGATATTTTCTCCAGCTTAGGCAACTGTTCCATTGAAACCCGACTGACAGAAGTCAATGAGCCCAAACCTGTTATATCAGTAACCCCTGGCATGGATGACAAAGAGAATGTCCTCCCGATAGTCTTCAATGCATTGAATCCAGATAAAACAGTAGCCTCTTCACTATAGCCCCCCAAAGAGAATCCGCCACCTACGGTCTCCAATTCGGGACAGGCATTGTCTAGTTG
>ENA-OPYU01000490-OPYU01000490.1-human-gut-metagenome-genome-assembly--contig:-NODE-490-length-15809-cov-4.178294_pt1 | contig 15809 bp, 16 predicted proteins | sample MGYA00242637_ERZ504482 | MGnify/ENA primary metagenome ERZ504482 (study PRJEB26092, sample SAMD00036237) | human gut metagenome | host: Homo sapiens | study: EMG produced TPA metagenomics assembly of...
TGTTCCTTTCTTTTTACACATTGTTGTACTTCTAACGAAAATCTTCTGAATTCTTTGGCAATTGTTTCTTGAACTTTTCTTCGTCTGACTCTTAATATATCTATAGAACAAGAAATGAATCAAGGAGGGTATTCCAATGAAAACAGTAAAAATTTCTTTAAATTCAATTGACAAAGTAAAATCATTTGTAAATGACATCACAAAATTTGATTATGATTTTGATCTTGTATCCGGAAGATATGTCATCGATGCAAAATCAATCATGGGAATCTTCAGCTTAGATCTTTCTAAACCGATCGATCTGAACATCCACGCTGATGATAATGTAGATGAGATCATGGCTATGTTAAAACCATATCTTTGTGACTAATCAGTAATCAAAAAGTAAATGATCTACTTAGAAAAAGGGCTGACCTGTTTAAGGGTTCAGCCCTCTTTTTTGATTTTACTTCAATGACCTCAACAGTCTCGATCGCCTGCTTCATCAGCTCATCAATCTTTTCATTCAGGTTCTCTTCCGAACGCCGGATCACATCAATATTCGGCTTTGTTACCGGATGTTTTGCCACGAAGATCGTACAGCAGTCTTCGAATGGCTGGATGGATGTCTCGTAAGTATCGATCTTCTCTGATACATCCACGATCTCCTGCTTGTCAAATCCGATCAGCGGACGATAAACCGGCATCGTACATACATCATTGGTTGCCGCAAGGCTCTGCATGGTCTGACTTGCCACCTGCCCGATACTCTCGCCTGTGATCATACCTAAGCATCCATCTTCTTTTGCAAAATGCTCTGCAATACGCATCATATATCTTCTCATAATGATCGTCAGTTCATCGTGCGGACACTGGTCATAGATATAAAGCTGGATGTCAGTAAAGTTAACTACATGAAGCTTGATCGGTCCGGAATATTTTGCTACCTTCTTCGCAAGATCCACAACTTTCTGTTTTGCGCGCTCACTTGTATACGGCGGTGCGTGGAAATAGGTTGCTTCAAGACTCACACCACGTTTTGATACCATATATCCCGCAACCGGGCTGTCAATACCACCGGATAACAGCAGCATCGCCGAACCATTCGTTCCAACCGGCATTCCGCCTGCTCCCGGGATGATCTGTGAATATACGTAAATCTCATTTCTTACTTCTACATTGACCATAACATCCGGATGATGCACATCGACTTTGATTCCGCTCTCCGGAAATGCATACAAAATAGCCTCTCCAAGGTCACGGCTGATCTCCATAGAATTCAATGGGTACGACTTCTTTGCACGTCTGGATTCTACTTTGAATGTGAAGTTCTTATCCGGATACATCTCATCCATATATGCCACAACGTCTTTCTTCAGTTCCTCAAATCCTTTATCCTCCATACGGACAACCGGACAGATTCCGACCAGACCAAATACCTTTTTCAGATGTTCTACCGTCTCATCATAATCGTAATCTCCTTTACAGTCCACATAGATTCTCGCCTGTGACTTATGCACATCAAACTGTCCGTCCACATCCTTTAATGCATAGCGCACCTGGCGTACCAGTGCATCCTCGAACAGATGACGGTTCTTTCCCTTAATTCCAATCTCTCCATATTTTAATAAAAATGTATGAAATCTCATCTTCTGATTCCTTTCCTGATTTCTTTCTCTTTTATCGTGATCTACTTAATGTCTGGTATATCTTCTAAGCATCGGTACTATATTATATAGTGCATCGAGCGTATAGTCAATCTCTTCCATCGTAGTAAATTCTGACATACTGAACCTGAGGGTCGCATCCAGGAACTCCTGCCTTGCGCCGATTCCCTTTAACACACCGCTGATCTGTGGATGATTGGATGCACATGCCGAACCGGATGATACATAGATTCCCTTATCTTCCAGCGCATGCAGCAATACTTCACTCCGGATACCTGCGATTCCTACACTGATAATATGCGGTGCCGATGTCTCATCATATAATCCGTGGATCGTCGTATTCTCAATCTTTTCCACGCCTTCGATGAAATGCTGCTTTAGCATCCTCATCTTCTCTACCTTCTTATCCAGGTTGTCGTAAATCGTCTTTGCTGCCAGGGAAATTCCTGCGATTCCCGGTACATTTTCTGTTCCGGAACGCATATCATGCTGCTGGCCGCCTCCATAAACGATCGGACGGATCTTTACATTTTCACCGATGTATAAAGCACCCACACCCTTCGGTCCGTGGAATTTTATGACCACTGACGGAACACATATCTACCTTAAGTTTCTTCGGGTAAATCTTATATTTTCCAAATCCCTGTACCGCATCGACATGGAATAAAATATCTTTATTATATGCCTTTACGATACTTGCCGCTTCCTGGATCGGCTGGACAGAACCTACCTCATTATTCACATACATGATCGATACCAGAATCGTATCTTCACACAGTGCTTCCTGCAGTGCATCCAGACGGATCCTTCCATACTGATCTACCGGAAGATAGGTTACACGGAATCCTTCTTCCTCTTCCAGAAAACGCATGGTATTAATGATCGCCGGATGTTCAATCGATGACGTGATCAGGTGGTTGCCTGCACGCTTGTTCGCCCTTGCTGCACCGATCAATGCCATATTGTCACTCTCGGTACCGCCGGAAGTAAAATACACTTCCTTTTCCTGTACTTTCCATAGTCTTGCAAATGTCTCTTTTGCTTCTTTTATATATTTTTCTGCTTCCACACCTTTGTTATGCATGGAAGACGGATTGCCATAGTCTTCACACATAACCTTCTGCACCAGTTCCCCGACGCTTCGATATGCCATAGTGGTCGCCGAATTATCCAGATATACTTCCTTCATTTCTTCACTTCCTGTACTCTTCATTCTTAGTATTAGATTATGTCTCTACCCTTCCAGATGGAACATCAGAACCGAAAGCATTGTAAGTCCGGCCGTCTCTGTACGGAGGATTCTCTTTCCAAGTGTCAGCGGCTCTGCCCCGGCTTTCACAGCCTGTTCTACTTCTTCTTTCTCAAAGCCGCCTTCCGGTCCGATAAAGATGCCGACCGACTGCCCCGGCCGGATCTCTGCAATGATCTGCTTCGTCTCTTCCATGCCTTCTGCCAGTTCATACGGGATCAGGACAACATCCAGTTCCTCTGCATACTTCAGGGCCTGTGCATAGGTACACACTTCTCCCACTGCCGGGATAATGCCTCTTCCTGCCTGCTTTGCCGCACTGACTGCGATCTGCTGCCAGCGTTCGACCTTCTTTTTTGCTTTCTTTGCATCCAGCTTTACTACTGCACGCTTCGTTGCCACCGGAATCACCTGGTATACACCCAGCTCCACCGCTTTCTGCACGATCAGTTCCATCTTGTCCTGTTTTGGGAGTCCCTGAAACAGATAGATTTTTGACGGAAGTTCGCTCTCATCCTTCTTTTTCTCCAGAATCCTAAGTACCGCCATGTCTTCTTCGTAAGATTCCACCACACACAAATAGAGCCACCCGTCACCGTCCCCAATGGTCAGTTCCTCGCCGGTCTTCATACGGAGCACATTCTTCATATGATTGACGTCACTGCCTTCTACATAGATTTTTTCTTCCCTCACCTGTTCCGGTGATACAAAAAAAATGCTGCATATGCCGATCCTCTAATTCTTTCTTGCTGTTACAGATACCCACTCACCCTGGTGATTGACTTCCAGGACTTCCAGACCTGCCTCCTTCACAGCTTTTACTACCACATCTTCTTTGTCTTCGATGATTCCACTCGTGATATAGATACCGCCTTTTTTCATCTGATGAATGATCACAGGTGTCAGCGGCACCAGTACATCTGCCAGAATATTTGCTGCTACAATATCATATTTTTCATATCCCACCTTGTCCTGTACTGCTTTATCGTCAATGATGTTACCGATCATGACTTCATACTGATCTCTGCTGATTCCGTTATTGTCCATATTCTCATATGTTGCATCGATCGCACACGGATCCAGATCCGTTCCTACGGAATGCTTTGCGCCGAACTTCAATGCTAGCATTCCAAGGATTCCGCTTCCACATCCTACATCTAAGATTTCTGTATCCTCTGTCACATATTTCTTAAGCTGACGGATGCAGAGCTGTGTTGTCTCATGCATACCGGTTCCGAATGCTGTACCCGGATCGATATGGATCACCATCTTGTCACTGTCCTTCGCCTCGACATTTTCCCATGAAGGAATGACAAGGATGTCATCAATATAGAACTGATGGAAATACTGTTTCCAGTTATTCACCCAGTCTACATCCTCTGTCTGTGATTCTTCAATCGTACATTCCCCTACATTCAGGTAACTTCTCATCTCTTCCAATTCCTGTCTGACTTTCAGTAACAGTTCCTGTTTGTCTACATCTTCATCCAAATAGAATGTCAGATATGCACATCCATCATCTTCCGGTATATCCGGCAGGATGTCTACGAACATCTGCTCTTTGTCAGACTGGGTGAGCGGAATCTTGTCCTCGATCTGCACTCCTTCGATTCCAAGATCTGCAAGCATGCTGCTGACGATATCTTCTGCCTCTGTCGTCGTCTTCAGACGAAACTGATTCCATTTCATATATATATTCTCCTCATCATCTTATATTTTTCAAGTTTACTCATTGTTTATTCTAACACCTGCCGTCTTCAAAGTAAATGTACTTCTCCCGCTAAAACTCCGTTAAGAAATTAACATTTACTGTTCAGATGGCGTTAAGAAGCCTTTTTGGGCTCTTTCGTTCCTCCATCAAATGCATAAAATGTATCTGGAAACAACAGAGAATCAGCAAGGAGGACTTTTTTATGAATATTGGTATTTTAATTCTTATGATCATCGGCGGAGGTGTCGGCGTACTGTCATCTCTTTATATCGCACTTAGTTTTCCGGCAGTCATTGTCTGGAAGATCTACCGGAAAATCCGCTATGGATATAAGCTTACATATTAGTTATATGAACTACTATTTTATGACAGTGTTCAGATCCTGTTCGATCTCATCCATTTCGGACAGGATCTCTTCCTGTTGTTTGTCAAATAACAATTTCTTATTGTACTGATAATACTTGTCGCAGTCATTTTCCTTCAGGAACTGAATACTGTAATAATTCGTGTTAAGCTCTGTCACGAAAGAGACCATCTCCTGACTGTCTCCGAATGCATCTTCCATGAACTCAAATGCGTGTTCCAGCGCAGCAAGTGTATGCTCTGTCAGTTCTTCCCGCCCTGCCACTTCATTGCCAAACAATTCCTTTACACGTTCAAATGCTGCTTCTCCATCCAGATGTTCCTCTTTCGTAAGCTGTTCATAGGATTCCAGCGTATCCAGTACCTGTTTGCGTACATGATCTTCCTGCTTTGTCATCTGCTCTTCTTTCCGGAGTTTTTCGTACTTTTCTCTTGCCTCACAGACCACAAGATCAATCTGCAGATTCGATTTATATAGTTTCAAATAATCATACAGAATCGTCACAAACGATCTTTCAGAAAATATTCCTTAAAGCAAGTTCCCAGTCTACCGATCAGCATGTTAACCACACTGAGACGCTCATCAAATGCTGCATACTGCAGTCTTTCCAAAGTGTCCTTTGTGTAGACACCTTCAATGATCTTCTCAAGTCCGTAATCTTTCTTGTATTTTCTGTACAGTTCCAGATAATTCGCAAATCCTTTGCAATCTTCCAATGCTGAATGTACTGATGAACGACCTCTCTATCTGCTTTCTTTCCCAGCTTCTCATATGTCTTCAGAAGCTGGGACAGATCTTCCCATCCTCTGGCCGTTGCAAAGACTCTTCCGTCCACGGTCGTCTCCATGCGATAGAAATAATCTCTGCGGATCTCCAGATATGCAAGGATTGCCGGATGGATATCTGCCTGATATGCGTATTCTTTCCAGACATCATAGTTCACATCCACATCGATCTTCTTGATGCGGTCAAGTGTCACCACATCAAAATCACGGACCGACTTATTATATTCCGGCGGATTGCCTGCCGCCACGATGATCCAGCCTTCCGGGATCTTCTGATTGCCGAACATCTTACACTGCAGGAACTGCAGCATCGTCGGTGCCAGCGTCTCTGACACACAGTTGATCTCATCGATAAAGAGGATTCCTTCTTTTAATCCGGTCTCTTCCATCTTATCGTATATTGAGGCAATAATCTCACTCATCGTATATTCGGTAACAGAATATTCTTTTCCGCTATATACTTTCTTTTCAATAAATGGCAGTCCCACCGCACTCTGTCTGGTGTGGTGCGTGATCGTATATGCCACAAGCGCCACTTTACACTCTTTCGCCACCTGCTCCATGACCTGGGTTTTTCCGATTCCCGGAGGCCCCATCAAAAGAATCGGTCTCTGTCTGATCTGTGGAATCATATAATCCCCGAACTCATCTTTGGCAAGATATGCCTCGATGGAATCTTTGATTTCTTTCTTTGCTCGCTTTATATCCATTTATTTCTTTCCTCCATATAATTCACCGGTTACTTACAGATCCTGTCCTTCTTCCAGAATGATCTTGATTGCCCACGGCGGAACATCCACATCTTCATATTCTTCCTCCATGAACACAAATGCCGTCTCATAGACCGGGCGCTTCGCCGGATAGGTCCCACGTCCGTCCGTAAAATAGATCATCCCCCGCAGATGTTCAAATGCATGCTGCCGGATCATTTCGTCCACATAGGCAAATGCCGGGCGAAAATCCGTTCCGCCTTCGCCTTTTAATTCTAACTTCTCCATATAAGATTTCAATTCTTCCTCACAGGTGATCTTCTGATCCGTCTGGATCTGGTCATCACACTGTATGATATGAATATTCACCTTCCGAAAAAACCTGTCGTTCTCACTCAGCACACCATATGTCTCTTCCAGAAACTTTTTCACCAGTTCTCCGGAGCACGACATTGATGTATCGATCACAATCACAAATTCTTCGACCTTCTGGACTTCCTTCCACTCCTGCGGCTCGATCAATGGCATATTCCCATACAACGACAATCCATAACTGTAGAAATTATAGTCAAAAGAATCCGGGTCTACCGTCATCTCTTCTTTTAAAACCGAAAACTTCCGTAAGAATTCCCGGTAATCCATCCGTTCCCGGTTCTCGACCTTCACCTGATCGATCAGACCGCCCGAACTTTCCGATGCCTCTTTGGAAAATGTCTCCATCTCCGTCTCCATACGTTCGCTGATGTCCTGCCACTGATTCTCGATCTGGCTCTGCTTCTTCTTATCCTCATCTTTCGGCCAGTAGCTATGATCGTCCACACGGAAGTCTGACTCTAACTGTCCAAGCTTCGTTTCCGGGAATTCTTCTTTCTTCAGCACTTCATATACTCGTTCTGCCGTCAGTGTCTTCATTTTCTTTTTCAGCATCCGATACATCTCTCTTCTAGGAAGTGACCTGGCCTTCATCACACAGCGGTACTGAAGCCCGTCGATGATGGATTCTGCCACAATGTCGCAGGCCAGATGATAAATCCGCTCTTCTCTTCCCTTTCTCCGGAGCATATGCCGGAAGATACCATGCAGTACCAGATGCAAATAGATCCGGTTCACCATAATGCGGTCTTCCCTGAACAATCCCCCCAGATACTGCGGATCATAATAAAGGTACAGTCCATCCGTTCCCATGCCGTCCGCACCAGTATCCGGTATAAATGGCATGCACGACAATGCAACGTCCAGGAAACGCATCTTCATATAAAGCTCATTTCTTGCCGTGATCAGGATCTTTTGACTGACAGACTCCATACGCTCCTGCATGGCAGTTGACTGTGACACAGCCTCCGGTTCTGTGTTTCTTTCTTTATTCCTTCATTTTTACACGTTTCTTCGTATCTGCCATATGATTTTTCCGCTTCTTCTCCTTACAATTCAAACGCTTTTTTTCTTCTTCGGGAACAGCTCTTTTCTGACATCCATAAGCACACTCAGACTTTCCGTCCTGTTCCCCTCTGCCGCTACATCCATACCTGTCTGTAAAGCCGGTTCACTCCACAGCTTCTTCTGCTCCAGGAACCGGATTCCTTCTATATCTTCTCTCTTTACCAGATACGCTGCCACCGTTTCCATATGCTCCCGTATGTATGTTTTGTATACATTTTTGTTCTTCTCCGACAATTCCTCTGGGAAACGCAGCCGGTCCAGTGCAAGCTCCACCGCCGTCTCTTCTGTATCCTCTGCAACCGTATGATAGAACATCTCATCATATTTCTTATAATCTAATTCCCGGTTATAAAAGCACTGGCGGTAGTATCCTCCCGCACCATGATGGTGTGTCTCAAGAATCCTTGCCGGGGTGTTCTCAACCGCCTCTTCATAGTGTTCCGGAAATAGAATCCGGACTTCCCTCAACCATTCATCTGTACTGTTTTTTTCTGCGCAACATCTCCAACTGTATCCGTATAAGCTTACACGGATCTGATAACGCGTCTCTTCTACAATAGATTTCAGACAGCTCTTCTTGCCCTCACGGAAATATATCTCCACTTCTTCCAGACGACAACCCGTCAATGCACCGCCACCCATATCGAGCAGTTGATTCCCCAGAATCAGTTTTTTCAAGTTCTTGCACCGGTAGAATGCGTAACGACCGACTTCTTTTAACGCTTCCGGCAGCCAGATCTCTTCCACTTCCAGATTCCTGGCAAATGCATAATCATCCAGTGTGGTCACAGTTTCTCCTTCTATCTCATCCGGCAGGACCACACAAGTGTCCGCTCCGTAATATTCAGTGATCATCATACCCTTCGCTGTCATTTTATATCTGATCTCCGCAGTGATCAGATTATCCTGCTTTTTATTCTTACCTGTTCATTTATTTTTGCATCCATATTCCATTCAATTCCGTCCATTTTTCTTTCTTCCCTATACTACTATGATTCCCTGCTATTTGCAAGGCAGGTCATAACTTTGTATTCGCTGCATATATATATGAACAAATGATTCTTGCGGAGTTCTTATGTCCCGATTACATAATTACAAACCATTGATCCTCTTATTCTTCTTTTCATTCTGTTTCTTTGCAGGCGGACAGATTGCCCGGCTCTTTCCGCCTGCGTCTGTCAGAACAGATGATAAAAGTCCATCCGGTAATGCAGCTTCCTCCGGCACAGTTCCGACAGCCTCGACTTCCGGCAATCCCCTCTCCACGATTCTGCCGGCTGCCGAAAACTGGGGTCTCAGCTTTCAGGAGGAAGGCAAAGTTCCTGTCGGTAATGCATCTTTCAATGAGCTTCAGCAATATCACGCCTACTATGCACAAAAGACGGATAAAAAAGTCATCTATCTTACTTTTGACTGCGGCTATGAAAACGGAAATACACCGGCTATCTTGAACGCTTTAAAACGTCATAACGTTCAAGCCACATTTTTTGTTGTCGGAAACTTTCTGCGTGATAATCCAGAGCTGGTAAAGCAGATGTTAAAAGAAGGTCATACCGTCGGCAACCATACTTTCCATCACCCCGACATGTCCCAGATTGCAACAAAGGAGACATTTTCCAGAGAACTTAAGAGTGTGGAAGCTCTGTATAAAGATATCACAGGCAAATCCATGACTCGCTTCTACCGGCCGCCACAGGGAAAATACAGTACTGAAAATCTGCAGATGGCAAAAGACATGGGGTATCATACCTTCTTCTGGAGTCTTGCCTACGTTGACTGGCTGGCCGACGCGCAGCCATCCAAAGAAGAAGCCTTTGACAAGCTTCTCGGACGGATCCATCCGGGTGCCATCGTGCTGCTGCATAACACCTCCAGAACCAATGGCGAGATTCTGGATGAGCTGCTTGCAAAGTGGGAGGAGATGGGGTATACATTTTCTACACTCAAAAAGCTTGTCAGGAACACTTGAAAATAAAAAACAAACCGGTTTGCTTCCATCAATTTCTTTCTGATTTCTGCAAACCGGTTCATTCTATTCATCCTATTTTAATCGAGATCAATCACATCCATTTTGAATGTATCATCCATCTCCGCATGACTTCTTCTCTTTTCCGGATGATTACTCAAAAGATCTGCTGTCGCATCAAACAGATCGTCATCATCACAACCTGCTCCGAACAGATCATAATCATCATCTTCTGAATAATAGCCTTCGAAGTTGTCAAATGCTTCTTCATCCAGAGGGGTAAAGGCTTCAAAATCATTGGTATCCTCCAGATTGATCTTCTTAACAGGTTTACGGATTGCCGGACCTGTCTCGTCTAAGGCACGGACGCCTTGGGATGGTTTCTTTTCTCTTTCAGGTTCTGTGCGTCTTGCTGGCTTTTTCTGCCTTGCTGATTGTTTCTTAGCAGGCTTGTGCTCCATTGCTTTTGCAATATTTTCTGTCACCCATGGATCCTCATCATCGAAATCATCCTCATAATCTTCAAATTCGTCTTCTCCATAGTCAAATCTTGATGTTTTCTTTACAGCTGCTGGTTTTTTAGCTGTCTTTTTATTTTTCTTCTTCTCTTTATTTACTTTTTTCGCAGCTTTTTTCTGAATCTTCTTCTCTGCTTCTTCCTCATCCATATCAATTCCATATTCGTCATACAGATCATCTAATTCAAGATCTCTATAATGAAGTTTTACAGAAGTAATAATTACTACGATCAGCAGTACTGCAAAAAGAACAAGTGCAATAATTACTACGATATCCAAAAAACTATCTACAAAATTTAAAATTTTTCCCCAGATTCCTTTTCCGTTATTGACAGTAGAATCTGACGTTGAAGATGTTCCTGATGATGGCGAATATTTCTGGTACGTACCATCTGTTGTATCATAACGGTATGTTGTCTTTTCTCCATCCGAATTCATCGCATAGACAATATAATATTCCGCATTCTTTGTATCCTGCCATGTATCAAACTCTTTTCCGTTTAATGTAAGTGATGTCTTCTGATACTGGTCTGGCAATGAGATATTTCCGTCATCAGCCAAAGGAATAATATATCTTCCCTTTGCAACCTCTATTACTTCAAGAGGAGAGAACTTTCCGGTATCACTGTCATACAGATAAAAATCCGCATCTCCTCCGTTTTCAGGTGTAAGATACATTGCAAGTGCGCCACTTGATTCCTGCTTAATAATCTGATGATCTGTTCCTTCAAATTTCAACGCATCTCTTACAAAACCATCAGGAATAATCGTATCCGAAAAATCATCTGTTACGATATATTTTGATTTTCCAATCTTAACCTCTGTTCCATCAACAGCTGAACTGGTATCTTCTTCCTGAATCAGCGATTTATCACCTTCTGCTATGCTGACAGATGAAGAACCTGACGTAATCTCCAATGCAACTCCATTGCTATCAATTCCATCAACCTTGGCAACTTCTACCGATGTTGTTCCCTCATCCAATGCCTGGAATTTTAAATTAAATTCCATCGTTGTTCCGGCATTTTCATCATTTCTTGATATTGTAATTGTTCCGTCTCCACCTGTAGCATCATCTCCGCTGATGAAGCGCAGCTTTGTTTTATCATAGCTTAATGTTGCCTGAATTGTATTTAATGCTTTCGCAGACGAAACCTTTGCCGTTACTTCTACTTCTGCCCCGACACTGGTCTGCGGATCAGAAAATCTGAATTCTGCTGCGGTTGCACTTGCCACACATGTCATTCCAACACACAACATACACATCAAAAGAAATGATACAATTATTTTTTTGACTTTTTGCATGAATAATCACCCCTTTTTCTATCTTTATGGTGTTCTACTCCGTGGTACCTTCGCCGCCAGTTGATTCTCCGCCTGTCCCGGTTGAAGTATCTCCCGTTGATGTACCATTTCCTGTCGTTCCTGTACTTCCTGTTGTTCCGCTTCCTGTTCCGGTTGATGTACCACTTCCCGTACCTGTTCCGGTTGTACTTCCCGTTGTCCCTGTACTTCCCGAAGTACCACTGTTACCACTCGTTCCCGATCTGTACGAAGTGCTTCCGGTTGTTCCTGTACTTCCCGAACTGTTCTTTGTTGTTCCACTGCTTCCGGAATATGTCTCTTCCGGCTGTTGCATAAACTCCTGTGTTGATTCGTCTGTATCAGCATCTCTGTTTCCGGCTTTTTTCTCTATCTTTGCACTGATATCCGATACTGTGGAAGACACATCATAATTGTCACTTTCTCCATAGAAGAAACTATGCAGCTGCTTTACATTACTTTCCATTGTAACCGGAATAACAACGCTTCCTACATTTCCCAATGTATCGGTTGTCTTATCAAATGGGAACCCTGTTGTTTCTCCCAGTTCATAATCAAACGCATCTTTCGCATATTCAAGGATTTCTGTCATTGTGAAGTTTGTCGAAACCTCAGGAAAGACCTTATCAATAATCTTATTCAACTGTGCCGGTGATGCCTGTTGCAGCTTCTCTACAACTTTCTGCAGAACCGCCCGCTGCCTTTCTGCACGTCTGAAATCATCTCCGGCCGTGTATCTGATTCTGGCATATGCAGTTGCCTGCACACCATTCAGAGTCTGTGTTCCCGGTTCTGTAACTCCCGGAGACAGCTTTCCGGTCACCTTCATAATTTCCTGAACATAACCACAGATGTACGGCATTTCATCTTCCTGTACATCGATATCAATTCCGCCCACAGAATCTACAATGTCTATCATCGAGTTGAAATTCACCGTTACATAATGTTCTATATTCATATCCAAATTCTTATTTAACACTGAAAGAGCACCTTCCGGACCGCCATATGAATATGCTGCATTGATTTTATTCAATGTTCCATCTTCCTGCTCTGACAATGTGTCTCTATATATCGATGCAATTTTCACCTTCATTGTCTTCTTATTCAGGCTTGCAATCATTATTGTATCACTTCTGGTTCCTTTATCCAGATCATTGTCTCTTGAATCCACACAAACTAATGCAACGATTCAGATATCCGCATTGCCCCTTTTTTTGCTTCCTTTGAAATCGCTTAATTTATCTGTATCTAACTTTACTGTATTGATCTTCGAAAGTTTACTGGCTTACAATGACAGCTCCAATCGCTGCTACCGTTACCAATGTTCCTCCAGAATGGCTCCAATCTTCTTACCCAAAGACCAGGATGCAAATCCCCTTGTTTTCGACCTTCGTCCCCGTCTTTTATATCATTTTTTTATCCTTTTGCCATTACTTTTTATATCCTTTCTTCAGCCGTAGCTTATCATATCATATCTATATTACCTTAAAATATGACAAACTTCAATCAAAAATAAAGCTTTCGTCTACTTTTCCCAGTAACCCGGACTCATCGAACACCATTTAACGACTTTATCCGGCAATTTTTTATACATTTTCCCCATCCGGTAACCAATGTACTTACACCCACTTTGATAAACCAGTTTGGGAACCAGATGTATTTTCCGCCGTTTTACCAAATGAGCGGCTGTCTGCTTCACCAGTTTTATTCCTTCGCTTTCAGACTTTATACCCTCAAATACTTCCGGATGTTCTGCCTGTGACACAGCCATATCAAAATTGCGGTGAAACTGCTGCATCCCTGTATAATTATGCGAGTGAATCACTCTCGCTTCAGCCACATAAGCAACCTTGTATCCGGCATTTATCATATGACCAGCCAATATCATATCCTCATTAAATATTGTTTTCTTGCAGAATCCACCTGCTTTTTCATAAATATTCCGTTTATATGCCGCACAAACGTTAGAACAGAAGAATGTTTTAATGCCCATTTCCTGTAAATCTTCCTTGCTTTTTATCCGGCTGTTTTCCGGGTAATTGAATTTTCTGGTATATTTTTCTATATAATTACAATCAGATGCTGCAAGCTGACGTGCATACGCCGCCCCGGTCATTTCATCTTCTTCCAGTACTTTCACCAGATTTCCAATCACATATTCATCTGCCGGCACTGCATCCTGTGTCATAAATACAACAATTTCCGCCTTTGACATCTGCATTCCCATATCCCGTGTTGCGCCATGATCAAATTCCCGGCGTTCTATATGGTATACTTTTACCTTTTCCATCTGCTCTACTTCTTTCGGAAACCTTCCGGCCTTTGTATTGATCACAAAAATAGTGCCGATCGGATATTCCTGTTCCTGAAGTTTTTCACAAGTCTGCTAAATTTTTCATCTGGTCTGTATGATGGTATCACCACATCTACAGAAGTCTGATCGTTATTCATCTTTTCTTTTCATCCTCTATTTCTTATCATATCCTACATAGCAATAAATCATCCCTGTAATGATCAGCCAGAACCATGTCGCAGGACTGCTGAACCATGTTGTAAAAAATGCAAGAGCCAGATACACTGCAATCTGTCCATAAAAAAGATATACAACCGGGTTATCACTTTTTTTAAATAATATCAATAATGACCTTTGCCACAACACCAATAAGCAGAGCTATCACAAATACTCCAATGACTCCAAAAATCATAATAAGCATCATAAAACATTGTAAGCGTTGTCAATTCGGTACTGGTCAGATAGACCGTTGCCGGAACCAGATTTGGCATTACAAATTTCAATCCCGTTAATGACACAAAACGGGAATAACATCCGCAGGCCACAAGAAAATTTCGGCAGATTTTTCACCAGACAGTCAAAATTATCGTAGTTATTGGCAATATAGATATACGGCTGGGTCAGAAACACCGGCATATGTGTATATTTCATTTTAAATACATTGTTCAAATATATCGCATCCCGCTTCTGTGACAATGTAATCACCACATACGCTGCACAAACCACAAAGCCAAGAAGAACCAGGGTACTTTTCCGCATATTTTTATTTACCAGTATATAAATGACTGCTGCCACACCTATTTCAAACAGAAACTGAAATCTCGATACATAGAGAAACGGAACTGCAAATGCCACTATATTTGCAATAATGATCGCTCCATTACGCCACTTACTTTCCTCAGAATTCGATTTTTTCCAAAGCACCGTAAGTCCCGGTATCAGGATACAACTGATTGCACAATAATGAAGATAATGTAAAGCCGACATTCTGAAATAAGAATACGAATAAGGTTCATCTGAAAAAAGCCGGAATATAACCGATCCGGATAAATTTCGATTACAAAACATCCGGCCGACACAACCAGCAGCAACATAAATACATCGAAAAAGCCTGTTTGCCTTTTTTTATTTTTTCAGGTTCTTTTCCCTCTACCCTGCTATACTTTCTTCCCCACTCATATCCTATTCCAAAAGCTATATATATCACAAAAAAGGCTCAACCAGGTTATATAGCTCCATGTATCCTGTAATGTACTGAGTTTCAGACAGCTGATTCCCTGGCCACCTACCCAGGCAAGTGTAAACAGAGCCCTCAGTTCCACAAAGCTTCCACTTTCCCTTACCCAGTGAACATACAAATAAACAGCTTCCACAATCAGAATAATTCCCGAAGCATAATACCATTTTGCCAGTGACGCTATGTAACTGACAAAAAAGCTCAGCATATAAGTTCCATATTCTAAAATAATTTTATTCCGTTCCCTCATTCAGACTGTCTCCTTTAAACGTAGACTCCATTGCCTCTGTATTATCTGCTGTTATATCCGTCAGATAAACAATGTCACTGTCAATCTCTTTTACTTTGTCTGATGCCTCATAAGAATCATCATTAAACAGTTCCTGATGTAATTGCTTTACATTCTGTTCCAAACCGATTGGAATGACAAAAGATACACCGCTATGATTCTTCACTGTTTCACTGGTTGTTACCTGATATGGGAATCCATTTGTTGACACCAGATTATAATTCAGTGCATTCGCTGCAAATCCCAGAATCTGTTTTGAAGAAAAACTTGTCGAAATC
>ENA-OPYU01000491-OPYU01000491.1-human-gut-metagenome-genome-assembly--contig:-NODE-491-length-15793-cov-3.076854_pt1 | contig 15793 bp, 20 predicted proteins | sample MGYA00242637_ERZ504482 | MGnify/ENA primary metagenome ERZ504482 (study PRJEB26092, sample SAMD00036237) | human gut metagenome | host: Homo sapiens | study: EMG produced TPA metagenomics assembly of...
ATTACCAATGATCCTAGGTTTATTGTCAAAGAAGACAGGGCGGAAATCTTCCACCCTGTCTTCAATCTCTTTATCATTCGCTGCCCTGCAGCTATTCATTACTCAACAGAAATAATGTAATAGTAAAATCGGCTGTCCGCCCATATTTACCTCTACTTCGCAGTCCGGATATGCTTCTTCCAGCTCTGCGGCAAGGCTCTCGGCATCCTCTTCTGTGGTCTCAGCACCGTAGTAAATGCTGATCACCTCAGAATCCTCGTCTACCATAGCTGCCACCATCTCTTTGGCAACATTCTCACGTCCCTTGCCTACTGCAAGAATTCCGTGATCACCGATTCCCATAATATCGCCCTCGTGGATTTCTTTCTCATCCAGTCTGGTGTCTCGGACTGCGTATGTTACCTGTCCGGTCTTCACCATGGATACAGCCTCCATCATGGCTTCCAGATTCTCTTCTCCATTCATTTCCGGCTGGAAGCTGATCAGAGCTGTGATTCCCTGCGGAATCGTCTTGGTAGGAACTACCACGATCTCTTTGTCCTCGGTAAGGTCTCTCGCCTGGTTTGCAGCAAGAACAATATTCTTATTATTCGGGAAAATATAAATAGTATCTGCATTTACTTCAGCGATGGCATTGAGCATGTCCTCTGTACTTGGGTTCATGGTCTGACCGCCCTCGATGATATAATCTACATTCAGCTCTTTAAACAGGGTGGAGAGTCCTTCTCCGACGGAAACACTGATAAATCCGTATTTCTTATGCTCTTTGGCGGCTTTCACAGCAGCTTCCTTCTTCTCCTGTTCTTCCTGCTCCCGGGCAAGCTTCTCGGCATCCTTGATCAGCTTCTCCTGATGTTCCTCACGCATGTTATCAATCTTCATGCGGGAAAGTGCACCGTAGGTAAGCGCTTTCTCGAATGCCTGGCCAGGATGATTGGTGTGTACATGTACTTTCACGATTTCATCATCTGCTACCAGTACAATGGAATCACCAATTGATGTAAGGAACTCCTTGAAGCTGTGAAGCTCCTCATCTGGAAGAGGCTTATTCAAAAGAATGATGAACTCCGTGCAATATCCAAATTTGATATCCGCTTCTGCCTGCTGGGAGATCCTGGTCACTGCCGGACCGGAAGATACCTTCTCAAATGCAGAATAGTCGATTTCTTTTCCAAGATAACCATCAAATGCACCACGGAAAACTTCTAGAAGTCCCTGTCCGCCTGAGTCTACTACACCTGCTTCTTTCAGGACAGGAAGCATTTCCGGTGTGCGGGCAAGTGTCTTCTCAGCATGCTCGAAAATGGCACGGAAGAAAAGCTCCAGATTCGCAGATTCCTCTGCAATCTCAGCAGCCTTTACTGCGGCCTCACGTGCTACTGTAAGAATGGTACCTTCCTTCGGCTTCATAACTGCTTTGTATGCAGTCTCTACAGCCTTCTCCATAGCAGCTGCGATCACAACTGCATCCATTTCTTTATGTCCCTTGGTTCCCTTGGTAAAGCCTCTGAGAAGCTGGGAAAGAATAACGCCTGAGTTACCTCTGGCTCCACGCAGGGAACCGGACGAAATAGCCTTGGCGAGTGTCTCCATATCAGGATCTGTAAGACTGCTTACCTCTGATGCAGCTGACATAATAGTCATTGTCATATTCGTACCGGTATCTCCATCCGGAACCGGGAATACATTCAACTCGTTGATCCATTCTTTCTTCGCTTCCAGGTTCTTGGCTCCTGCCAGAAACATTCTGGAAAGTATCTTGGCATCTATGGTCTGTCTATCCACCACAAGTTTCCTCCTCTAATCCTAATCTATTGCACGAACACCTTCTACGTAAATGTTGATTTTCTCAATCTCCATTCCTGTAAAAGCCTCGACTTTATATTTCACATTGTTTACAAGATTATCTGCAATAGTGCTGATATTCACACCGTACGCCACGATTACATGAAAATCAAGGCGAATCTTATTATCTTCTGTGATCTTAACATTTATACCATGCTGTAAGGAATCTCTCCTGAGCAGCTTTACAAGGCCGTCCTTCATGCTGACAGCGGCCATACCGATAATACCAAAACATTCTACTGCAACGCTTCCTGCATAAGTCGCGATTACATCCGTATCAATAATGATCTGGCCAAGGCCGGAATCTATACGTCCCTTCATATGGTTTACCTCCATTAATTTGATTTTCAAAATGTATATACCATATTATACCCTTTTTTCATTCATAACACAATGTCCAATTTTAGCACGCATCCACGCAAATAGCAAATTTATTTTAAATTGTTTTAAAATTTTCCTTTTTTGCTTGCTTGCAAAATGTTTTTCCCATCTGTTAGAATATGAACTGTTGAAAAAAAGCGTCAAGGAGGTGCTATCATGGCTAAATGCGCAATTTGTGAAAAAGGTGCTCATTTCGGAAATAATGTGAGTCATTCCCATAGAAGATCCAATAAGATGTGGAAATCAAACGTGAAATCCGTTAAGGTTAAAACTGAAGGCGGAGCTAAGAAAATGTACGTATGTACTTCCTGCTTAAGATCCGGAAACGTTGAAAGAGCCTAAGAAACACCTGCCCTCACAGATTTTGTGGGGCTACTTTTTTTGTTTCCCGAATAAGCATTTTCTAAGTGTGTTTGAAAATCATTCTCGCAAAGTGTGGCGCACATTTTGCAGAAAGCCTTTTTTCAACAAACTCCAGAGCAGCTTCTCCCAGACAGATATTATTTTAATAAATGGATAGTTACATAAAATGTAAATGGGTATGAAAGGATTCGCTGATAATCTTTTCATACCCATTTTATTTACAAAATAAATGATAGCCACACAGCATACACAAAGCTGCTGCAATCAGAAGTGCGGTGGTCTCGGAGACAAGCAAGCCGATCACCATTCCAAGTCCGATGAAAAACAGCATAAAACCAAGAGCTTTTCCCATAATTCATACAGCCTTGCCTCTTTGGTTTAGTATATTTTATGCTGAAATGCCACATCTGAACACATTAACTTCTAAAATAACCGCCTGCAGCTTTTATAATCAGTTACTCGATCAGACACGATCTAGTTCTCTTCAGAATCTACAGTTTCATCCGCGCTGTTATCTCCGCCAGGTGCGAAGCGGTTTACAAAGTCAGGAACCATATCCAGAACTTTAGTAAGACCATCCTGGTTCTTTACGTTTACAAGCTTGGTGGTACCATTCTGGATTACCAGAACTGCGCATGGGGTCATCTTTCCGGCGAGACCTCCGCCGCCATTGTTCTTTTTATCACCTGCAAATGCACCAGCGCCTACACCAAAGGATACATCCACCAGTGGAAGTATAATGGTGTCTCCTACATGGATCGCATCTCCTACCACTGTCTTCGCAGATACAAATCCATCCATTCCCTTAAACAGGGAGCTTACGGTTTCTTTAAAGTTGTTTTCGTTTTCCATTTCTAGTCCTCCTTATGCTTCCATCGGTTGATAACGTATTTTATATTTTTATTGAAGTAAATCTCTATTGCTGCCTTGATAAGCACAATGCCATAAATACTACCTTTCAGAAATACATTTCCAGTCAGCTGGTTCTCTCCATCAAAAAGCGGATTCACATGAATCCTGTTCTTGTGAAATGGAAAGGTCATACCAAGCACTGCCAGAACTGTCCCGGTAATGGCCGGATCATCGCATCCAAAAGTAACATCACCTTCCAATTTCGTTGGAAGTACATGATGGAGCAGACCTTTTACATCTTTCCATATAAGAGAAATTGCAGCCTTGGTCTGTTCATTCGCAAGAAATTCTTTCCACCAGCCAAGCTTATCTGTGATTCCTGAAATTGTTTTCTTTATATTTTTAATTTTCTCAATTATACCTTTAATTATTGAAATAACCTTATTCCACAGATTACCCGGAAATCGGATTATTTTGCTTAGTATTTCCCAAATACGCGTAATTAAGCCGGACTTTGAAGCAGATTTGATATTTTCTTCCTGCTTCTCTGCTGATGGCTTCCCTGTCTGCGGTTCTGCTGTATTATTTTCCAACAGCACCGCCTCAGTTTTTGGTGCATGATCTTGAAAATTCTCTGCTGCATGTGCTTCAGGCTGAGATGCTTTCTTCTCAGTTTCTATGCGAGACTCTGCCATCTGCTTAGTTTTCTCTTCAGCAACAGCATTACTCACATTCGACTCTTCACCAGAAGCTTCTTTTACATCTGGCCTTTTTGTTCTGTTCTCCTGAGATATTCCCTTCGTTTGCGCAGATTTCTTTTTCCTCTTCTTTGCCTTACTCCTGGAGGTTTGGCTGACGGAGTTCTTTCTTCTGCCGCCTTTAGCTCTTAAGCCAGCCTTTTATAGTTTCTAATGAAACTCCAAAAAACAGGATCACCAGCTTTCCTTCTCCATTATGAAAGCAAAACCTGACGCCTATGACGTGGAACAGCCAGGTAATTCTGGCTTCCAGTTCTGTCTCCTTGAAGCTGCCGGTCTCCTTCACAGCCCTCGCCTGGTAGCGTACCGGGCAGAACAACAGAAGAAGCACTGCCAGAAGCGCAAGTCCCAGCAGGATTCCCAGTATGATCAATATAAACTTTATGAGGATCCACAGTATATGTAACATGCGCTCACCTGTTCTTAAAATATTCTTTTACCTGAAATGCACCTGTCTCCCCGTAAATATTCTTCACAATATCTACTGCCAGATCAATGGCTTCGTCTTTTCCCTTCGCCATACCAACAATCTCAGGACATCTGGCATAATAGCTCTTCTGGATCAGCATGTAGGACGGTACAATTTCAAGAAGATTTCCCGGATTCTCAGACAATGTGACCAGATAAACACCAAAAGCCACCCTGCCTGCGTCAATCCTCCCCCGTGCTTTTGCCGCGTCTTTGATTCCTTCTCCCACATAATAGTCTTCTCGCCATTTCAGCATATTCGGCACAACTCTCCTTTGTTATTACTGCTTGACATACACCTTTTGTTATATTAATGATTCCCTTCTCTGGAAATTTTAAACATTTTGCAACTATTCCGCAAAGCATTTCTTGTGAACCTCGTTCACAGAACGAACCTGTCAGATGCTAGAGCGTGTTTGAAAAATCATTCCCTAAAGCGTGTTTGAAAAAGGCTTTCTGCAAGATGTGCGTCACAATTTGTGGGAGATCTTGTCCGGAGGAGGGGCGCCGTAGCGGGCTACGGCAACCGAATTCGGGCAAAATATACCGCAAAGTGGGGCGTGCAGATTGCGGGAATGCTTTTTCAAACAGGCTCTAGCAACATTATCATATAATAAAGGCTGCGTAAATCAGCTACGCAGCCTTTATTCTCCCCATGAATCAGAAATATTTCTGCTGCCTGTCCCATAATCCGGCACTTCGCAGTTCCAGATATTCCTGGTACGCCTTCTCAACGATCTGCTTCTCGTTTGCAAAACGAAGCAGATGGTAAATCTCGTGAAACTTGTAATACCCGGAGTCCACGAAAAATTCCTCTCTTTGAGGCTTGCTATGATAATTATCCGCCGTCATAAGATACCAGTGTACCTCTTTATTGACCATGTCTTCCGGCACTGTGAAATTGTACTGGCTCTTGCCTACATACTTCACAATGGAAGCTCTGACATCAGCTTCCTCCTTCACTTCCCGCAATGCGGTCTGCTCATGAGTCTCTCCTGGCTCTACGGTTCCTTTCGGTAAAACCCAGCCTTCGTAACGGTTTTTGTAAGATTTATATAGTGCAAGAATCTTACCTCGATGAATTACCACACCGCCACAGCTCGTTGCTTCTATCATGCTGCAATCCTCCTGTAATGCGTGTGTTTTCTAAACTGTATATAGTATACCTCTTTTTCAGAAAACTGGCAACAGGGAATATCATATAGATTGCTGTTAGCTGGCGTGATAAGCATCAAAAATCTGTCCTGCAATCGGAACTGCTGCCTCACTGCCGGAGCCGCCATTCTCCACGATCACGGCAACCACCAGATCCGGATCATCCACATTGGAATAGCCGATAAACCAGGAATGGCTGTGTCCTTCCTCGTCAAACTCTGCGGAACCAGTCTTACCTGCTACTGTATAGCTTCTGCCGGAAAGTGCGGAAGCTGTACCGGAATCAACCACCTGTTTCATTAATTTGCCAAGAAGATTGGCCTCATTGGAACTCATCAGCCGTTTATAAGCTACCGGTTCTGTCTTTTTTCACTGAATCGCCATTGTCATTTACCACCTCGTCAATAAGATAAGGTTTCATCAGAACACCGTCATTTGCAATGGCACAGGTGATCAATGCCATATGCATAGGAGACACAAGAGTATTGCCTTGTCCAATGGCAGTCTGCATGATCAGAGGCGTTACGGAATCTGCATCAAGGGAAAAGCTGCTGGTTCTGTAGGAGTTCAGAGGCAGACTCTTGTTAAACAGAAGATTCTCCGCAGTCTCGCGAAGAGACGCACCCCCAAGACCAACTCCAATATCTGCAAATGCACAGTTACAGGAATTTGCAAATGCAGAATAGAAATTCTCCTGCCCGTGAACTGTATTGTGATAACAGTGGATCGTGTGATCCTGCAAGGTGATACTTCCCTCACAGAGATAATTGTATCCCTCAAATGTTCCCTTTTTGCGGAAATAATCAAGTGCAGTCACAACCTTAAAGGTAGAACCTGGCGGATATGCACCATTTGTGGCTCTGTTCAGAAGACTGCTGTCATTCTCATCGTTGACCAGATAGTCCCAGTTGTCCCCAATGGTATTTGGATCAAAATCAGGCTTGCTCACTTCTACAAGTCTTTTTGCCGGTAGATGGTTCCATTACCACAACAGCCCCTCTTCTGTCACCCAATGCATTGTATGCAATGCTCTGAAGATTGGCATTCAGGGTAGATACAACCGTATCTCCGGTATTCTTCTCATTAAGGAACTGATTCTTCATCTGCGTCAGAAAAAAGGAATGGGAAGTCAGAAGGGTAAAGTTCGCCTCTGATTCCAGACCGCTTTTTCCATTGGTATCATAACCCACAACATGGGAGAACATATTGGAATATGGATAATTACGTGTCTCAGTTCCATCCTCACTTACATTGGTCTGCGCCAAAACCTGTCCATCAGAAGACAGGATCTTACCTCGTACTACACGGTCGGAAAAGGAATCCTGTCTGGTATTGTAAGGACTGTTAATAAAATCATCGCTTTTAAAGCCATCAAAATAAATCAGATACCCGATCATACTGATAAAAACTAATCCCAAAGAAGATGGAAACAAAGGTATATTCTTATTTCTGGCTTTGCGCTTTTTAGTAATCTCTTTCTTCCGCTGCCTCAACAGCTCTCTGTCTCGCTCTCTTTGCTGCCTCTCGTCGATGTCTCTCAATTTCTTCGTCCTCGTCCTCTCTATAAATATACAAGCCCTGGATAATAGCGATCATCAAAATCATACACATAATGGAACTTCCTCCATAGCTGACCAGAGGAAGGGTTCACGCCTGTCATAGGTATGAATTTGGTGGCACCTCCAACGGTAAGGAACACCTGAAACGCATATTCCGTACCAAGACCAATGGCGATCAGTTTATAAAACGGATTCTTAATCTGCAGGGCAATCTCCACGATAGTAAGGAAAAAGCTCATACACACAAAGATCAGGCAGATGGCAAAAAATCCCGCCAAGCTCCTCGCAGATTGCACTGAAAATAAAGTCGGTTTTTTACAACCGGAAATTTTTCTCCGGAGAGCCTTGGCAAAGTCCCATTCCAAACCATCCGCCTGTACCAATGGCAAACAGGGACTGTACGATCTGGTATCCTTCATTCTGATAAACTGCCATAGGATCTTTCCATGCACTGACACGCTGCCTTACATGGCCAAACAGGTGATATGCCACTACAGCGCCTGCTGTACCGCCTGCAATTCCAATGCAAAGGTATGCCGGCTTCCTGGTTGATACATAGATCAGCACCAGATAAGCTGCAAAAAAGATTACAGCGCTTCCAAGATCTCTTGAAAGCACCAGGATTCCCACATGGAGACCTGCCACAACAGTAGCCAGCACAACTTTCTTAAAAGTTACCTCTCTTGCCAGAAGGGATGCCATAAAGAACACAAAGGTGAGCTTGATCACCTCGGAAGGCTGGATTCCCATCAGAGAAAGCTTGGCGCCGTAGCTTGTCTGTGCCAGAGCAAGAACTGCTCCAAGAAGAACAATCCCAAGCCCTGCATACACCCAGGTAAGATCCTTGAGAAATTTCATCTTGCGGATCATAACCGGGATCACCAGCGCCACTGCACTTCCGCACGCAACGATCAAAAGCTGCTTATTGGCAGAGGCAATATCCAGCCTGCACAGCATTATAAATCCAACGCTTAAAAGCATGCACATATTATTTAAAAGCAGCATAGACGCATTTTTATAAATTCTGCGGTATAAAATAAGGATCGCAGCAAAATATATCATCATTTCTGCATAAAAGATGACAACCTTAAAATCAAAGGTTTTCAGAAAAATCACAACAAATGCGGTAAATCCAGAAAAAAGGTTAAGGTGATCTGACTTCATTAAAAGTCCTTTCCTGTCTGAAGCGTGTTTCCCCCACAACAAGGTAGTAGCACAAAACTGTGTACACGATCATCAGTGTCAGGATCACATATTTGGATAATTCAACAACAATATTAATCATACGCCTTACTCGGCTCTCCTTTAAATGATCCATTTGTAAACTCATATTCGTGAGATACCTGGCTGCCATGATATGCAGCCACAAAGTCTTCCACGATCCGTTCTGTTTCTTCCCTGCTTTCTATGGTAAAAGCCAGTCTTACAGATGAAACACCAAGCTCTTTCACCCTGTCAGCTTCCTTCAAAAGACCGTATGGCAGACTGTTATAGATGATATTATAACACGACTCTGCCGCCTTTGTATTTCCCATTTTCCATGGACGACAATAACAGACTACAGGAAATTCCTTGTCATAACGGTCTTTCAGAACAAGCCTCTCCTCCTGTCCATTGCAGCCGAAAGTATTCTTTCGTACACACTGGGCGCTGTGCATAAGAGGCAGACGGCCGTAGACAATCATCTCGCTGCCTGCATTTTCTCTGTGGCGAAGTTCCTTCTCATTCAGCTCCAGGGGAACTGTATTTCGAAGGATTCCCTGATCTTTCCAGAAACGGATGGCTTCATCATTCCAGGTATACAGGGAGTGATCCAGCACACACTTGTCTGCCAGTCCCATCTGTGCCAGTGCACTGTAGGACTCCAGATTCCGCACAAGAAATCCGCTCAGCCCTGCTTCCAGCCACTTTTTCACCTGCTCCATATAGCCTTCCGGTGGATTTTCTCTTGTAATGTGAGGAAGAGAAAGATACATTTCTTTTCCATTGTCAAGACCTGTCTGCAAATGTTTCTCTATTAATGCATAAGGAAGATAAATACCCTGGATTCCGTCTTTTTGGCAGAGGACTTCAGAAGCCTCCTCGCTTTCACAGGACACGTAAACCGGAATGTATTCCTCTTTTTTGCGGGGAACATTATCACAGGCCGCAATCGCACTGATTTTTGCCGGCGTCTCCTCCGCAATTCTCTTAACCCGCTCGTCTCCCACGTTTCGCCTGTATTTTTGTAAAAGCTTCTCCTTCAGATCCTCTAATGCCTGATGCCGCGCTTCATTTAAAGTCTTCATGGGAACAAAAACGGAATCTTCCATATAAATTTCCAGTTTTTCCCATATAAATGAGGTGTTTCCCAGCTTGTCCATCTGCTGACGCACCCGCTCTTCCGTTACCGGCTGGCTCTTTGCGTATTGTACTTCTCCAACACATTCATATGCATCTTCCCCCTGACAGGAAACATGAAGAAGAACCGGAGAACCGGGGACAAGGTGAAGTTCGCCTGTAATTTTCTCTTTCAGCTGCTTCGTTTCCAGAAAAACTTCCCCCGTTTTTTCTCATTGTAAATGCCATCATCTGAGGACCATTTCCCATCTGATAGTAGCCTGTACAGGAACCGCCTCTATTAAACAGATCCAGAAGATATTTTTTATCTTTTTCTGTCACGTGATAATTCGCAGGTCCTTTTTCAAAAAGAAAATCCAGATATTTCCGATACATACCGGTAACGCCAGCAGTGTAAGCCGGCTGCTTCATTCTGCCCTCTATTTTCAGAGAGGTAACTCCCGCTTCTATAATTTCAGGTAAAATTTCAATGGTACAGATATCTTTCAGGCTTAACGGGCAGAATTCTCCTTTTCCATACTCTTTTGCCCTGAAATTCTTCACCTGGTATGGCAGACGGCAAGGCTGGGCACAACGACCTCTGTTTCCGCTTCTGCCTCCCAAAAGACTGCTCATCAGACATTGTCCTGAATAGCTGTAGCAAAGTGCTCCATGGACAAAAGCCTCTATCTCAATTGGGCAGGCTTCATGCATACGGGAAAGTTCCTGAAGGGAAAGTTCTCTTGCAGCTACCACCCGGGTCGCCCCCTGATCTGCCAGGAATTTCATTCCTTCCGGACCAGTTACAGTCATCTGCGTGCTGGCATGAAGGTGAAGTTTCGGGAATTCTTTTTTCAAAAGGGAAAATACTCCCATATCCTGGACGATCACTGCATCCAGGCCTGCATTGTAGTATGGTTCCAGATAGGAAACCAGTTCTTCTTTTAATTCTCTATTTTTTAACAGGGTATTGACCGTAAGATACAGCTTCTTACCATGAATATGCGCCACATCAATGGCGCGAAGAAGCTCTTCTTCGTTAAAAATTCTGGGCATATGCTCTGGCTCCGAACATTGCACCGCCTACGTACACAGCGTCCGCACCTGCTCCAAGTGCAGCTTCAAAGCCTTCGTAGGAACCGGCAGGAGCCAGCAATTCTATGTTATTAGGATTCAAAGTTTGTCCTCCAATTTTATGAAAATTTAAGGTTTCTTCAATGAAACAGCCTCCACAATTCACAGCTTTTTCCTTTATGTATGGCAGGCCTAAATCTGCAAATTGCGAAAACGCTTTTTTTACACACTCTGATCAAAGGGAAAAGAGGAATCACCTAAGCAATCCCTCCTGCTATTATTTCAGCATTTCATCCAGTTCTTTTCCAGTTCTTTACTTTACCTCCAGAAGATTCTTCTCGTCAAGGGCTTCCTGTTCATTCTTCTGTGCCTCTTCAATCTGCATACGAAGAGAAATAAGCTCATGCTTCAGATCATACATCTCCTGATCCTTCTGCTGCAGATCAAGTTCATAAGTCTCCACCTGCTTCTTCGCCTTGAAGTAATCGTCGGTAATGTTCAGGCTGAGAAGCATATGCTTGGTCTCCATAGGCTGTCTGCCGTATCCTGGCACAGTCTCCAGCTCTCCTATCTTCTTATTCATATATGATGCAACCTGCTGGAAATATTCCTCTGATTCATATCCTCCCAGGGTAATGATCTTACCCCCGATGATCACCTGTGCTGTATTCTTGACCGCCATTCGTTCAAGCCTCCTGTATCTTTATACTACCAGATTCTCCTTACACTGTTACACGAAAATAATCCGTCGCTTTCATTCTATAGCCGGTAACCTTTTCGTGGAAATATTATCTGTAAATCTAATATTCTCACAATGTGTCCGGAAAAACCAGTCTGTTTACTATCTTTTCGTATCATAATTTATGTAAGCACTCCTATTATAATCGAAAAATGTTGAAAAGTATAGGATTTTTTACAAAAGTTTATCTTTTATATTTCCGGAACAGGAAAACCAAGGTGTTCGTAAGCAAGTGCGGAGGCCATCCGCCCTCTCGGGGTGCGGTTCAGAAAGCCATTTTTCAGAAGGTACGGCTCATACACATCTTCTAAAGTACCGGAATCTTCACCGATGGCTGCTGCCAAAGTGTCAAGTCCAACAGGGCCGCCTTTGAAATTTACAATAAGAGTAGTCAGGATCTGGCGGTCCAGTTTGTCCAGACCATATTGATCTACCTCCAGAAGGTTCAAAGCAAAGCATGCAACATCGTAAGTGATCCTTCCATCATATTTCACCTGGGCAAAATCACGGACACGCTTTAACAGACGGTTTGCAAGACGGGGCGTTCCCCGGGAGCGCATGGCGATCTCTCCGGCACCTTTCACGTCAATTTCTACTCCAAGTACCTGGGCAGAGCGCATGATGATTGTGGTTAGTTCCTTCTTACTGTAAAATTCCAGATGATGAATTACACCAAAACGGTCGCGGAGCGGCGCAGAAAGAAGCCCGGCTCTGGTGGTAGCACCTACAAGGGTAAATTTCGGCAAATCCAGTCGGATCGACCTGGCGGAAGCGCCCTTCCCGATCATAATATCGATGGCGAAATCCTCCATGGCAGGATAAAGCACCTCTTCCACCTGTCTGTTCAGGCGATGGATCTCGTCTACAAAAAGAATATCCCCTTCCTGAAGATTATTCAGAATCGCCGCCATTTCTCCAGGCTTCTCAATTGCAGGGCCGGAAGTCACTTTCATATGCACACCCATTTCATTGGCAATAATACCGGAAAGGGTAGTTTTCCAAGTCCCGGAGGGCCATAGAAAAGGACATGGTCCAGGGAATCGTGACGCTGTTTGGCAGCTTCAATATATACTTTTAAGGTATTTTTGGTTTTTCCCTGGCCAATATACTCGTCCAGGGTCTGTGGGCGAAGATTCCCTTCCAGAGAAAAATCCTCTTCCATAACATCAGTGGTTATGATACGATTGTCCATTTTTTACCTCTTGAAATTAGTGTTTGCATTTATATACCGGGATGCATTTCATTCACGATAGCACCCTTTGCGAAAAAATTTATGGAATCTAAAAATTCTTCAATGCAGCTTTCAGGATCCCTTCTACATCCGTCGGCTCCACATCTGTCACCTTGCGCACTGCGCGGAGGGCATCTGTACTGCTGTAGCCAAGTGCCACCAGTGCTTCTACTGCTTCCTGTCTGGCATCTGTCATTCCTGCTCCAGCTGCAGCTGTAGTAGCCTGAGCCTGTTCATTGGCAAGCTTCTGCTCAAAGGCTTCTTCCAGACTGAGCTTATCCTTCAGCTCCAGGATCAGCTTCTGGGCTGTTTTTTTACCGATTCCAGGGGCTTTTGACAAAGTTTTCACATCATCGGAAAGAACAGCAAAGCGAAGCTCATCTGCAGTGATTCCTGCCAGAACTCCCAGAGCAGCTTTCGGTCCAACTCCGTTTACACCAAGAAGAAGTTTAAACACCTGTAAATCATCTTTATTGAAAAATCCATAGAGAACCATTGCATCTTCTCTTACTTGAAAATAAGTATGAAGCTTCACTTCCTGTCCAATGTGCAGCTGTGCCAGAGCGTTTCCGGTCATATTTATTTCAAATCCGATGCAATTTGATTCTATGATTGCAGAATTCTCGGTAAGGTCTGCTACTGTTCCTCGGATGAATGAGATCATGGGGAGGACCTCCTGTTTTATCTATTGTAAAGAGTTATATTCGAAATTCTTTGTCATCATACCATATTCCACCGAAAAAAGCAAACATTCATTCGATTTTTTTCAAAAAGGACGCGCCGGCAAGCGATATATTTTCTTTTCATAATAATAAAATACTCCTTTCAGTTGCAGGAAGGAAACTTGCGGGCCCTTATTTCCTTGTCCGAAAGGAGTATAGCACTTTAATTTTCAGAAAATAATAGTAAAAGTGTAGTATTATTTTTTTCTTTGTAAGAAGCCAGGCACTTGTCAGGGCTGTAAAAGGGGCAACTGTCACAAGCCCGAAGCTTCCAACTACAGTATCCAGTAATTCAGCTGCAACATACTTGTAATTCATAATATTATCAATTGGTGTTCCCCTGTGCCATAAACGTCATCAAAAGAGCAATATAACCGCCAGAATAAGCAAGAAGCAATGTGGTAGTCATAGTTCCCATTGCTGCTCTGCCAACATTCATTCCTGATCTGGCTGCTTCTTTCCATCCAATATTCGGCTTTTTACAAATTACTTCATTTACTGCCGAAGTAATATCAACGGACAGATCCATCATAGCACCTGATGCTCCGATAAAAATACCGCTCTATAAATCTGAAGAAAGATTCAGATTCTGATAACCAGCGTACAAAGAACTTCGTCAATAATTGCCATGAACCTAGCTCCGTGCAAATTTTAAAAGCGTATCTGTTCAAAAAATACACCCCAATAACACAAGTCACAAACACCCCAGTAAAGCACCTGAAGATGCAGCCAGTGTTTTTCTGTCAAATCCGTACACCAAAAATATAATAAGAAGAGTAAGAAGGCAGTCAACGCAATTCCCCACCATATTGGATTCGCACCTTTAAATAAGCTGGTGTCAAATTTTCCAGATTGCCAAAATTGTAATGAGAAACGAATATACTGCTCTTAAACCTGTTTTTCCTGCAAACCCGATTAAAAGCAAAACAAATAATCCAGCCAGAATAGCTTCTTTATCCAGACGATAATGGTCACTCATCATAATTGAAAGAATCTTATCTTTGCTATAACTGATTACTACATGGGCAACATCTCCTTGCTGAAATATTTTGTCCGCTTCCAAAGAGCCACTCAGCATATTTACTGCATCTGCAGTCTCATTTTTAAACTTTCCATCAAGTATTTTCACCTTACAATACTGCTCGCCTGACTGAATCAAGCCATTATTAATCACAGAGCTTTCATCTGTGGAAATCACCTTTGCTCTTACTCTGTCTGTTCCCTTATAAATAGCAGCATCCTCATAGCCCGTTGGAAGAACTATGAGGATGAGGATTAACAATATTGCTATTATAGAAACAGAACTTTTTTTAAGTCTGTCTCTTACCATTTATTTTACTCCTGTAATTGCAGCCATTTTATTGAAAATATCGGTATTGTCATAATAGCCTTCAAACTGCTCCTGTCCGGCTCCCATGGCAAATACTTCCACCGGAAGTCCTGTATGTGCATAAGATGCAAAATTAATGCCAGACTTGTTGTTCAGAATATGAGTAATTGTTACAGTAAGTGGTTCATAGCTTCCATACATCAGATATTCTTCCTGACCAAACTCTTCCTCTTCTCCTGTTCTGCTCATTGTTTCCTCATAAGCATTCTGAAGCTTCTGATACTCATAATCTGTCATTACAAGACTTCCCTTATCTTCTTCGCCTTCTGGGTGCACATCCTTGCTGTCAGCCTGATTTGAGGACTCTGTTGTACCAGTAGGTGCCTGCAGACCAAAGAGTTCTGTGATATCAGCCATTACTGTATCAAAATCAGTTTTGTTTTCTTTATATGCCGCTACATAATCAGAATCAAATTTTGCGTAAGAGATTTTCTGATTACTGATATTTGCAAGAAATGTATCATAGTCGGTGCCTGCAAATCCTATGGTAAGACCACCTGTCTCGTGATCACCTGTTACCAAAATCAAAGTTTCGTCTGGATGCTCGTTATAAAAATCAACAGCTTTTCCCACTGCCTCATCCATTGCAACAGTATCTGTAATAGTTGCAGCTGCATCATTTGCATGACAGGCCCAGTCAATTTTTCCTCCCTCAACCATCATGAAAAATCCAGTATCATTATCCAGAACTTCAATACCTTTTTTCACATAGTCAGAAAGACCCCATTCGCCATCTTCCAGATCCATATCATAGCTCATCGCATCGTCATCAGCAAGTGTCTCATCAATTACAATTGCTTTTCCATCTTCTGCAGTAAGATTTTCTGCCTCTGCTTTTGTCTTAATCACTTTATATCCAGCTTCCTGAGCAAGCTCATATAAATCTGTCTGGTCTCCCTCTGAACCAGTTGTTTTCTTAAGACCACCACCTGCAAAA
>ENA-OPYU01000492-OPYU01000492.1-human-gut-metagenome-genome-assembly--contig:-NODE-492-length-15793-cov-3.005553_pt1 | contig 15793 bp, 16 predicted proteins | sample MGYA00242637_ERZ504482 | MGnify/ENA primary metagenome ERZ504482 (study PRJEB26092, sample SAMD00036237) | human gut metagenome | host: Homo sapiens | study: EMG produced TPA metagenomics assembly of...
ATAGAAACGTCCCACTCTGCTAATTGAGGAAACACGCCCGGGCTTGTGTAGTCACATTGATAGGCAAGATAGGTCAGTGCGTTGTGTGCCGGGGTAAGTCGCCAGACATCTTTCACAACTTTGCGTATCTGCCATTGCTCCACCTTCACGCCGTTCATAGTCAGTAGCGGTATTAAGTCTTGAGGGATGAACGATAGTTTGTCAACGTGCTGCGTTTCCATAATGTCACGTATCAGCTCTACCATATCCAGCTCCGTATGATTGCGGTTGCATTGGATAATGCGGTCAAGAGCCTCTGTCTTGATATGGGCAGGATGGAACCACATACGTCCCTCTTTGTTGGTGGAGAGTGTGCGGTGCTGGAGATAATAGAGGAATGCAGGTATCTGTTCCTTTAGCTTTTGCAGGAAATTGGTATCATCGCTTTCAAGTGGTCGGATTTTACGCACCCAATAGCGGTTTTCTCCCGGGTCAATGATAACAGGGTAAAGTTCGTTATTGGAACATAGTACGAACTTGGCAAAGAAGTTTACCTCCTGTCTGTCTTTACCCTTGGCCTCCACCTTGTAGGTTTGGGCTGTGCTTAGGTTCTTCAATCGCTCGGAATCTTCTCTACGACTCAACAGCACCTCGTCCACAACGATGAGTAGCTTGCCAGCCCAGTCTGCATTGAATTGGCTCCTGAAATCCTCGTTTGTATTAAAGGTGGCATTGTCCTGAAAGATACTTTTCAGAAAGTTCAGGAAAGTGGTCTTTCCTGTGTTTCGTTCCTCTGACACCAATAACAGGATGGGGAGTTTCTGAGTCGGCTGCATATAAAGCAACTGCATATAGTCCAATCCCAGTTCGTATTGTTCCTCAAAGATGTGGTGCATCAGTTTCTCTATGTCTGGAAAAATCCCCTCTGCAGGAATATGGTCAATCGGTTCATACAGATTATAGAAACCGGCAATATCCTTTTGATAGTTTGTGTGACTTGGCACAGTGCAAAAGCCATTATATTTATCAATAGTAGGGATATTGTGCTTACCATAATCTTGACGGATTGTCCCAAAGCTCCATTGTAATCTGCGAGTGGTCATCGTTCCGTCTGCCAAAGGCTGCTGCACTACCTTATATATAGTGGTGCCTACTCGAATGTATTGTTCTTCCATAATGTTTGCCTTTATATTATACATTTGGACCAGCACTATTTGCTGTCTGGACTTTAGATTTCAGAAGTGAGGAAATTTCCTTCTTCGAGTAAAGATTGCGTCCGCCCAATTTATGAACGATAATCATTCCCTCCTTCTGCATACGCCACAAAGTGGTATAGGTTATGTGGAGTCGTTCACATACTTGGTCGCGAGTATAATACTCGTCACTCTCTTCTTGTGTCAAATCGATCTGTGGCTTTTTCCCAACCAATTCTTCCACCATCTCGGCAACAACCTGTTTTAGGTCGTCTCTTTGTAACATTATAAAATTCCCTTGCATATTATGTTGTTTTAATGATTATGCTGCGAAATTACGATGGAATAAAATGAAAGCACCTCGGTAAAAATCATGTCGATTTCTGCCGAGGTGCTTTTAACGGAACAGCGTTTCTTTTTAACAAATCAAGCCTTCATGATGCAATCAATATACATTAGGGGAAAGTAAGGTGCGCAGTCTTATGCTTATCAACTTTGCCTGTTCTTTTCCTGTTTGAACAGCCTTTTCTGATAAACTCAAATTATAGTCGTTGCCACGTTCACTGACAATGGCATTATAAACGGGCTTCTGCCCAAATCAAAGCCAGTCTTAAATCCTATGGATTGGGAACTTTCTAAGATGGCTGTATGGAAAATTCGATAGTTGTAAGAGTCATTAAGCAAACTGCTACTGGTCAGTGCAGCAAAAAAGTATAGGCAAGAACGGAGTCTGTACCATTTGTTTCCATCCATTCGGTAAGTATTACCTGTATCTCGTTGGTAAGAAGTTCTGCATGAGGCTGTATAAGCATTTCTTCAAGCAGGACACTGACTTGCTTACGTCCACGTCTGCCTTTACTCTCTTGTAATGCTGAATTGGCTACATCTTTGACTACACGGTTATTTGCTGCTTTCCATGTGCCTTTGGTATAAGCCGCTTTGTCCATACTGGTAAGCATCAAAGAACGCATAATTTGCTCGCCAAAGTTTTTCTGCCAGAAAGAAGGCTTCTCTCCCATCATTGTTTTGGATAATAAATCAGCGGCCTTCACGAAGCCATTATCAAATATCATCCAATATAACACACTGAACAAGAAAGGATTATTGTGCTGCAATTTATCTTTTGTTTCCTCCTTGTTCAATGTAGAGGCAAACAATTCAGTCAATTTTTTCGTGTGCCTGCTGGCTAACATTAGAGAATTGGGCTTTGTTGTAGCTCTCAGTTCCCGGGCATAGGCTTAACAATAATTCGGAGATACCTTTTATACCATCAAGTGACAGCAGCTCTATCAAGTAGGAAAAACCTTTGAGGGCGAAGTTCATGTCACCCTCATATGCTTTGGCGAAAAGATTTGTGAACTCTTGATATTCTTTCGGGTGTTCGTAATGCCAACGGCGCAAACGCAATAGATTCAGTTCTCGGTCTGATGCCTCTTGAGTTTCCTGCTCTTTATCCTGCAAGTGGAATTTAACCCCATCTTTGATATATTGCGCATCCGTAGATTGCTCAAATTTAGTCATGGCACTCTCTATTTCCTCAAGTCCATTATCCAATTCCAAATAGCAATACATACAACAAGCAGCCACTTCACCTTCTTCTGCGGCTTTAGAAAAGGTGTTTATTATATTCTCAACAGGCATATTCTTTGCTGCCATTGCCTCTAAAAGCATATTTTGAAGCGAGTCAGTATCATCGCATTCTGCCACATTGGTTCCATCCTGTGATAGAATGTCCAATGTGGAATGAATCTTGCTTTTGAACTCTGCATAGATTTCTTGGTTCGCCTCAAACCATTCCTTCATCTTATTGCCCATAAGTGTCGTTTTAGCTAATAGGGTTAATCTTTAAGACAAGACAGCGGAATGACTTTCACGCCATCCTGACGAGTGTATGCCATGCTTCCACCAGTCATCACTATCAGCAAATCCGGTTCTCGAATAGGCACTTGCTTCTCTGTTTTGTTATGTTCCTGTATCAGTCTTTTGATTTCAAGCAAATGTTTGGCACCATCATCAATCTCGCTACTGCCAAGTTTGCACTCAATCAGGGCGTAACGTCCATCTTCCAAATGCAGTACAAGGTCAGCTTCTAACCCATAGCGGTCACGATAATATGAAATACGACTATTGAAATCAGCTGTGTAAATTTTCCAAATCTCTTATGCACATCTGCTCAAAGATGAAACCAAATGTTTTAATTGAGTTCCATTTCTTCGACACTTATATTCATGGCAGCTACCGCAATAGAAGGGTCAACGAAACAGCGTTTAGGAGCACTACGTAACGATGTCTTACTGCGGATGGCAGGACACCATGCGTCTATATCTTGGATTACAAACAATCTTTCCAACGCACTAATATAATCATCATAGGTATTCATGGTTAATGTAATATCTTCTGATGCTGTAACGTCTGCAAGTATGCTGGTTTTCTTGGCCAACGTGCTTATGTTCCTTGCATATGACCTTAGTATCTGTCTGGCTACTTTGGGATTGCGTTGCCTACCATCCACCGCTGATATGTCATTTTCACAAACACTATTGACATAATCCTTCGCTATAAGCATTGCTGCTTTAGGTTTCATCTGCAAGGTAGCAGGCCAACCGCCACGACAAGCGACATAAAGCAGTTCTGGTATGTCTAACTTGCTTGTTGCCCCATCAATATCATAGTTCGGATTATAGAATAACTCATGTATTGAGATTTCCCCTGATGATTCCAAGGACTCCCATAAACTCATGGGGTACATTTTCATTCTTGTAATGCGCCCTGTTCCTGTATGTCTGATTTGAGACTTGTCTACAGTATTGCTTCCTGTTAGAATATATTGTCCCGGAACACCACCTGCATCATCAACAGCCGTTCTTACCGCATCCCACAACATGGGAGCATCTTGCCATTCGTCTATCAATCGAGGTTGTTCTCCTTTCAACAGCAATGATGGTTTGGTTCTGGCGGTTGCAAGATATTCATTAGCCTTATCAGGATTCTGTAATTTGATAACGCTTTTGGCTTGTTGCTCTGCAGTTGTCGTTTTTCCAGTCCATTTTGGGCCCTCTATTAACACTGCTCCAAAAGCCTCCAGCCTTTCCTGTAGCATTTTGTCTGCCACTCTTGATAGATATTTCATAATGATAACCTGTTGGCGGAATTAATTTAGTGCATACTTAATTCTGCCAATGGGCTTGTCGTTAATGAAGTTTACGTATTGCAGAATGGTAAGTGCACTAATTTTGCCAATGATCCTGGCAAACAAACCATTCGTTATTTTCGCATAGTTCCTGATGACCAAGAACTGGTCTGTAAGTTGTGAGAATATTGTCTCAATCCTCTTTCTTGCCTTTGCAAACGGAATGAATGTCGGTTTCCAATCCTTTTGGTTGAGCCGATACGGACACTCCAGTCTTATGTGTGCGGTTTCGAACAAGTCAAGCTGTACGTCAGCTCCAATATACCCTTTGTCACCATAGATGCTACAGTCGTGATAAGTATGTTTTACATCCTTCATATAATGGAGGTCCGCCACACTTGCCTTTGACAGATCATAGGAATGGATAACTCCACTTAACCCACAGAGAGCGTGTAACTTATAACCAAAATAATACGTGTTCTGCGAAGCACAGAAGCCGAAGTCGGGAGCTTGCGAGAAATTGCCGGTACGTCCCATCTTGCAACGTTTTCCTCTTGCAACCCTACAGACCTCTATCGGCTTGGAGTCAACAAAGAATTGTTCCTCTCCGCCATCCATTTCCATGGCAATCCGCTTGCGCAGTTCCTCACACAGGCCTGCCGTTTTCTTCCTGCGGTCATTGAACTGTCTCCTTGATATGAGATTAGGAATGTTGTCCTTGTACTCTTGCAATTTATAGTCGAACAACCACTTCTCACTATCAATGCTCTCGGTCTCTGCCGTCAAGGATAGCGCCACCACTTCCAAATCCGAAAACTTGGGAACAGGACCACGACGTGGAACATTACCCGATTCATTGACGAGATTTTCAGAGAATTGCTTGCATATCTCGAGTATTTTGACGAATTTTGTATAAAGGTTGTACATACGATGGTTTGGACTTAATGTTTTGAACACCACTAAGTTACTAAAAATCAGCGATATGTGCAACTTTTTTACTCATATTTATCAACTTAAATTAATTCCGCCAACGGGTTTATTTTATGTTCTTTCGATAACAGGAATGACTCCCACGCTCTTCAGTTTCTCATAGAGGAAGCGGCGACCTTTCTGTGTCCATTTGGTGTTCATGCGCACATCCTCCGTACCGTCCTTGTGTTTAATGAGGTAGGTCTCGCTGGTCACATAACCGCAGTCCTTGTAGTCGGCATACAGAATCCACTGCTTGCCACGCTGATACTGGATGTTCATCTCCTTCAGACGTCGGTTGAAGCGGATGGACGACTCGCCATAGTCCTGTGCTATCTGTGTGACCAGGACACTGCTCTTCGTGGCAAGGATGATGTCAAGGTAACTCACCTTGTCCTTCATCTCCGTCACCTCCTGTTGCAGGTCATCCACCTTGGATCCCAACTCAACGATGCGTGTCCTTTGGTGTTCACACTCCTGTTCGACAAGCAGACGCTTTTGTCGTTCTTCCTTCAGATTGACTGCTAACCGTATCAGGAAGTCTGGCTCTGCCAATGCCTTCTCGATGGTCTGCTGTGTCATATAGGCACCATGCTTGCGGATAGAGGGGAGCACCTCCGATGTCACCCACTTGCGGAAACGTTTGGCTTCGGGTTTGCGACTGTCAAGGATGACATCATACAGTCCGTCTTCATTGATAAAGTTTGTAACCTGTTCTCTTCCAAGACTATCCGAGATGGGGTACTTTGAAAGTACATCATCCGAAAGTCGTTGTACCAACTTGCTGGTTTTTAGTCCAAGAACTCTTGCCACATCAGCCAAACAGAACAAGGGTTGCTCTGGTGTTCCTGTGGTTGGGTACATGCTCCAAATTCCTCGTTGTTGAAAATCTGAATATCGTTCATATCTCTATGCTGTTTTGTGATTATTTCTTCTCTTCCCTTATTTCTATCTGTTCACACTTTCTTCACCCTCACCGCTGTTGGCATCATCGCCGTCAGTGCCTGTCGAGCTCCTCACGCCCTTCATGTTTTCCTGCCAACGGCTCTTGGCATCGCTGATGATGCTGCCTTTATGTACTACACGGTCGTTGGTGGCTGCCAAGAGGGCGGTAGTCTGGCTTTGGGTGTTGAGCTGCACAAGGTATTTCAGTAGTGTCTCGTTCTGTGTCGTCAGGTCGGCATAGATGCTAAGATACTGCCGCTTTCTCTGTGCATTGGGCATATAGGCATCCTTGGTGGCTTTCACGGCACACTGGTACATATTGTACAGTTCCTCCCACCGACGCTTGTCGTTGATGGTGCCTCCTGTAGGGATGATATGGTCTATGTTCGCCTTCATCTTGTCCAACTGACCGTTGATCTTGCTGCTTTCGGCAAGCCAGGCGAGGTCTATCTGTCGGTCGGCTACGTTCAAGGCTTCCACCTCAGCACGCTTGGTGAGGGCAGAGTCTATCTTCTCCGCATCATCTACTTGGTTGTAGAGGTTGATGCCGGCAAGAGTGCGGAAACCTAACTTGTTCTTCTCTGCCGCTGTCTTCTTATAGTTGTTATGTAACAGCCAATAATAGAACTCAGGGGTGAGAGAACCGCCACCTGTCTCCATCACCGTTATCTGGTTCTGCTTGGAGGAGTCGTGGTTGTAGGTCACGCTCTGGGCTGTGGCTTTGATGGTGGTTGCTACCGCCATGATGAGTATCATTGTCTTCTTCATGTCCGTTCTTCTTTTGTTTACAATCCGTCAATAGTCAAGTTTTCCTGCCACTTTCCATCGGCTGAAGGCATCTTCCAGTATCTCTTCCTTCGTCCTCGTCCGATACACCTTCTCCTTCCAATAGCCCATGCGCAGCTGCACATACCGCCATGTCTGGAAGTAGGCTTGGTTCAGATGTTTTTCTATCAGGTCCAACGAATTGTTGATATTGTCCAACACCATCAGCAGGTCGGAAGTTGAACAGGCTGCCGCTCCTGTGGCATACAACACGAGGTCGTTGACGCTATGGTAGAGTTGGCTTCCTTCGTTGTATATGTTGTCGATGGCTTTCTTGTTGATGCTGATGAGCATCGTGTCAGCCAGTTCGATGTGTTTCCGCTTGATGACCTTATCATTGAAGTCCTCCAACAGGTTCTTGTAGTCACTGATGCGGTCGCTCACCGTCTGGTAGGTGCTCTTCACGTTCAGCACCGTGCGCAACGACTGGTACATCACATCGATGATGTCGAAGGCCCGGGTGTATTTGTCCAAATCCACATTCAGTTCCTTGTATTTGCCCACCTCTTCACTGCTGTATTCATGCAGCAGTTGATTGCTGTACTCCAAAGTGCTGCGTGCCAGCAAGAGGCTGCGCTGCTTCTTGTGGTCGTTGATGTATGCTTCCACCGATACCGCATCGAATCCCCATTGCGCCAAGGCTGTATTGGGGAAGAGGGTAATCAGCAGGAGAGCTATGATGATGGTATGTCTCATTCTCCGTTCCTCCCTCAGTTTTCGTTCTCGTTATCTTCACCATTCCCTCTGTTAGGGTCTGCATTCTCTCTCCATCGCTCGTAGCACTCTTCAATGAGTGTCCTTCTGCGACCTTGGTCTGCGTCGATTGAAGGAAGAATGTCCTTCAGCACGTCAATGATGCTGCGCTTGTAGTGCATCATTTTTTTCTAATGATACCAAGTCGGCGTAAATCTTGGTGATACGGCTATCTACTTCACGGGCTATCTCCAGACGGTCGCTCGACCAGAGCAGGTGTATTACATCGTCATTGTCGGCGGTCTGGGTTGCCTCGCTCTTGGCATATTCTGTGGTGATGCTGCACGACGGGAACTCCTGGGCTATCTCCGAGATACGGCTGTTCACCTGCCTCGTCTTCTCCTCGTCAGAGGCATTCGGGTCAAGGGTCAGCACATCCACCACCTGTGTGTCGGTGTATTCCGAGGTCAGCTCCCACGATATTTGCAGTATCGCACGGTGTATCTTGATGCCAAGGAAGTACTTGGGCTTCCTTGCAATGGACAGTGTCGCCTTGAAGGTGATAATGCCGTTGATGTTGGGCATGGTGGCAGTTCGGACGTAGGTGTAGCCGTTCCACGAACCGGCACCTTGCCACGTGAGATTGTAGGCTGACTTCACATCCTGCATGATGGCAGGGATGCGGTAGTAGTCATCGGTGGAGGTGGCATTGTCGTTAGCCGCCTCGCTCTTGGCATTCTGTATGTCTGCCAACTGCTGCTGCCATGTCGCCAATTCCTTCTTCAGGTTGTCTATCTTCGTCTTGTTGACATTATGTTGCTGCCGCAAGGCAGGGGCTTCCTCCACAGAGGCATTGGCTATCTGCGTGAGCAGGTTCCTGTTCTCTGTCTCCAACTGGCTTATCTGCGCCTCCAACAGGGCTATCTTGCTATTCGCCTCACGTTCCTTCTCGTCCAGTTCCGATAGGTCGAGATTATTTTCTGATACGCTTGTCCTCATGGCGCATTCCTTGCTGTGGGCATTGAGCGAACCGCCGCACTCACGGCACTTGTACTGCGTGCTGCCCTGTCCGAGGGTGACACCGTCCGAACAGGTGACGCTGATGGTCACGCTCTCCACGCCCTTCAGTTTGGCGGCATCGGTGGCTTGATAGTAACGGCGTGCGTCACTGCCGATGTAATAGACATAGCCCTCCTCGTTGTCGTTATACTCCGAGAGACGTGCCTGCAACTGACGCTTGAAGGTATTCAAGTCCATGCTGTAGGAGTCGAAGACATCCTCATACACCTCTTCCACGTTGTTCCAGCTCTTGGTAACGTGTATCTCGTAGGCGTAGGCCTTCTTGGTCTGCTTGCCGCCACGGCTGATGATGTACGACGACATCCAATAGTTCATCGTATAGGTGAAGCCGTCGCTCTGGGCGTTGAGCTGCTGCACACGGCTGCGGCTCCATCCGGCATGGTTCTCCGAGTTGGCCAGTATCTGCTCTCGCTGCGTGCTGTTAGGGTAGAAGTTGGGGTCGGAGGTGTTGATACGATACCAATGGTCACCGTTCAGAATACTGTTGTCATCGGTCGGCGGATAGTAGTCACAGAGGCTTACGCTGCCTTGGTCTCGTCGGGCAATGTACCAACGCTGTGTATAGTAGTTGCCCTGCGTCTCGCTCAGATAGTCTGTCATCCACGAGGTGATGTTGTAGTTGGAGAGGTCGAAGAGGGCTGCCACGTTGTCCTCGCCACCCACCAGACTAAGGAGTGTGCTGCCGATGCCGTTCTCTGCCTGTTCATAGAGGTCATGGTAGTTGTCATAGATGTCGATGATTTTACTCACCTTGCCATTGAAAAGGTCGTTGAAGGCACTCTGCTGCAAGAGTGCGCCTGATGCCCCGTTGATACCTGCCGTCGCCAACGATGCTCCCATATTGTAAAGCGTCTCGATGTCGGCGGTGAGGTTCTCCACGGTGAAGTTGCCGGGCACACTGGCGATGTCATCCAACAGCTGCTGCCAATCTACATTGCCTATCTCCGAGAGTTTGAGGATGGCGGCTATCTCTTGGTTGATTTCCAAGAACTGAATGTCGGCAAAGGTCAAGCTACTGTTGGTCACGACACTCTCAAACTGCATACACAGCGACTTTGTGTCGGCGCATATCTTCATCAGGTAACTGCCCCAGTAGAGGGCGGTCTGCGGACTTTTCAGCATCATTCCTGCCACCGTCCATATCTTGGGCATAATCTTGTTCGCCACCATATTGTGGATGCGGCGGTAATAGTAGTTCTCCGTGCTACTGCTCCAAATGCCGAGGTCGGTGAATGCCTTGCGCTCCAAGAACTTGGCAGCGAAGATGCCGGCAGTGGCAACCTCTGCGGCATTGTAGTGCTTCAAGATTTCGCCCACCTGCTCGTTATAATAGCTCTCTGCCATAGCTCCAGCACCGAATGCGGCAGCCATGGCGGCAACGATCTGCTTGTCGTAGTTCACGCTGTAATACTGCGCATGAACCCTTCCCACGACAAGTGTAAGACACATATATATTATAATAAGGTATAAACGTCTCATTGCTTCACTACTTTACGTTTTTACTACTTTCAGTTTCTACTATTCCACTACTTTACTACTTGTAGTATTTACTATTGGTAGTATTCACTACTAATCGTATTTACTACTAATCGTAAATACTACCCAGCCACCGTTCCCGAAAGTTTTGCTTTCGGGCATCTGGGCTTTACGTCTATTCCGGGATTTCCGTTTCCATCAATCAGCCCCCGTGCTCGCCGTGTCAGCGGCGAGTGGCTCCATCGTCCGTCAAATTGAGCACATGCCCCGCCTCATTGACCTTCTGCGCAAATGCCAACGACTTCCCGATGCCACTGGCATCCCAATCTCTGCAATACCGCTCGATAGCCTCCTGATGTCTGCACTTCAGTTCATGCTTATAGAGTTTCAATGCCTCCTTCTCAGCTCGCTCGGTGGTGTAGGTCATATAGCACTCGTGCGGCTCCTCCACACCATACACTCCGCTCGTCGATCCACGTCGGATAAACACCTCACGGAAGAAACTTCTTCCCTCCTTGTTATCCAAGCGGTTGACAGTGAATATCTTCTTGCAATCCACATCCGTCAATCCTAATATCGCCTTGATCTCGTCGAATCGCTCACGAAATTTGCTTTGGTCGAGCAGCATCACCACGTCGGAGTTGTTGATGATGGCTTCCTTCACGATGGGACTGCCGATGATGTCCTGTATCTCCTGTGTCACTACGCCCACGCTCGCCCAGAACTTTCGGGCTGTCTTGTATAGGTACTTGATGTACTCGGCCATCAGCGGCGAGGCGATGGCTTTCCATGCCTCCTCGATGACAAGGCACTTGCGGTTCTTCTTCAGGCGCATCTTCTGCAGGAACACGTCCATGATGATGAGCGTCACGATGGGGAAGAGCTGCTTGTTCTCCTTGATGGCATCCACCTCGAAGACGATGAAGGTCTCGTCGAACAAGGTGCTATCCACGTTCTCGTTGAGAATCTTGTCGTACTTGCCGCCACGGTAGAAGTTTTGGAGCATATAGGCGAAGTTGTCGCAGTCGATGGTGGTGATGTTGTTCTCGATGCAGATCTGGTCGAGACGCTCACAGGCGAACTCATAGAATGAGTCGAAGGAGAGGGTCTTCACGCTCAATGCCATGCGCCGTTCCTCCAGTCCCTTGATGAGTTTCTCCACCTTGTCGTGTATCTGCGTCAGCTCCGTGCCGCGCCGCTTCTCCATGGTGGAGAGGTTTTTTCTCAGTGTCTCCTTCTGTGAGGAAGGATAGGGCTGCACACCGTTGAAATAGAAATCGTAATACTCCGTCACCAACTGCTCCACGACACGGAACTCCAGTTCGGGTATCTGCGTCTCCGAGCCTTTCCATATCAGCAGTATCAGGTTCTTCAGGAAGTCTATCTTCTCAATGTTCAGCTCCCGCTTGCTGATGTTGAAGGGGTTCATGGTGATGGGCTTGTCCTCCGTATAGGCGATGTACTTGCCGCCCACATACTCGCAGAGTCCCTCATACGAGTTACCCGTATCGACCATGACGATGTCGGTGTTCTGCTCCCACAACTGACGCACCACGCTGTTCATGTGGAAGCCTTTTTATATCTCCTAACACGCTGAGCTACAGCACTCTCTTGAAAACAACAAATTCAAAACGGTACAAATTTTGAACAGGCGAAAATCTATAGTTCAAAGCACTCTGGCAAAGAGGAAAAAACTATGACAGGGGTAAAAGTGGTTTAAGATTATTTATGAAAATATTTGGTAATTTTGGCTGATTGCTATCCAAAGAGCGCATTTTTGATAATAAGTCCCACCTCCATCAGCCATAAAGAGTGTGACAATCGAAAAAGAAAAAGAGGGATGAGAGAGCCTTCTTGGTGGCTTCAACATTGGGCGAAAATGGATGTCTTGTACCTCAGTTGTATCTCAGTCGGCATATATTGCTGATAGACAATGCAGGTTAATAATTCGGCGGCAATAGAATAGCGTTTGAAAGACGTATTCATTGTTTAGTAGTTTTCCTGATAAAATGTTAAATTTAGGGTAGTTAGATTAGATTTTTCTTCCAATTGTTTGGCTTTTTTGGAATTGAATGCCTACCTTTGCATTGACAAATCCCGCTCGCTTCCCATAAGAACAGCGTACCCAGCGGGACACTTTTTTTAAAATTGTAGGTATATGAAAGTTATAAAGAACAAGACAATAGATTTTGCAACCGCAGTTCAGGCTCCCGTCATTAACGGAAATAGAGCTGCACGGACAGGTTATGTCCGTTTGGTTCGCCTTATCACTGACGAGCCTGTTCCTCAACAAACTTCATATACGGGAAAAAATTGAGTTGAGGTAGGAATGGCTGTATATACAAAAGAATACGAATCCCAGCCAGAGGCTATTCTTACAAACGTCATTTTATCTGTCCAGCCGTAGATTTGTCGGCAAACGTGGCTGTTCCTGTTCATTGCCAAGTTGAAAATGTATGTGGGACACAGGAGCGACCAATACATTGATTTCACAGGAAGTTGTAAAGTTTAGGGTTACAACCGAGAACAAGGCTCTTATTTCGAGTGCAGGAGGTGATGTCGAATCCTGGACTTACCTTGTTCATGTTATCCTTCCAACAGGAACAGCAGAGTTGAATGTTCAGGCTCTGCTTAACGACAATTCAGACTATGATGTGGTGATTGGCATGGATATTATAAATTCATGCGACTTCTGCTATACAAACAAAGACGGCAAAAGTACATTCTCCTTATGTCATCCAGCAAAGGAGAAAATCATTCTGAAATAAACCAGCCATAGGCTTTCTTTCAAGAAAGACATGTGCGACAACAATAATGACAGATGTGACATTCGCATCTGTCTTTTGCTTTTTACGCCAATAAGAGGCCATTTCCTTAGACAAAATATACGAGATTTGAGCAAGAGTTTAGTTAATTATGGTTAAATTTAAGGTTTATACATACTTTTCCATAACAAAATGAGGTTGTATTGAGATTTTCTTTGTACTTTTGCAGCGGACTATTATCGCCATGTTTATAGCCATTGAGGTTAGACGTGTTCTTTCGTGATGGCATACAAGGCAGCCTACGCCGTGCTGAGTATGGCGGAGTCATAATGACAAAGCGGTACAAAGCGGGCATTGGGTGGGAAAGATAGTCCAGACATAATGAAGGCGTTTACTAACGCTCTGTTTAAGACAGTCTGTAATCTAGCAAATTAACAGTTATCATAGTCTTGAGCAAAGCCAACGGTAGATGTCCCGGGTGTGATAATATCGCTCCTGCGGAGACCTGTAAGCACGGATTGTACCTTTTCGGGCACAACAATTGTTTATTATGGTCTCCTAATGGAAATGATTATTCATATCGGCGTGGGCTCTGACGTTGTCTGTTCAACTATGATAGGCAATTGCTAGAGCCTCAGACTGTGGAATAGACAACAGACGTTTCCACGCTCCTTTTATGTCTATATTGCTATTAACGAGCAACGACATATAAGCCGATATGAACGCATTGCTTAATGCGCATACCAAACGAGGTTGCGATTCACCTCCTCACATTGGATTTGCCTCCAATGTCTGCCCCCGAAGCCCAAAGCTCACAAACAGGGGTGTCCTCGGAATATGTCCAGCAGGAAGGTTACAACTGGTTTGTTCTTCGTGCTACTTATAACAGGGTAAATGCAGCCGTAGAGAAAGCAAAGAAGAATGATATTAAGACATACGTGCCGATGCACTATGTACTAAAAGTGATTGCTGGGAAGAAGAAGCGAATACAACAGCCTCTTCTTCCCAACTTTCTTTTTATATACGCCACAAGGGAACAATCAGACAGTTTTGTGAAAAAGACAGTTGATGCCCCAATCTCTTTTATAAAATATTATTTGGATAAGACGCTTCCTCCAGAGGCAAACGGTTAAAAACCTCCGCTTATTATACCATACAATGCAATGATAAATTTTATCAAAGCAACAAGTACTGATAGTGAGCATGTACGCATTGTTACAGCGGAACAGTGTCACTATAAAAGTGGAGATAAAGTACGAGTAATAGCTGGTGACTTCAAGGGAGTGGTTGGAAAAGTTGCCAGAATAGCAGGACAACAAAGAATTGTTGTTGAGATCTCGGGATTGTGCCTTGTCGCTACTGCGTATATTCCTACTGATTTTATTGAGATTGTCAAATAATGCCGAAAGGCATATTGTTTAATTTAAATTTTTTATTTTATGAAGAAAAATGGTAAGAATGAAGAACTTCAGTCTCGTCGTGAGTTCTTATGAGAGCCGCTAAAGGTGCTCTGCCTATTTTGGCTGGTGCAGCTCTCCTGTCAAGTCCTATCTTGTCAGAAACTGCAAATGCAATGTCATGCGCAGGATGTATTTTGTTGCTCAGGTACTTATAAATAAAGTTAAATCAAAGTGTTGCGGAATTAAGGAATGACAAAAAGTAAATTGCCCGTTCGTTTTACGGGTCAGCACTTTACTATTGATAAAGTGCTAATAAAAGATGCAATAAGACAAGCAAATATAAGTAATCAGGATACGGTTTTAGATATTGGGGCAGGCAAGGGGTTTCTTACTGTTCATTTTATTTAAAAATCGCCAACAATGTTGTTGCTATTTGAAAACGACACAGCTTTGGTTGAACATTTACGAAAATTATTTTCTGATGCCCGAAATGTTCAAGTTGTCGGTTGTGATTTTTAGGAATTTTTGCAGTTCCGAAATTTCCTTTCAAAGTGGTGTCAAATATTCCTTATGGCATTACTTCCGATATTTTTCAAAATCCTGATGTTTGAGAGTCTTGGAAAATTTTTCTGGGAGGTTCCATTGTCCTTCAGTTAGAACCTACACAAAAGTTATTTTCGAGGAAGCTTTACAATCCATATACCGTTTTCTATCATACTTTTTTGATTTGAAACTTGTCTATGAGGTAGGTCCTGAAAGTTTCTTTCCACCGCCAACTGTCAAATCAGCCCTGTTAAACATTAAAAGAAAACAGTTATTTTTTGATTTTAAGTTTAAAGCCAAATACTTAGCATTTATTTCCTGTCTGTTAGAGAAACCTGATTTATCTGTAAAAAACAGCTTTAAAGTCGATTTTCAGGAAAAGTCAGGTCAGGTCAATTTCGGAAAAATTCGGTTTAAACCTTAATGCTCAAATTGTTTGTTTGTCTCCAAGTCAATGGTTAAAACTGTTTTTTGGAAATGCTGGAAGTTGTCCCTGAAAAATTTCATCCTTCGTAGTTCAAAGTCGGGTGGTTGTCAAGATGATTTTTTGGTTTGGTGTCGTCTTTTTTCAAGCTGCCGCATAACGGCTGGCAAATTGGCGATGGAGCCGACTTTTAGCACAAATGTTGAATAGAATTACTAATCTTCAACATTGCACAAAAGTTCAACCTCAAATCCGCAACCGCCCTCATAAGATGACACAGAGGTCAAAAAGGTAGCGACACTGTGGCAAAAGAGGGTGCAACGCAGCAAAAATCGCCACAAAGACGCATTAAATCCCCTTACCCCACCATG
>ENA-OPYU01000493-OPYU01000493.1-human-gut-metagenome-genome-assembly--contig:-NODE-493-length-15760-cov-2.443229_pt1 | contig 15760 bp, 29 predicted proteins | sample MGYA00242637_ERZ504482 | MGnify/ENA primary metagenome ERZ504482 (study PRJEB26092, sample SAMD00036237) | human gut metagenome | host: Homo sapiens | study: EMG produced TPA metagenomics assembly of...
ACTTTTTCTGAAATGTGATAAAATGTATTGAGTTTTTTAGATAGGAAAAACGAGGAGGAGTACATATGAAAGGTGCAGGAAGTAAAAACGCCTGGGCTTTATTTCTGCTTCTGCTGGCAGGAGTAGTTCTTGGTGGCTTTATTGGTGAACTGGCAAAAGGGGGCCGGCTTTATCCTGGCTGGGCTATGGACAATCTTTCGGGATAGACGATCCGATCGTTCTGAATCTCGGAGTAATGGTCATAACATTTGGTCTATCGATAAAGATAACCATGGCAAGTATCATTGGCGTGATTCTTTCCATTATCATATATCGTTTCTTATAATTTACAGAATCTGTCTTTTGACTGAGTCTGTAAAAAGTGTCGTGCGAATCTGAAGAATAATATGAATCAATCAAATACCATAAGAGAAATGCCGAGAGACGAGCGACCATATGAAAAGTGTTCCCGTCTCGGAGCCGAACATTTAAGTGACGTTGAATTGCTGGCAGTGCTGTTACGAACCGGTACCCGCGGTGAAAATGCATTGGAACTTGCAGGAAGAATTCTTTATCATGCCGGCGGAATCGGCATTCTCGGAATTCATCAGTTTAACGCTGAACGTCTGAAGCAGATCAAAGGGATTGGCAACGTAAAAGCAATTCAGATATCATGTATATCTGAACTTGCAAAAAGGCTTGCAAAAGCGTCTTATCAGGATACAGTATGTTTTACCGATCCAAAACGATTGCGCAATATTATATGGAAGATTTAAGACATGAGAAACAGGAACATATGAAATTATTAATGTTAAACTCGAAGGCAAAGCTGCTTGGCGAAACTACCAATTTTCCGAAAGGGACTGTGAATGCATCCCTGGTCACGCCAAGAGAGCTTTTTATAGAAGCATTGCAGAAAAATGCAGTATCCATTATCATCTTACACAATCATCCAAGCGGAGATCCGTCTCCAAGCCGGGAAGATATGCTGACAACAAAAAGGGATTCAGGATGCAGGTGCATTAATTGGAATTGAGCTGTTAGACCATATTATAATTGGCAATAATTGTTATATAAGTTTTCGTGAAGAGGGAATGCTTGTAAAATTCTGCGAACCAAAGATAGAAAGGATTCTGTCAGATGGCAAGAAATGTATACGGACTGGATCTTGGGTCTTATGACATCAAGGTCTATGATAAGAAAAAAGACACGATCTGGAAAGAGAAGAACGTGATCGCATTTAAAGACAATCGTGACCGTGATAATTTTTGCGGTTGGTGATGATGCATTTAGTATGTATGGGAAAGCTCCCTCAAACATCGAGATCACATTTCCGATGAAAGATGGGCGTTTAATTTCCAGATTTTAACGACATGCAGTTTCTCTTCAGAACTTATTAAAAAGAGGAAGACAGTTTTCCCGTGGTTCTGAATATGTAATTGCTGTTCCAACAGACGTTACCGAAGTAGAAAAGAAGGCGTTCTTTGATCTTGTGATCCATTCAACAGCCAAAGCAAAAGAAGTAAATATCGTAGAACGTTCGATTGCCGATGCAGTCGGATTAAATCTGGATATTCAGAATACAAAAGGAATCATGATCGCGAATTTCGGTGGTGAAACTACCGAACTGTCTGTACTGGCCGGAGGCGGAATGGTACTGAACCGTCTCGTAAAAGTAGGCGGGCATACGTTTGATCAGGGGATTATCAATCTTGTAAAGCACAGTCACGACTTCCTGATCGGTCGGCAGACTGCTGAAGTACTGAGACGGAATTTCAATGTCTTTACCGGAGATTCTGATTCTATCTTATCGGTAGCCGGCAGAGACCTGATCACAGGTGTACCGATGCGGAAGCCGGTTTCTATCATGCTGATCCGTGCTGCAATGAAAGATCCGTTACTGGAATGCGTCAAAGCCATCCATTCCCTTCTTGATAGAACACCTCCGGAAGTCCGCAAAGCAATCTATGAGAATGGTATTTTCCTCACTGGCGGACTTGCAAATATGCCCGGTCTTGAAATTTATATCGAACAGATGGTAGGCATCAAGTCAAGAACTGCCCTGGAACCGGATACCTGTGCAGTCAATGGCCTGAAACGTATTATTATGTCGAAAGACTTAAGAAAACTGACATTTTCAATGATAGAAGATAATTATAGGTGGATGAGATAATGAAGACAAAAAATCAATCTTCCCTTCCAAGTAAATACTGGCTGATCATCGTAATCGTCATCTGCGTCATCCTGATGGGTGTGGAACGTATTACCGGAGGGAACGGACCAATCAGTTTCGTTGCAAACTATACAGTCATTCCTATGCAGAAAGGGATCGGATATGTTGGACGCTATATGAGCGATCTTTCCGAAACTTTGAAACACTACAGGACATGCAAAAAAGAAAACAGAAAATTACAGTCCAAAGTAGATGACCTTACGATCGACAACACGCGACTACGCCAGGATCAATATGAACTGGAGAGGCTGAGAGAATTATATAAACTGGATGAAAATTATTCTGATTACAAAAAAGTAGGTGCACACGTCATTTCCAATAACGGCTCCAACTGGTTCAGTGATTTTACGATCGACAAAGGAAAGAAGGACGGCATTAAAAAGAATTGCAATGTTCTCGCCGGAAGCGGACTGGTCGGAATTGTAACGGAGGTTGGTCCGCATTATGCGAGAGTACGTTCCATTATTGACGACGAAAGTAATATCAGTGCAATGCTCCTTTCAACTTCCGACACCTGCGTAGTCAGAGGAGACTTGAAACAGATGGAAAACGGCTAAGGATCCGTTTTGAAAAACTTGCCAATAATGATAATAAGATTGAAGTCGGAGAACAGGTTGTTACATCTCATGTCAGTGACCGGTTCCTTCAGGGACTTTTTGTTGGATACGTCAGTGAAGTGAAAGTGGATTCTAATAACCTGACCCGGTCCGGATATATTACACCTGCTGTAGATTTCAATAAACTGCAGGAGGTTCTCGTTATTACCACAACGAAAGACGACCTGATCAAACAAGAATCCGCAAATACAAAGGGAGAGTAATTCATGAAACGAAAGTTGATTACATTTTGTATTATCATCATATGCTTTTTTCAATGGAATGCACCATCTTCCACCGATTGTCTTTTGCATCCATCAAACCGAACCTGCTGATTATCATCACTTCATCGTTCGGATTTATGCGTGGAAAGAAAGAGGGGCTTGCCGTAGGATTCCTTTCCGGCTTTTTGACGGATGTATTCTGGGGGAATACACTTGGATTCTATACGTTACTTTTCTCGGTGATTGGATATCTGAACGGATCATTCCGAAGACTTTTTTCATGATGATGACATTAAACTTCCAATCGCACTGATCGCAGTCAGCGAATTGATCTATGGTTTAGTTACATACTTCTGTATGTATCTTTTGCGGGGGGATTTTGCTTTTGAAGCATACCTGAGACAGATCATTATGCCCGAGCTTGTATATACAATTCTGGTCACACTGATTCTGTATCAGATCATATTACACATTAACAAGAAACTGGAAGCAGAAGAGCAAAGGAGTGCAAGTAAATTTTGTATAGTTTATGGGAACGGATCAAATCCGGCATTGCAGAATTCGTACAATCTCGAATATTCGTGCTGATCATTGTCTTTTGTATTACATCGGCAATTCTGGTACAGCGGATATTTTGATCTTCAGATTGTAAAATGGACAAGAATACCTTGACGATTATAAATCTGCAGATTCAGAAAAGCAAAATGAGATTCAGGGAACCCGTGGTAATATATATGACCGTAATGGCAACCTACTGGCTTATAATGAACTGGCATACTCTGTCACAATTGAAGACAATGGTTCTTATGACAGTATTGCACAGCAGAATAAAGTTTTAAACAAGACGATTTCTTCTGTTATTAAAATGGTAGAATCCAATGGTGATACCGTGATCAATAACTTTGGAATCATTTTGGACAGTAATAATATGTATCAGTTTGTTGCACAGAATGAAACGCAGAAATTACGTTTTATCGCTGATGTATATGGTAAATCTACAATTGATAAGCTTTCCAAAGAAACAGAAAGAGACTACTGCCGATGAACTGATTCATTATCTGTGTACAAATAAGCAGAAATTTGGTATTGATGAAAAAGTCTATGGACAAGTCCATGGTATTAAAATCTGATCAATATCCGTTATCAGATCTGGCTGAACAGTTATCAGAAATATATTTCAACTACAATTGCCGAAGATGTCAGTGATGCAACAGTCGCAGACATCATGGAAAATCTGGACAAATTGTCCGGTATCAATGTAGAAGAAGAGTCACTGAGAAAATATGCTGACAGTAACTGTTTTGCAAACATTATAGGATATACCGGTCAGATTTCCCAGGAAGAGTATGACGCATTAAGTGATGCAGATCAGGAAAGATACAACAAAACCGATACTGTCGGTAAAGCTGGTCTGGAAAAGGCACTGGATTCCCAGCTTCAGGGGAAAAAGGGAATGAGAAACTTTATGTTAATAATGTCGGAAAAGTAATCAAAACAGTAAAGGGCACAAAGCCCAAAGCCGGAAATGATCTGTATCTGACGATCGATGCTAATCTTCCAAAAAGCTGCATATAACATTCTGGAACAGGAACTTGCGGGCGTTCTGCTTGCCAAATACAAACAATCTGGATTTTGACCGGAATAAAGTCGAAGACGGAAGTGACGTTATCATTCCGATTGGTGATGTATATAACGCTATGATCAACAATGACGTACTTGATATGACGCATTTTACAGATGCAAATGCCGGTGAAGCCGAAAAAGAGGTTGCATCTGCATTCGCCGTAAGAAAAGAAGAAGTGAAGAATTCTCTTACGAAAATATTCAGCGATTCCAATGCAGCAGCATATAAAGATCAGCCGAAAGAAATACAGGCGTACCTCACCTATCTGGTATCGGATGTGCTGACAAACGGAACAGGTGTAGTAATGTCAAAATCCATCAATACCAAAGATGATACTTATAAAGCCTGGAAAGATGATGAATCTATTAATGTATATAGCTATCTGAATTATGCTATTTCAAAGAACTGGATAGATACTTCACTATTGAAAGATTATATAAAATCAAATGAACAGTATTCTGATTCCAGTGAAGTATATCAGGGAATTATTAATTATATTTTGGATTATGTTGATTCAGACAATAGTTTTGACAAACTGATCTACCGCTATATGATAAAATCCGGAACAATTACCGGCAGGCAGGTATGCATGATGCTCTATGAACAGGGAATACTGGATCAGGATGATGAGCAGTATAACGGTCTGAAAGCAGGAAATGTCGGTGCATATGACTTTATGCGGAGTAAAATCCAGTCTTTGGAGATTACACCCGGACAGTTAGGACTGGAGCCTTGTACCGGTTCATTGGTTGCAACAGATCCGAACACCGGTGAAGTACTTGCATGCGTCTCTTATCCCGGATATGACAACAACCGTCTTGCAAATACCATGGATTCTGATTACTACAGCAAACTGCTTACCAATCAGTCCCGTCCATTCTACAACAATGCAACACAGGAAAAGACAGCACCTGGTTCCACTTACAAACCATTATCTGCAATTGCCGGTCTGACCGAAGGTGTCATTGACGTTAACACATATCTTCCATGTGCCGGAGTATATAAGAAAGTCACACCGAATCCAAAATGCTGGATTTACCCGTCATCACATGGTAACCTGAATGTATCACAGGGTATTCAGCATTCTTGTAATGACTTTTTCTATGAAGTCGGTTACAGACTGGGGCTCAATAATGCCGGTGATTCAAAGCTGGACAGTGATACCTCAGATGGAAAGAGTACACAGAATTATTATTCAAGCGAACGTGGTATTGCAAAACTTCAAAAATATGCGGAAGAATTCGGTCTTGGAGATACTTCGGGTATGGAAATTCCTGAATCTGACCCGCAGATATCCGATGACAACTCTGTATTATCTGCTATCGGACAGGGAACCAACAACTATACTACCAGTCAGCTTGCAAGATATATCACAGCAGTTGCAAATGATGGAACCGTATACAACTTAAGTCTTTTAGATAAGGTTACAAGCCCTAAAGGGAAAACGATCAAAAGACTATACTCCTGAAGTGAAAAATAAAGTTACCGATGTGTCCGCCTCTACATGGCAGGCAGTCCATGAAGGTATGAGAGCAGTTGTAACTTCAGAACATAAAGATATTTTTACGAAATTAAATTCGAGTGGTATTGCATTATCCGGTAAAACCGGAACTGCACAGCAAAGTCAGACTCATCCAGACCACGGTCTGTTTGTAGGATTTGCTCCTAGTGACAGCCCACAGATTGCATTTGCAATCCGTATTGCCAACGGCTACAGTTCGACATTTGCAGCTGAAGTCGGTAATGATGTCATGGAGTACTACTATAAAGTCACACCGGAAAATGAATTGATCACGGGATCTGCATCAGATATTGGTACCGGATCAAATGGTGGAGATTAAAGAAAGGATGATTCTATGTGAAAGACCAGGTGCTCATCAAGAGTAACAAATACGGCATTACTATTTATTTTGATTCAGACAGTTCATTCGAGGAACTTCTGGAAGTCGTAAAAAAGAAATTCCAATCTGCTTCCAGGTTCTTTGCTCACGCAAAAATGGCTGTGGAATATGAAGGCCGTTCTTTCACAGAAGATGAAGAGCGGCAGCTGACAAGAGAAATTGAATCAGCTGCCAATATCGAAATACTTTGTATCATTGAGAAAAATACTGTTACAGAACAAGTCCATAAAAAAATGCTGGACGAAAGCCTTGAAGCCATCCATGAAAAAGACGGGCAGTTCTATAAGGGTACATTAAGAGGAAGGCAGGTTCTTGAGTCCGAACAGAGCATTGTGATCATAGGTGATATCGAAGAAGGTGCTACCGTTGCATCCAAAGGAAATGTAATTGTAACCGGTACCATATACGGTACGGTGATCGCAGGTGCCTCCGGACGCAGAGATGCTGTCATTGCAGCTCTCCGTATGCAGCCGAAAAAAGCTGCGGATAGGAGAAGTAAAAGTAAAACCAGTTATAGGAGGAAGTTATTCATGGGCGAAGTTATCGTAATTACATCAGGAAAAGGTGGAGTTGGAAAGACGACTACAACTGCAAATGTAGGAGCAGGTTTATCGAAGCTTGGCAAAAAGGTAGTGATCATAGATACTGATCTAGGGCTCCGGAATCTGGATGTTGTAATGGGCATGGAAAATCTGGTCGTATATAATCTGGTCGATGTTGTGACCGGCGGATGCCGCCTGAAACAGGCATTGATCCGTGACAGCCGATATGAAAATCTATATCTGCTCCCGTCCGCCCAGACAAAAGACAAGTCGGCGGTATCACCGGAACAGATGAAAAAGCTCACTTCTGAATTAAAAGAAGAATTTGACTACATACTTTTGGATTGTCCGGCCGGTATTGAACAAGGCTTTCAAAATGCCATTGCCGGTGCTGACCGTGCATTAGTTGTTACAACTCCGGAAGTATCATCCATTCGTGATGCTGACCGTATCATTGGACTTTTGGGAACAGAATCAGATCCGTAAGATTGACCTGATCATCAACCGCATCCGGATGGACATGGTGAAGCGGGGAGATATGATGTCCGTTGATGATGTCACCGAAATCCTCTCGGTACCTTTAATCGGAATCCTTCCTGATGACGAACAGGTTGTTATCGGGACTAACCAGGGGGAACCGGTAATTGCTCTCGATTCAACGGCAGGAAAAGGATATTTAAATATTTGTAAGCGTATTCTGGGATTGGAAGTTCCTTATATAAATCTTGATACCGGAAAGGGATTCTTCTCAAGGATCTCACATGCATTCAAGAAGAATTAGGAGGCCCTGAATATGTTGAAAAGCTCTTCCGTATCCATTGCAAAGAACCGTCTCCGCGCATTGGTCGTATCGGATCGGGTACAATGTACGCCTTCCGTTTATGATCATATCTGCCGGGACTTATATCAAACCCTTTCCAAATACGTGGAACTTACAGAAGATGATTTTCAAGTAGAGATTAACCGTTCACAGATAGTGATAAGAATAGCAGGAGAAGAAACGTGAGATCACATAGATTTACAAAACCATATAACTGGAAAAATTACAAATTCGGAATTGTTGCACTTGTAGGTATTTTATCCATTTTCGGTATCTTAGTCGTAGGCAGTGCAAAAGAATCTCTTCAGAACAAACAGATTCTTGGTGTCGTGATAGGTCTTGCGGCTATGATCATCGTGTCACTGATTGACTATATGTGGATCATAAATTTTTATTGGGTATTGTATATACTTTCTATCATTATGCTTACTGCAGTAAAATTATTTGGTGAGAATGTAAATGGTGCAACCCGCTGGATCAAGGTAGGCTTTATCCAATTCCAGCCTTCAGAACTTGCAAAAATAATTACTGATCATAATTTTTTGCTAAAATTTTTGATGGAACACGAAGAAGATATCAATGATAAAATTTACACTGTTGAAATATGCTGTCCTCGCAGGTATTCCGCTGGTATTGATCTTAATTGAGCCAAACCTGTCCACAACCATTTGTACCGCTCTTATGATCTGTCTTATGATCTATGTAGCCGGACTAAGTTATAAATTCATCGGTACCATCCTTATCATATTAATACCGGTCGCAGTCATCTTTTTAAGTATCGTTGTTCAGCCTGACCAGAAGCTTTTAAAGGATTATCAGCAGAAGCGTATCCTTGCTTTTATCGAACCCGAAAAATATGAAAGTGATGAAGCTTACCAGCAGAAAAACTCTGTCATGGCAATTGGTTCCGGTCAGCTAACAGGAAAAGGGCTGGATAATAACACGACTACATCCGTAAAAAAGCGGTAATTTCATTCTTGAACCACAGTACAGATTTCATTTTTGCGATCATTGGTGAAGAATTAGGTTTTGTCGGAGGTTGTATAATTATTGCGTTATTACTATGATTGTGATACAATGTATTTTAGTTGGGATACGATCGCAAGACCTTGCAGGAAGAATCATATGCTGTGGTGTTGGGGGACTGATTGGCATACAGAGTTTTATTAACATTGGCGTTGCTACCAAGATCTTACCTAATACTGGAGTACCATTACCTTTTGTAAGTTATGGACTGACATCTCTTGTAAGTTTATATATTGGAATTGGATTAGTCTTGAACGTAGGATTACAACCGAAAAAAGTACCAGTAAGGAGTGAATAATATGAATATAGGTCTGATAGCACATGATTCAAAAAAACGCACTGATGCAAAACTTCTGTATCGCATACAGAGGAATTTTAAGCAAACACAGTCTTTATGCTACAGGAACGACAGGAAGATTAATTGAAGAAGTTACGAACCTGAAAGTTCATAAATATCTGGCCGGTCCCTTAGGAGGAAAACAGCAGTTAGGAGCGCAGATTGCGCAGAATGATATTGATGCTCTGATCTTTTTGAGAGAGCCTTCCAATCCAAAACCTCACGACCCGGATCTTAATGATGTGATCCGTATGTGTGACACTTATAATATTCCGCTGGCAACGAATCTTGCAACAGCAGAAATTATTATCTTAGCAATTGACAGAGGAGATTTAGACTGGCGTGAAATGTATCGGTAAATACTCAAAATTAATAGCTATGCTGTCGTTGACGGCAATGGTGACAACCGGTTGTGGTTTCGGATCAAAGAATGTAGTAGCAGATTATGAAATCGAAAATTATAACAAAAATCTGTATACAGGTGATTTATTTGCCTCTGATCTGTGTGTTGCATCCGGTGATGTCAATCTGAAAGGGATTACCTCTGCTGAAACAGATACACTTCATTCAGCAGCCTTGTTTGATGTTGACAGGAAAAAAAGTTGACTTTTCCTATCAAATGTTTGATAAAATCTATCCGGCAAGTACAACCAAGCTTATGACTGCTTTGGTTGCTCTGGAAAATGCTAACCTGTCAGACGTTGTTACAGTGTCTCAGAATGCTGATATGAACAGTTTTGCCGCTGACGAAGCGACTTGCGGAATACAGGCTGGCGATAAGATTACCTTATCCGATTTATTATATGGTCTGTTACTTCATTCCGGAAATGACAATGCAACAGCAATTGCAGAATATGTGGGTGGAAGTATGGATGGATTTGCCAAAATGATGAATAAAGAAGCAAAAAATTTAATGGCAACGGGCACGCATTTTGTAAACTCCAACGGTCTTCATAATGACGACCATTATACAACTGCTTATGACCTTTATCTCATTTTTAATGAATGCATTAAAAATGATGATTTTGTCAAAATCATCAAATCAAAATCACATACCGCCAAAGTTACCGGAAGTAGTGGCGCTGTGAGAAGTATTACCTGGAAGCCTACTAATTTCTATGCTACCGGCGAAGCGAAAAACCAGTAATGTAACTGTCATCGGCGGAAAAACAGGAACAACCAAGCTGGCCGGGAATTGTCTGGTCCTTCTTACAGAAGACGAGAACGATCATCCATATATCTCTATTGTAATGAACGCTGATACAAAGCCATTGCTTTATAAAGATATGACAGCAATTGTGGAAGCAATTCCCGAAAAATAATATGTAAAAATATAGAAGGGCATCCATAATACGGATACCCTTTTTAGGATGAACTTCCGATTCTTCCATAAAGGCTGATGAGATAAAGTCCACATAGACCGATAATGGTATAAATAATTCTGGAAATCCATGTAAGATTTCCAAAGATTACGGCTACGATATCCAGTTTAAATATACCAACCAGAAGCCAGTTAAGTGCACCGATGATCACAAGCGTCAATGCAGTGTTATCAAACCATTTCATCTGAGTAATCCTCCTTTTATCGAATGATAATAGTATTGCCAGGAAAAGTGGGATTATACATTGCGGAAAGGATTTTTATCATGGATGAAAGTGAAAAATATTATCCATATTCACAATATCTCAAAGAAAGATATGGAGAAAAAGTATATAAACTTCCGGTAAACCTCCCGGTCAGCTGTCCAAATAGAATTACCGGAAGCGGCTGTTCGTTTTGTGCAGAAAAGGGAACCGGATTTGAAGCGATGGACTCTGCCGTATCTGTCACAGAACAGCTTCTTAGGACTCGCGACTACATTGGAAAAACGTTATCATGCGCATAAGTTTATCGCTTATTTTCAAAACTTTACGAATACATTTTTACCGCTTGAAGCATTCCGTTCATATATCGAGGAAGCATCCCGCGTTCCTGATATTGTTGAAATTGCCGTATCTACACGGCCGGATTGTATACGGGATGACTACCTGGATGTATTACATACAGTCCTGGGAAAAAACCGGAATCCAGATTACAATCGAACTCGGACTTCAAACAGTGAATTATCATACCTTAAAACAAATATCAAGAGGTCATTCTCTTGCGGAATTTATCGATGCGGTCCTGCATATCAACAAATATTCTTTCGATATCTGTACCCATGTAATCCTGAATCTTCCGGGAGATGATCTGGATGACAGCATTGAAACGGCAAAAATATTATCTGCACTTCCGGTACAGATCGTAAAGGCACATTCTCTTTATATTGCTAAGAATACAAAGTTGTGCGAAGCGTATGAAAATGGTACAATATCTCTATGTCAAAAAAGAAGAGTACCTGAACCGCCTCATCCTGTTTCTGGAATATCTGAGACCGGATATTGCAATTGAGCGCCTGTTCAGCCGTATTCCGGAAAAGGATGCTGTATTCTGTAACTGGGACACCAGCTGGTGGAAGTTAAGAGATGAACTATTTGAAATCATGGCAGAAAGGCAAAGTTATCAGGGAAAGGCATTTCACTATTTAAATGGATCAGCGTTACGTATGTTAAAGCAATAAAGATAGGAGGCCGGAAATTTTGGCTGGAAACAAGCAATCATCAAATATAAAAGTATATCAGAAGAAAAAAGCATTTAAATATTGGGATCATCATTTTTTCGTGTTATATTTATTATCTTGTTGTAACTGTATTAATGTATCTGACAGAAAAACATATTTCTGTTTATGAGGTTCGGGAAGGATCCATTCTCAAAGACAATTCCTATACCGGTCTTGCCATCCGTAATGAAACAGTAATTCGCTCCGAAGACAATGGATACGTTAATTACTTTGTTTCAGCCGGTAGTAAAGTCGGTGCTAAAACACAGATTTATTCTCTTTCTGACCACAAGTTACAGTTTGAATCAAAATCAGGAAAAAGTCAGAAATTAACCTCCGTTGAGCAGAACAATATACGTCAGAAGACCCAGACTTTCTGCGAAAATTATTCTGATGAAAGTTTCGGAGATGTATATACATTAAAAAGTAATATCTCAAGTGTGCTGGATGGAAAATCAAATCAGAACCGTCAGACTCAGCTTGCTGCTCTGACCGATGCAGATACCGACGGACTTCATGTGTTTTCTGCAGATTCTGACGGTATCATATGTTATTATGTGGACGGATTCGAAAAAACTACTGCGGATGATGTAACCCCGGATATGTTAAGCAAAGAAGGCTATCGTAAAAAGAGCAGAAGAACAATACCCGGATTAAATCCGGCACCCCGGTATACAAATTAATCAAAGATGATGACTGGACTTTGGTTATTCCTTTAACCAAAGAGTGTGCAAAAAGAGTTGAAAGATTCTTCTAGTGTCCATGTACGTTTTCCGAAAGATAATGAAACTATGACCGCTGCATTTTCCATGAAAAAAGTAAAAGGGTCTTATCTCGGATATCTTGCATTTGATTCTTCGATGGTACGCTATGCCCAGAATCGTTTTGTTGACGTAGAACTGATACTCGAAGATCAGTCCGGACTTAAAATACCGAAATCAGCGATTACAAAAAAAGGGAACTTCTATGTAATTCCGGAAGATTATCTTACCCAGGGCGGAAATAGTAACAGTACCGGTGTATTGATCGATACCGGGAAAGAGAATGCAGAATTTCAGGCTGTTGATATCTATTACCGCGATACACAGACCGGTTCTGTCTATGTTAATCCGGATGATTTTGAAAAAAATACAACCTTAAAAAAAGCAGGCTCTTCAGATACTTATCAATTATCAGAAACAAAGCAATTAAAGGGAGTTTATAATATCAACCGGGGGTATGCGGTATTCCGTCAGGTACAGATTTTATGCGAAAGCGATGATTACTATATTGTACAAAGTGGAAATGATTATGGTCTGTCCAATTATGACCACATTGCACTGACAGGAAAAGACGTACATGAGGGTGATGTCATTTCTTAATTTGATATAAGAGAAAAATGGAGCTAGAAATTATGTTAAAAATGAAAATCTTGCAAAAGTAGAAGAAAATATCCAGGCTGCATGCGACCGCGCCGGCCGTAAGAGAGAAGAGGTTACGTTGATCGCAGTAGCAAAACAAACCTGTAGAGATGCTGCAGGAAGCATATGATCTGGGTGTTCGTGTCAATGGAGAGAACAAAGCACAGGAACTCGCTTCCAAATATGAAGTTCTGCCAAAAGATATCCACTGGCATATGATCGGTCATATGCAGCGTAATAAGGTCAAATATATTATTGATAAAGTAGATCTTATTCATTCTGTGGATTCTGTCCGATTAGCTGAAACAATTGATAAAGAAGCAGAAAAACATAACGTTACAGCCAATATACTGATCGAAGTGAATGTTGCGAAAGAAGAAAGTAAGTTCGGACTTATGCCGGAAGAAGTTCCTGCATTCGTAGAGCAGATATCAAAATTTTCACATATCCGTGTAAAAGGTCTTATGACAATTGCTCCATTGTAGAAAATCCTGAGGATAATCGCCCTGTTTTTGCTCATTTACGCAAATTATCTGTTGACATCGCAAAGAAAAAGCATTGATAATATTACTATGAGTATTCTTTCTATGGGTATGACAAATGACTATCAGGTAGCCATAGAAGAAGGAGCTACCATGGTCCGTGTTGGTACCGGAATCTTCGGAGCACGAGACTATACTCATCAAGTATAAACGGAAGATAGGAGATTTATTAAAAATGGGAGTATTAGATAAGTTCTTAAGTATCATGAAGTTGGACGACGGAGACGATGAATACGATGATGATGAATTCTTCGACGATGACGAATATGATGATGATTATGAAGAAAAGCCCAAGAGAAGCCTCTTTCATAAAAGCACAAAAGACAATGATAAAGATTTTGATGAGAATGACGAGGAGGAATATACAGCACCTGTAAAGCAGAAATCTTCATTCTCTAATAATAAAGTAACACCAATGCGTCAGCCTGCAAGAAGAAGCAGTGTAAATATGGAAGTATGTGTAATTAAGCCAACTTCTGTTGAAGATTCCAGAGAGATCACAGAGACTCTGTTAAGCGGACGCACAGTGATCCTTAATCTGGAGGGACTGGATCTTGAGATTGCACAGCGTATTATTGATTTTACTTCAGGTGCTACATTTGCAATCAGTGGTAACCTGCAGAAGATTTCGAATTACATATTCCTGGTAACACCTACAAATGTAGATATTTCGGGAGATCTTCAGGATCTGTTGAACACTTCTTTGGATTCTTCATCTATGAGGACAAGATTTTAATTATGAACAAAGAAGAAAGTATGTTACAGAAACGTCTGGTTGAACTTTCCAGACTTGCATATAACAGAGGAATTGTTGTATTTTCTGACTTTCTTAATTTGAATGAATTGAATATTCTTCATACGACACCAAAAGACATGTTCTTATCCCAGTATAAGACGTATGGTGGATATGACTTATCAGAGCGTCAGATGGCTGTATTTCTACCTGATGCTCTTTATTATGAGTATGAATATCCGATTCAGACAATAGAAGTCAGCCCGCTGAATAAGAAGTTTTCCGAAGATCTTACTCACCGCGATTATCTTGGTGCACTGATGAATCTTGGTATTGACCGTTGTAAGATCGGAGATATTATTGCAGAAGATCATAAAGCGCTGATATTTGTCAAAGAAGAAATGGCAGAATATGTCACCGATAATCTGACTCAGATCAGACATACTCATGTAAAAGCAACGATCGGTACCGGTTTTCAGGTTGATTATGAACCGAGATACGAAGAATTAAAAGGAACCGTATCATCCATCCGTCTCGATAGTGTTCTCGCTTTGGCATATCCTCTTTCCAGAAGTAAGATCACGTCTCAGATTGAAGCCGGAAAAGTGTTTGTGAATGGAAAACTAATTACCAGTAACGGATACCGGTTAAAAGAGAATGATATAATTTCCGTTCGTAAAATGGGTCGTATTGCCTATAATGGGATCCTGTCTGAGACAAAAAAAGGACGTTATATGATTTCTGTACGCAAATATATATAGTTTTGTACTATGAATCCGGAAATTCATAGTATGATCGGCAAGGAGTATCATGAATACAAATACAAAACGTATCACAAATTATATCACAGCACTGATCAGTGTTGTTGTACTGGTATGCATAGACCAGTTTACAAAATATCTTGTTGTCGGACACTTAAAAGACGCCGGCTTATGTACTGATCAGAAATATATTCCAATTAGAATATCTCGAAAACAGAGGAGCTGCATTCGGGATACTGCAAAACCAGAGAGTTTTCTTTTACATCAGTGTACTCCTGATTACCGCAGCTGTGATCTGGTTCTACAGCAAAGTACCTATGGAAAGAAAATATCTGCCGCTTCGTATCTGTGCGGTATTGATCGTTGGCGGAGCTTTCGGTAACTGTATTGACCGTATCCGCCT
>ENA-OPYU01000494-OPYU01000494.1-human-gut-metagenome-genome-assembly--contig:-NODE-494-length-15759-cov-2.947416_pt1 | contig 15759 bp, 17 predicted proteins | sample MGYA00242637_ERZ504482 | MGnify/ENA primary metagenome ERZ504482 (study PRJEB26092, sample SAMD00036237) | human gut metagenome | host: Homo sapiens | study: EMG produced TPA metagenomics assembly of...
AAACATAGGGTGGAATTGCTGCTAAGGGATGAAAGGAATACGTTAGAAAGAGCCATGTTGCAATTTTCCATCTATGAGAAGATTACAGAACGTCTGGATGAGGAAACCTATAAAATCTGTTTGAAATATGAAGCAGAGGATGAGACAGAGTTAATCATTAAAATTCTGGGTTTTGGGCCGACTTTGAAAGTAGTCGGTCCGGAGAATTTTGTGAGACAAATAAAAAACAGGCTGTTAAGACAAAAACGATGTGGGTGGTAAGCAAAAAAGCCCCTTTTTGAGAGAGAAAACAATGGAAAAGAAGAAAATATAGTGCATGATTTTGATTTTATTGGAAGAATATTAGAGATTTTAAAGATTTTGCAGGAAGAGACGGATGAATGTACAACTATTTCTCAGGCGGAGATTCTTGGTTTGATGAAGAAACATGAACATCCTTGTTCTGAACGAACCTTAACAGATTATTTAAAGGTGATGATGAAAGAGTTAAATCCAGAGGAAGAAGACGGTTTTGTTGATAGTCGCTTTACCATTGCTGACTATAAAATTATTCCAAAAGGTCTGGAAGAGAAGTTACGTGCCCGTGATGCCGGATTAGAACAAGAAGGGGCAAAGAAACTTCAACTGAGAAGCCTCAGATACAATCAATTATTTTCATTTGAAGAATTAAATCAGGTTATAGAAGCTGTACTATTTTTGAAAAATATTAATTCAGAGACCAAGGAAAGGCTAATTAGGAAGCTACAATCTCTGTCTAGTACAAATTATCCGAAATATTCTCCCTTTATTAGCGAAACAACAGGGAAAATTAGTAATAGTATTTCAAGCGTATTTGAGGATTCCAGAGTTGATGAGGCAGTAGTCAGAGAAAACCTGAACATTATTCGAAAAGCGATTGAAGCAGATCATGGCAGGGGAAAGAAAATTTCATTTCATTTTCATGGATATAATGAGAAGAAGGAACTTGTTCCAAGGAAAAAGCCTTCAGGTGAAAAAATTGATATATGTAGCTAATCCGTATTATGTGATTTTGTATAATGGAAAACCTTATTTGATATGCAGTGTGGAACCTTATAATAATGTTGCATTCTACAGAATTGATTTGATGTCTGATATTACAGATAAAACAAAAATTATCCGTATTGGATAATGAAACGGTTGTGTCAGAGATAAGAAAACCAAAGCGTCAGGTAAAAAGGACTTCCCATAGAATGGAATGATAAAATTGCATCTCAATTTCAGTCAGAACATATGTATATGTTTTTTAGGAGAGGCCAGTCCTATAAGATTGAAATTAGATAGGGAAAGATATACACTTTTACATGACTATTTTGGAGACCGCTATACCTTTATTCAACATATGGATGATAAATGGGATGAAGTGGAAGTGAAATGTGTTCCAAAGGCAATAGAAGCTTGGGTAATGCAGTGTTCTGATTATGTTGAAATATTGAAGCCGATTGAGCTAAGAAATCGTATTTTTGAAAAGTGTAAAGGGATTTTAGAGCGTTATAGATGAAAACGTGTATATGAAGCTTTGCCAAAGATGGAATCAGGGATTAATTTGGATTTGCTGGAGAGGAAAAAATCTTATGTGTGCAAAAAATAGTAAGATTTTAACAAAGCGGTTTATCAGAAAATGGTTCAAATTTATGAAAGTAACTTGAAGAATAATTTGGATGTAACAGAAATTAATACATATAAAATTGTAGTAGTAAAAAAGAAGCATAAAAACAGCAACAGATTGATGATATTGAAGCTTTTAAGAATTATTGCAGCGAATATTTAGAATATTATTGGATTGAGTTTTCTATAAAAGATAAAGAATATAAAATATCTATGTATTATAAAGATTTTGACTTTAGTACAGGGAATATTCACGTTTTACCTGGAGCAATACAGATTTGGAAGAAAGTATGTTGTTCAAAAGATAGCATTCATAGTTCAGCCTTGCGTTGTAAAAATAATGAAATAAGACCATTTATAGAAAAGGGATGGGAACCAATACTGCGTAAGCCATTGTTCTGGAAAACGGAGAATTCCATTGATATTTGGGGAATAATAAATGAAGGAAATATTGACTATCCGAATATTTACAGTAATCAGTTTTATGAAAGAGTAAGAGAATGCTTATATCAAAATATTAGGTTTACTTATCCCGGAAGGGGACATGGTCATTATCGAAACTATTCACTATATAAGTGGAGTCAGGGAGAAAATATAGTAGAAGTACCATATCGCTTTTTGGGAAGATGAAAGAAATGGATGGTTTATTATTTTCGGAAAGAATATGCTTACAAAATATCAGACAAAGGGAGAACAGATTAATGAGTTTGTCAATGGAGGATGGATTATAAAGTATAAGCAAGCAGTGCAAATATGATATGAAAGCAAAAACGCTGTGAACCACAAGTTCGCAACGTTTTTTTCGTGATAAAAGTGCATCAACTGACGATAATTAAATTCATAAATTTAGAAAAACTGGCAATTGCTTTAGAAACCAGCAATATATTGCGGGTTTTTATCTGTATTATGTAAAGAGTAAACAAATAGTAAACAGAGAGTAAACACAGGAGGATTTTATTATGGCAAATGAGATTAAAACATCAATTCAAACGGTTTATGGAATGCTTTGGGACATATTAGCCCTGTATGAAAAGACAGACTGCTATAACAGGGTACCGGAAGGTGAGAAGCAAGTTGATGTCTGGGAATACATGAATGATAAGTTACTTGAAGTCAGAAAATATACAGACAAACTGTTTCTTGGCAAAGGGGAACTTAGTCAGAAATTACATAACATAGTAGATGAGACAGAGCATTTTGTGAAGGCTTATGAAGTGCCGGGTGTAGTAAAGAGATGGAGAAAAATCAATCCTCAAATATTATTCTTTGATTGTGCTTTTGAGCTTATGGAGGAGTGTCCGGATATGTACAGGGAAATTAGCTGGGGGTTGACGAATCTAAAACTTGCATGCTATCCAGACGAAGCTCTTATTAAAGCAAGAAAGAGATATTTTGCAGAAGCCAAGAGAAAAATTGAGGAAAGCAACTTAAGATACACCGAAAAAAGGAGTTTTCCAGAACGAGCTGATGAGAACACTAACTTTTGGTATTTGAGAATGATTTTAAGGAATATCTTTAAATTTTGAAAGTTCGCAACTTTTTTTCCAAGAAAAAGAGAATATCTTTTGTATAATTCAAAGAGTAAGGACATGAGGCGGTGGTGTTCAGTGACCAAAACACAGAATAACGCCTGCCGCCTTTGTGAGTGAGGTAGCTCAGAGGGTAGAGCACGAAGAAAGAGGTCATGGTTTGTGACACAAACAGCAAGTCATTTAAGGAGATTACGTTGTCGTTGGTTCGATTCCAAACCCTCACTCTTCAAAAAATAAAAATGCAAGAAGGTGAAAGATATGTCTTATGCGGAAGTGATGAGAAAACAGGGAGCGTATACATGGACCGAAAACGGGGCAGCAGCATTGAATTCAACAGGAGATGCAAGACTTGACTTTTTCAGTATGGCAGGCGCATTAAGAAATGCTGATGAAAGAAGAATACAGGTATTGTTTGCAGAGGCGTATAAGGAAGAGCCTCTGTTTGCTGTTAAAACAGTTTTTTATGCAAGGGATGTTAGAGAAGGACTTGGTGAGAGAAAGGTATTCCGTATTCTTTTAAAGTATATGGCAGAGCATCATCCGGAAGCAATTCGTCCAAATCTGGACCTGATAGGTGTCTTTGGAAGGTATGATGATTTGTACAGTTTTGTTGGAACGTCTATGGAAGATGAAATGTGGGCAGTCATGAAAAAACAGTTTGAGGAGGATTTGAAAAATCTGCATCAGGGGAATGCGATTTCTCTTTTGGCAAAATGGATTAAGACAGCAGATTCAAAATCAGATAATACCAGGAAATTGGGGATTCTTACAGCAGAAAAATTAGGATATCCAGTATATCACTTCAAGCGCATAGTTCGCGCCATGCGAAGACATATTGGTGTTGTGGAAGGGCTTATGTCAGCAGGAGAGTGGGAGAAAATCAGGTATTCAGATGTGCCAGGACGTGCCATGATGATTTATCGGGATGCTTTCATGAGACATGATAAAGACAGGTTTGGTGAATACTTAAACAGAGTATTGGAGGGGAAGGAAGACATTCATTCCTCTACTTTGTATCCATATGATATTGTTGAAAAATTTTTATATCATGATGAAGAAAGCAAGGTTTTGGAGTTACAATGGCGACAGCTTCCTAATTATATAAATGATGAGATGCAGGTAATTGTCATGGCAGACGTCTCTGGCTCTATGCATGGGAGACCTATGGCTACCTCCATTGGTATGGCTATTTATTTCGCTGAGAGAAACCAAGGAGCTTACCATAATCTTTTTATGACATTTAGTTCGAATCCTCAAATTATTACCTTAAAGGGAGAAACACTGGAACAGAAGATTCGTTATGTGGAAAAAGCAGGCTGGAGAATGAATACGAATCTAAAAGCCGCATTTGAGAAAGTGTTAGAAATAGCTGTAAAAAACCAGATTCCACAGCATGAAATGCCAAAATCAATCCTTGTGATTTCAGACATGGAAATTGATGGCTGCGGAAACCGGGATTGGACTTTCTATGAACAGATGAAACAGAAGTTTTGGAATTACGGATATGAAATTCCTAACATTGTATTTTGGAATGTAGATAGCAGACATGATGTATTTCATGCAGATGCAGCAAGGGTAGGGGTACAGTTGTGCAGTGGACAATCGGTAACTGCTTTTAAACAGATTATGAGCAGTGTTGGCTGTACACCAGTGGAAATGATGGAGAAAGTCATCAATTCGGAGCGATATGAATGTATCAAAATCCAACTAACAGAAGAAAAGGAAAATAAAAATGCGAAGGAATAAGTATCTGGATGATTTAGGGATAAAAAGGAAAAAACTATGCAAGTAATTTTGCTAAAAAAGGACAAGATTCAAAGATTTTTTGAACGCAGGAAATATGGTTTTGATTACAGAGAAACTATAAATATGGATCTTATGTTTGCGGAATGGCTTTATTCACGTCTGATGATGCTTTTAGAGCAGACAGATGATGATTTGACTTTCAATTCCATAGAGTTTGAGGGACAGAGTTGTACCATAGAGCAGGCAATACAGAGAATTTTGAAAGCAACAAAAGAATATCTATATTTTTATGAAGAGCTAGATATGCATAGCAAAAATATGACAGAGGATGACATTGTTTCTATTCAAAATGAAATGAAAGCGGCAACGAGATTATGGGCTGAGATTATGCCATATGCAGACCGGGTAGTTGTCCGCAAAAGATTTATAGTCTGTGGATTTGGGGATATGCGAGACAAAAAATAAAGGAGAATGTTTCTGATTATTGCAGTTTATGAAGGGTGTAGAAAAAGCGGCAGGATACTTTGACATTAGAAAGGTAGTTTGGATTTGAATTGTCAAATTTCCAGAGTGAAAAAAGAGAAATTGGATTTTAGATTGTGGATGTGTCTATGGAGGGAAACTTGCAGCATATTGCATTGAAATAGGAGATGTTGTTTATGTGTAAAGAAACTGTTACTGAATTTGGAGAAAATCAGGCATATAAATTAGTTGCCGTCAAGGAGTGATTAGAATGTTTGCAATGTTTGAATTAGTACCATCAACATATATGAGAGATTTTTTATATAGAAATCCGGGTTTGAATTTACGGATTTTCAAAAGGCAACGCTAATCTGGAATGCACCTGCCAGAACTAGACAGGAGATATTAGATGCATTACAGGAACTGGCCGATGAAACCGCAGAAACCAAGGTTCGACAGCAGATTCTTGAGAGAATCGATTATGAGAAGAAAACTTTTTCTGCTTTTTTAGAATAATCTAGGTTCTAAGTATGTGTATGTTGTGGAAGATTGGGAAGATAGATGTAGTTGTGGTTTTTATCAAAAATATGATATGGCTGTAAACTATGCGGTGAGATATTCCAAGGAGTACGAAACAAAATGTTTCATAAAAAAAGCAGCGTATTGTAATGGAAGAGGCAGATGAAATTGTGCGGAATCCATTCCGGGAAAATCCGAAACATAGGGGGCAATTTTGAAATTTCGGAATACAGTGCATATAGTGGGGATGAGGTGGCCAGTGCAACTTTAAATGAAACAGGAGAGGTAGTCCGTTTCTGGTCTTCAGAGCTTCCAGAAGAAGAAAAGACAGTAGATGAATACAGGACAGATAGATTCGAATTCGCGTTCATAAAGGTGCCTTTTGCTATGCAACAGGGTACTATTGTGAAAAATGCTATTACCGGGAATTATGGAGTTCTGGCACAGGGAAAAGAAGACTGGGGTGCTTATATGAAACGGATTGAAGAAAGGAATCTGTATGTTGATTTTTCGGATATACAAGTTATTGTATATGAATTAACGGAAATGGGGTATTGGTCTCATGAGCATACAAACCCAATGCATATAGAAGCAGATTCGTCATTAACAGACGTGGAGAATAGAAAGGTACAGGCATTTAGAAAAGCTGCGGAAGCATTAGGGAATTATTTTAGAGCCAAAAGTAAAGGAGAAACTTTGAATTCATTTGAGGAAAGTGTGCTAAGGTATGCAAGAGAGTATGCGATGGTGTGTAAAGAGGAAGAACGTTGGGGGAAAATTGTAGAGAAAGCGAAGAAACCGGAAGATATTTTGTAGTAAAAGCGTTTGGAAGGGCATAAAGAAGAACTTTATGTTTAGACAAGGGGGAAATATATATGGAAAGAAAAACATTTACATTAAGTGATTTGGATGAAAATTTCTGGGAAAAGGTATTAACGGTAAGTCTGGAGCATTCTTCTGGTCCTGGTGGATGGGGGTGTTTATGGATTGTAACTTCTGAGAAACGAGAGTATTTTATTGGATTTGAAGGATTTCCATATAATGAATATCATTTAGAAGAATTTTCCCCGCTTTTTAGACGAAAAGATAAAGTTACAGATTATAAACATCCCTATGAAGCGGAGGACAATGGTTGGAAATATATTTGTAAAGAGGGGGACATTGGTACGGGATGAGTTCTATGATGAGTTTATAAAGGTATATGAAGAAGGAAAAAAGAAAAGAGCACTATTATATACATATACCGGATATTGCAGCTAAGGTGTTAAAAACAGAAAACCTGGAGCGATTCGATTATGAAGAAACGGTAAAATTGCAGGAAAAGCGAGATGCAAAATGGAGAGCAATAGAAGAAAAAAGAGAACGCTTGAAGCTGACCGGAGAGCATTTTCAATGGAGATCCTTGTATTATAATAACGATTCAGATATGTTTGAAAATGGAAAATATACTTTGATTTTAAAGAAGTGGAGGGAAAAGTTGTAGGTTACCGTTTTTCTATTTTATATCAAAAAAGAGGAAGAGTCACCGTTACATCTGCAGTTATCTGCTGAAACAGAAGCGTATAATTTATTTGAAAAACGATATGATGACGTGCAGGGAGAGCTGTATTATGAAAATGTGAAAAGTCAATCGCTTGGAGTTTGGGGAGTTGGTGGAGCAGATCAGACTTTGAATCAATATGAAATTAATCATCCGGGAGATTTTGTACGTTCTTTTCAAACATTGGAGGAAGCGCAAAACTATGCGATTGCAATTACAAACATAAGGAATTATGCAAATAAAGAAAATTTAATTCAAGATTTGGATAATCCGAAACGAAAATATAAAAATCTGCTTCGTCAGTACGAGGCAGTAGCAGCATTTCAGGAATACTATCAGGAAATGTTAGAGATTGTCAGGCAGTATGAATATCCAGATGCAAGCTGTGCGGGCGGTAAATATGTTTTTGACGATGTAAAGGAGAGAACGAAAATTGACGAGGGTTTATTGGGAGAGATGTGGAAATATATACCGCAAGTTCTTGGGAAAAGAGTACAGGAACATGCCAAGAAAATGATTTTAGAATGCAGGGAGCATTTGAAAATAGAAAAATAAGCCGGAGGAAATAGAGTTTGAGTACATATGTAATGAGTGATCTTCATGGGAATTATGAGAGAGTTTTATGTGGAAAGGGATGAGGAATAAATGGCATTTTTATATAACAGGAGATACCCATAGGGATTTTGACCGTATTGAAGCGTTTTGCGAGGAAAATGGAACAACAGTTGACGATGTGATGATTATTCTTGGTGATGCTGGTATCAATTATTATCTTACAAATTCTGACAGAGAAGTGAAAGAGCGTTTATCAAGACTGAATATTACATTGTTTTGTGTTCATGGGAATCATGAGGAAAGACCCTGGCTGGCAGCAGATTACCATGAGGTTATTTGGAACGAAGGAATTGTATATGTAGAAGAGCAGTATCCCAATCTTTTGTTTGCGAAAGATGGTGAAATTTATAATTTCCATGGTAAAAAAGTTATGCCAATAGGCGGAGCATACAGTATAGATAAATATTACAGGATAAGAAATGGATTGCAATGGTTCGAATCAGAACAGCCAGATGATGCTATAAAGGCATATGTGGAGAAACAACTGGGGGAAGTAAACTGGTCTTTGGACGTTGTTCTTTCACATACGGTTCCCATTGAAGCAGAACCTGTATGGGCGTTTATTCCGGGATTGGACCAGTCTTCTGTAGATAAGTCAACCGAAAAATGGCTGCAGGACATCTATGATAAGCTGGAAGTTTTCAGAGTGGTATGCGGGGCATTATCATGTTGAGAGTGAAGAGGGCGGCATCCGGATCATGTATGAAGATTATGAGGAAATCTGTATGGAAAAGTTTTCATAACAGTGGTATTATTATCTTTGGAACTTCAACATGGTGATGCTTCTTTTCAAGTTGTATTCCCTACGAATAGGATAGCATATCTTGTTGAAGGTTTTTTCTTTATTTAGCACAATGAAAGTTCCAGGCTGAAAAAAGAAGGAAATGAGTGCGGAGGAAGATACAGGAGGTTTCGGTATGGCAAGGTATTTGGTAGGAGAAAATGCCAATAATTTTGAAGATACGCTAAAAATAATTTCCGATGGTGATATGATTGAGCTGGATGAACACTATACAGTGGAAGTTCCCCAAAATCAGGCATATGTGATTGGAAGAAGCATTACCATTGAAGGAAATTCAAGAGTAGAAAACGGCACAACCTATATTAATAATACTTTTTTAGGCAAATTATACATACGAATGGTGCGTGTGTAAAAAATAAAAAATTCTTTGGATAAAAACTAACGGTGATAGAAATGCCGTCAGCGTTGATAGGAATGCTTCGTTAGAGTTAGAAAATTGTGTTCTTGAAAATGATTTTGCAGAAAACAGTAAAGTGTTATTATATGCAAACAATGCTGCAAAAGTAATTTTAAAGGATGTATGGACATTTTTACTGGAAGGAGAATATAATTGGATTAAATTTGTAAATTCTAGGGTGGAAATTTATAAATCACAGCTAAATTCTGGTGTGTGGATAGAAAAATCTAAGGCAGTTATAGAAAATACTTCTGTCAAATATACAGGCAATTGCTTAAATCTTAGGTGGGCAGATGTTGAATTAAAGTGTGCAAAGATAGAGGGCGGTGGTACACAGTGTGAGAAACGATATCCGGCTATCTATGCAGAAAATTCCCAAATTGTATCTCAATCATCTTATATTATACAAGAAGAGTACGATAAGTCTGTAGGTTTAGAGAAGAATGTTAACTTTTCTTCAAGCAATGATGAAATATCGTCCATTAGCGCCTGGGGAAGCAGGATATTTTTAAAGGATACAAGATTAAATATAGGTATGTATTTACAACAGGCTTCTTATGCAGTTGCAAAAGGAGCCCTTCAGTTTTTAAGAGAGTATGCTAAAAAGATTGATCTTCTGGTAGCAAGTGAGTCTGTTTTTCTTTGTGAAAACGCAGAGTTTATGCATATAGAACAAGGAATGATTAACTGCAGAGTGCTTCAAAATTCTCTGTTAAAAAATGCAGCATATGACAGCCATCAATGGAGATGTAGAGAATTTTTCCTGTGAAGTTGACAAGGATAGTCAACTTATTAGGCCAATGGAACTATTAGAAAAAAGTCCAGAAGTGAATGAAAAGGAAGGAGAGAAGCTAGCGCCACTTGAAGAACTGGAATCTCTGATTGGTCTGAAAAAAGTGAAGGAAGAAATCAAGAAGATGCTGCGTTTTGTAGAGTTTAATAAAAAACGTATTGCACAAGGCTTGCAGGCTCAACAACAATCTTTGCATTCTGTATTCATGGGAAATCCGGGGACGGGTAAAACCATGGTAGCCAGATTAATGGGTAAAATCCTGTTTGAACATGGTGCATTGCCGGGAAAAGAATTTATTTTTATTGAAGCAAAGGAGTCTGACTTAGTTTCATCCAATGTGGGCGGTACAGCGGAGCAAACATCTGCATTGCTGGAGAAAGCCAGAGGTGGTGTTCTGTTTATTGATGAGGCTTATACCTTGGACAAAAAGGGGGCAAATGTAAATTTTGGACAAGAAGCCATTAATACCATTTTAAAATATATGGAAGATCATAGAAATGAAATTATGATTATTTTTGCCGGATATACGAAGGAGATGGAATGTTTTTTAAAAACAAATCCAGGGTTAAAGTCAAGGGTTCCCAATGTGTTTGAATTTGAAGATTATTCAGAAGAAGAAATTGTTCAACTGGGAGAAAAACATATTCAAGACAGTCAATATGTATTGGAAGATATTGATTATTATGAGAAAAATCTTGCCAAAGCTTATGGAGCTTCTTTAGACAAAAGCAATGGTCGATGGGTTCGAAACTTTAATGAAAAGCTGTTTCGTGCAATGGCGAATCGTTCTTTTAAGGAAGAGGATGATGATGTCATTACTATTAAAAAACAGAGATATTGATGAAGTTTTGCAAAGCAGTAAGTTTAATGCTCAATATCCAAAAAAGCAGGTGCTTTAGAAGAATTGCATCACCTGGTAGGTATTGAGAATGTAAAGCAAAAAGTACAAGAATTTATAGATTTAGCGCAGCTAAATAAGAAGCGCGAAGAGCAGGGACAAAGAAATGCTGATTTTACGCTGCACTCTTTATTCTTAGGAAATCCAGGTACGGGTAAAACAACAGTTGCCCGTATTATAGGAAATGTTTTATACGAAAAAGGCGTTATCAGAGGAAACAGGTGCGTTGAAGTTTCCAGAAGTGATTTAGTGGCTGGCTTTGTTGGACAGACTGCTATAAAAACAAGAGAAGTTTTAGAGTCTGCGCTTGGAGGCGTTTTATTTATAGACGAGGCATATACACTAAGTAGTGGTGGAAATAATGATTTTGGACAGGAAGCAATTAATGAAATTTTAAAGTTTATGGAAGATCATAGGAGAGATATTGCTATTATCTTTGCAGGATATTCTGATGAGATGAAAGAGTTTTTAAGTACAAACTCAGGATTAGTAAGCCGGATACCAAACACTTTTTTACTTTGAAGATTATACACCAGATGAGATTGTAAAAATTGGATTGCTTGGTTTGCAGGAACAAGGATATCTGGTTGATGTGGAAGCGTATTCAGATGCAGTCAAAGAGGCATATCATATAACAAATGATCATAGCAATGGTCGATGGATCCGAAATTTTAATGAACGTTTGATAAGATATATGTCCTCACGTGTTTCAAGTGATAGAAATAGTGATGTTAATACAATCACTATAGAAGATATCCGCAGAATTCAAAATTCAACCTTTTAAAGAAAGAGACGGATTATACAGTCTGGAGCTGGATAAAAAACATCCGATAAGTGCTAATACTATCCATTTAAGTACAACCCTTTTTTGCGAAAATGCGTTAAAATAATAATACCAAAACAGAGTTAATTGACTATTTTAAGAAAAGGATGGTATTTGCAATGAAGATTTATGTAAATGTGAATGCAGGACATGACGGAAACGGAACCAAAGAAATGCCATTTCGCCATATTAATGATGCAGCAAAAATCGCCCAGCCGGGAGATGAGGTTCTGGTAGCGCCAGGAGTTTACCGGGAATATGTAAATCCGGTTCACGCAGGAACTGAGGATGCACGTATTACTTACCGCAGTACAGAGCCTTTACAGGCAGTGATTACCGGAGCCGAGCCTGTGAAAAACTGGGAAGTATACGAAGGAAATGTATGGGTGAGCAGGATTCCAAACAGTCTTTTTGGCAATTATAATCCATACACTACTTTTGTATATGGAGACTGGTATTTGCCAAAGCAGATAAACATACAGGCTGTGTTTATCTTAATGACAAAGCGCTTTATGAGACAGCAACTTTGGAAGACTGTATCAAAGGTGAGGTTTACGAATGCAGCTGGGTGCCGGAAGAATCAGTATATAAATGGTATGCAGTACAGGATACAGAAAAGGATGAGACCGTTCTTTATGCTAATTTCCAGGGCAAGAATCCTAATGAGGAAAACGTGGAAATCAATGTAAGAAGAGAGTGTTTCATGCCTTCTGAAACAGGCAGAAACTATATTACCGTAAGTGGATTTACCATTTGCAAGGCAGCAACTACCTGGGCCCCTCCGGCAGCTTTTCAGGATGGTATGATTGGTCCTCACTGGAGCAAGGGCTGGATTATTGAGGACTGTGATATTTCCAACAGCAAATGTGCGGGAATTTCCGTAGGAAAATATCTGGACCCGGACAATGACCATTATTTCACCTATAAATATGTCAAAAGCCCAACACAGATGGAGAGAGATGCTGTATGTAAAGGCCAGTACCATGGCTGGCTAAAGGAAAATGTGGGAAGCCATATTATCCGCAGAAATAATATCCATCACTGCGAACAGGGCGGTATCATTGGACGTATGGGCGGTGTATTCAGTATCATTGAAGATAACCACATTCACCATATCAATAACATGATGGAGCAGGGCGGCGCAGAAATTGCCGGTATCAAAATGCATGCTGCCATTGACGTTACTATGCGCAGAAACCATGTTCATCACTGTACCATGGGTATCTGGTGCGACTGGGAAGCACAGGGTACAAGACTTTCCCAGAACCTGCTTCATGACAACCAGAAACCGGCATTTGCAAAAACCTTAAAAGGCGGTATGATGTCTCAGGACATTTTCGTGGAAGTAAGCCATGGACCAACTTTAATTGATAACAATATTATGCTGTCTGAGGCAAGCTTAAGATTTGCAACCCAGGGACTGGCTATGGTACATAACCTGATTTGCGGTTCCCTTACTTGCGTAGGAGAAGGCACTGGCTGGAGATATACTCCTTACCACATTCCTCATCGTACAGAAGTGATGGGATTTATGACTTTCCTTCATGGAGATGACAGATTTTACAATAATATCTTTGTTCAGAAATGGCCTTCCGAAGATGTGGTGATTCCTCATGATTCTGATGATGGATTTGACACAGAAAACAGAAAAGCCGGGACCTGGATGTTTGATGAATATCCTACTTATGAAGAGTGGAGCGCACAGTTTGATTTCAGCAAACCGGCGGATATGAAACAACTGGAGCCGGCTCATTTCGGCCACCTGCCTGTATGGACAGAAGGAAACGCTTATTTTAGCGGTGCAAAAGCATGTAAGAATGAGGTGAACGGTTTTGTCTCCAGTGATGAAGTGAAAGTGGAACTGGTAGAAAAAGATGGAACCTATTATTTAGACACCAATGTATATGAATTGCTGAAAGATTTCACAGGCAGAATGATTCACACAGACATTCTGGGACAGGCATTTGAGCCGGAACAGAAGTTTGAAAATCCAGATGGAACTGCCATTCAGTTTGATTCAGACTATTTTGGCGGACACAGAGGAGCCCAGGTGGTTCCGGGACCATTTGCCAGTGCAGAAGATGCTAAGAAACCATTGTTGAGAAATAAAATAGAAGATGGAGTAAAAGAGCTGTTACACTAAATTTTGTGTATCAGTTCTTTTTTGATTTAAAGATAGGAAAAACTGCAAAAAGTAGGATAAAATAGAAACTAACAAAAGTAAAAGAGTGAAACACAGAAAGGATACATGCTTATGGAATTAAACAGAGTACACCATATTGCTATTATTGGCAGTGATTATGAAATATCAAAACATTTTTACGTGGATATTCTGGGATTTCAGGTGATTCGGGAACATTACAGGGAAGACCGCGAAGACTATAAAATTGATCTGCAGTTAGGGGATATGGAATTAGAATTGTTTATCAGAAAGGATTGCCCAAAAAGACCCAGCTATCCAGAAGCCTATGGTCTCAGGCATCTGGCTTTTCATGTGAAATCAGTGGAAGAGACCGTAAAAGAATTAAACGCACTGGGAATTGAGACAGAACCGATTCGGATAGATTTCTTTACCGGAAAAAAGATGACCTTTTTTCCAGGATCCGGATGGGCTGCCATTGGAGTTGCATGAATAAAAAATATCAGGAAAAGAGGTTGAACACATGAATTATGCATTTATAAATGGAACGATTCTCACTATGGATGAGTCTTGTCCAAAGGCAGAGGCTGTGCTTACAGAAAAGAGAAAAATTGTAAAATGTGGAACACAGGAGGAGATTCTTTCCTGTAAAAAAGAGGATACTGTCTTAGTAGATTTGCAGGGAAAAACCATGCTTCCGGGCTTTATAGATGGTCACAGCCATTTCTCCGGACTGGCATCCGCATTGTCTCAGTGCGATTTGTCCAAGGCAGGGAATTTTCAGGATATTGTAACCTCTATGAAGGCGTTTATTCAGAAAAGAAATATTCCAAAAGGACAATGGGTGGTGGGAACGAATTATGACCACAATTTTCTTCAGGAGAAATGCCATCCCAATAAAAATGTGCTGGATGAGATTTCAAAAGAGCATCCCATTGTGGTGGTACATGCTTCTTCTCATATGGGGGTATGCAATTCTCTTGCCCTTGCAGTCCAGGGGCTGACAGAAGAGACAAAAGATTCGGAGGGCGGACGATACGGACGGATAGAGGGCAGCAGGGAATTAAACGGATATCTGGAAGAAAATGCTTTTGTTGCATGCAGAAACAAGATGCCCATGCCGGGAATGGAAGATATGATGAAAAATTTTAGACAGGCTCAGGAGATTTATGCATCTTATGGCATTACTACCATACAAGAGGGTATGGTGACAGAGCAGTTGTTTGGGCTCTTGGAGTATGCAGGGAATCGTCAGGAGTTGTATTTAGACCTGGTGGGCTATCTGGATTTAGAGCATTGTAAAACCTTGCTGGTACAGCACCCGGAACTGGAAGAATATAACCATCACTTCCGTATCGGAGGATATAAGGTGTTCCTGGATGGTTCACCCCAGGGAAGAACCGCATGGATGAAAGAGGCTTATGAAGAGGCAGAGGATGGATACTGTGGATATCCTATACACAGCGATGAGAAGCTGGAAGCTATGGTTTTAGAAGCATTAAAGGATGGACAGCAGCTTCTGGCGCACTGCAACGGAGATGCAGCGGCAGAACAATATGTGCGGGTTTTTGAAAAAGTGTCAGAAGAACATCCAGAATATCCCACAAACCGTCCGGTTATGATTCATGCCCAGCTTGTTCAGGAGGAACAGCTAAAGCGTATGAAAAAACTGTCTATGATGCCAAGTTTTTTTAGTTGCTCATGTATACTATTGGGGAGACATTCACATTCAGAACTTTGGTATGACACGTGCCAAAAGAATTTCTCCGGCAGGAACAGCCATGAAACTTCAGCTTCCGTTTACGTTTCATCAGGACAGTCCTGTTTTAATGCCAAATGTATTTGAGACTATCTGGTGTGCGGCAA
>ENA-OPYU01000495-OPYU01000495.1-human-gut-metagenome-genome-assembly--contig:-NODE-495-length-15756-cov-4.758206_pt1 | contig 15756 bp, 18 predicted proteins | sample MGYA00242637_ERZ504482 | MGnify/ENA primary metagenome ERZ504482 (study PRJEB26092, sample SAMD00036237) | human gut metagenome | host: Homo sapiens | study: EMG produced TPA metagenomics assembly of...
AAAGGAAGGCTGCAGGTACTCCGGGAGATGACGGATAATGGAAGAACCGTAAGAGGAACCTGTGGAATCGGTCATACACGCTGGGCAACTCATGGAGAGCCTTCTGTAGTTAATGCACATCCTCATTACTCCAGGGATAAGAAGATTACAGTTGTACATAATGGGATTATTGAGAACTATAAGGAATTAAAGGAATATCTACAGAAAAAAGGGCTATGTTTTTGTCTCTGAAACAGATACAGAGGTTGTGGCGCATTTGCTGGATTATTACGATAAAGGTGAGCCTTTAGAAGCTATTTCAAAGGTACTTGGAAGGGTGAGAGGTTCGTATGCACTGGGAATCTTGTTTCAGGAAAATCCCGGAACCTTGTATGCAGTAAGAAAGGACAGCCCTTTGATTATCGGAAAATCTGAGAAAGGTAATTTTATTGCATCGGATGTTCCTGCTATTTTAAACTATACCAGGACGGTCTGCTATATTGGAGACCGGGAAATTGCAGAGATTACAGCAGACCAGATTGCATTCTATGACATTGACCAGGAAGAAATTACAAAAGAATTTAAAACCGTAGAGTGGGATGCCAAGGCAGCAGAAAAGGAAGGCTTTGAGCATTTTATGCTGAAGGAAATCTATGAACAGCCTAAGGCAGTGGCAGAGACCATTAGTCCAAGGATTCAGGATGGCAGGATTGTCATTGAAGAACTGGGAATGACAGATGAAGAAATCCAGGAAATTTCACGTATTCAGATTGTTGCCTGCGGCTCGGCTTACCATGTGGGAATGTGTGCAAAATATGTGCTGGAGCATCTGGCGAAAATTCCTGTGGACGTGGATTTGGCTTCTGAGTTTCGGTACAGGAATCCTCTTATGACAGAAAATACTCTGGTTATTGTTATCAGCCAGTCAGGAGAGACAGCGGATTCTCTGGCTGCCCTTCGGGAGGCTCAGAAGCGTGGCTTCAAGGTGCTTGGAATTGTAAATGTTGTAGGAAGTTCCATTGCCAGAGAGGCAGATAGTGTGCTCTATACCTGGGCAGGACCTGAGATATCAGTTGCAACAACAAAAGCCTATAGTACCCAGTTGGCAGCAATTTATCTCATTGGTCTGCTTTTTGGAGAAATCCGCGGCGTTCTGGGAGAAAAGGAATATCAGGAATATGTAGAAGAATTGGGGAGACTTCCTGAGAAAATCCAGAAAATCCTGGATGAAAAGGAACGGATTCAATGGCTGGCAAATAAATTTTCTCATACTAAAGATGTATTTTTTATTGGAAGAGGACTGGATTATGCCATTTCGCTGGAAGGATCTCTGAAGTTAAAGGAAATTTCTTATATTCATTCGGAAGCCTATGCAGCAGGCGAATTGAAGCATGGCACCATTTCCCTTATTGAAGAGGGTGTTTTAGTGGTGGGCATTGCCACTCAGCCGGACTTATTTGAAAAGGAAATCAGCAATCTGGTGGAGGTACGCAGTCGTGGTGCATCTGTTCTGGGACTGACCACTTACGGAAATTATGCTATGGAAGATATTGCGGACTTTACCGTATATGTGCCAAGAACCAAGGACTATTTTGCCACCAGTCTGGCTGTAGTGCCATTGCAGCTTCTGGCTTATTATATATCTGTGGCAAAAGGGCTGGATGTGGATAAGCCCAGAAATCTGGCTAAAAGTGTAACCGTAGAATAAGAAACATAAAATCATCAGGCTGGTAAAAGCGGCAGAACAGACTTTGTCTGCCGCTTTGCTTGTGCGCTTTGCGGCGCATGAGAACTTCTATTTTGTATTAATCATTTTTTCATAAAAGCCATTTCTGTATTCACTAGGCGTCATGCCCTCTAATTGTTTAAATACCCGCATAAAGTATTTTTCATCTTGAAAACCGCACATGGAGGCAACTTCCTTGATAGATAAGGTAGCTTTGCTGCACAGAATATTTTTGGCAGTTGTAATTCTTATATGGTTGACATAAGAAGAAACCGGATAGCCAGTGTACTGTTTAAAAAGTGCAGTAAGGTAGGTAGGGTGGTAATGGTACTGCTTTGCCAGAGAATCCACCGTAATGTTCTGGTCATAATGAGTATGAATCCATTCTGTAAGCTGGCATACTTTTCTGGGAATCTTGCTTTTGGCAGGATTATTAACGGAAAAGGATTCCTGGGTAAACTCCAGGAGAAGGAGATTTAAAGCATATCGGCACCGTAAAGTTGCCTGATAATGATCCCTTTTGGCCATGTCCAGGAGCTGTACAAAGAGAATGACAGAACGCTTCTGTGGAGACAAGCGTCCATATTCCGGAAGAAGGAAGCAGTCTCTTGGTGCAGAAAGAGGTGTACTTCTGGCAATGCTTTCCTGATACTCCTGATTTTTAAGCAGAGCAGTCTGGCTGTAAATCAGGCTGTGGGGATCTGTGATATAAAAATGTACCCAGAAGTAAGATAACTTTCCTGTGCTGGGCTTATATCCGAAATGAAGCTGGTGAGGGAACAAAAGGAGAGATTCGTTCTCTTTCACATCATAACGGTGTCCATTTTGGTCTATGTGCAGAATACCTTCTGTCACAATAATAAATACAAAAGTATCCATTTTTCTCTTATCATGCAGAAAACCATCCTGGCTTACCAGATTCCCGCAGGATATGTATTCTACCGGGTAAGTGGCATTGGAAAATGAGTATAACATATGGGATTTGTCCACCTTTTCTTTTGATTTGTGAGTTGTATAAAAACTCCTGTATGATACTATCATATCATCAATAAAAATAACGGTACAGAAAAAGTTTGGGAGGTTTTAAAAATGTTAGAGAAAAAATTACATCCTTTATCTTTAAAGCAGATACAGATTGAAGATGCCTTTTGGAAGGAATACATGGAGCTGGTGAGAAACCATGTGATTCCTTACCAGTGGGAGGCTTTAAATGACAGGATAAAGGAAGCAGAGCCAAGCTATTGCATACAGAATTTCAGAGTGGCAGCAAAACTGGAGGAGGGAAGTTTTCAGGGAATGGTCTTCCAGGACAGTGATGTTTATAAATGGCTGGAAGCGGTGGCTTATTCTCTTATGTGGCACTCGGATGAAAAGTTGGAGCAAACTGCAGATGAAACTATTGATTTAATTGCAGCAGCACAGCAGCCGGATGGATATCTGGATACGTATTACATTATTAATGGACTGGAAAAGCGTTTTACAAATCTGATGGATCATCATGAATTATATTGCCTGGGACATATGACAGAGGCAGCAGTGGCTTATTATAAGGCTACGGGAAAGAGAAAGTTTCTGGATGTTGCTATTGCTTATGCCGATTGTGTGGCAGAACATCTGGGAACAGAGGGAGGCAAGATTCCGGGATATCCGGGACATGAGGTAGCAGAAATGGCTCTGGCTGCCCTGTATGAAGTAACAGGGGAAGAACGTCACTTAAAGCTGGCAAAATACTTTATTGACCAGAGGGGACAGGCTCCGTTATTTTTTGATGAAGAGTGCAAAAAGAATCATAACAAATGCTTCTGGGATGACACTTATATGCAGAAGCAGTATTATCAGGCAGGAAGACCGGTGCGGGAGCAGGATAAGGCAGAAGGACATGCTGTGCGCGCTGTTTATCTTTATTCCGGTATGGCAGAAGTTGCCAGCGCTACAGAGGATGAGGAATTGTTCCGGGCCTGTGAGAAAATCTGGGATAATATTATGAAAAAACAGATGTATGTTACTGGAGCGATTGGTGCTACGGAGCATGGAGAGGCTTTTAGCTTTGACTATGACCTTCCAAATGATACCGTGTATGCGGAAACCTGCGCTGCCATTGGACTGATTTTCTTTGCCAGAAGGATGTTTGAGATTACCAAAGACAGTAAATACACAGATGTTATGGAGAGGGCGCTGTTTAATGGAGTGATTAGCGGAATGTCTCTGGATGGCAAGAGCTTTTTCTATGTAAATCCTCTGGAAGTGAATCCGGAGGCATGTGAAAAGGACTACTTTAAGCGACATGTAAAACCAGTCCGTCAGAAATGGTTTGGCTGTGCCTGCTGTCCGCCAAATGTGGCAAGGTTGCTTTCTTCTATAGGCGGTTACGCCTTTGAATGCAGTGAAGAGGCAATTTATATGAATTTGTTTGTGGGTGGACAGATAGAGGCTGTTCTGAATGGAAAGAAAAATCACATTCCATGTGGAAACCCAGTATCCCTGGAATGGCTCTGTGAAGATTAGCGTGGAAAATCAGGAGGAAAGTGCCTTTACATATGCGGTAAGGATTCCGGGCTGGTGCCAGAATTATGAACTCACAATCAACGGTGTAAAACCAGAATATCATGTGGAAAAAGGCTATGCAATTTTAAACCGTATGTGGAAAAACGGGGATGAAATTATTCTGAAGATGGATATGCCGGTGACACTGGTTGAGGCAAATCCAAAGGTGAGAGAAGACATTGGAAAAGTGGCGGTTATGAGAGGACCACTTGTGTACTGCCTGGAAGAAATTGATAATCAGGACCAGCTTCAGGAACTCTATCTGGAAGAAAACCCAGTGTTCACAGAAACCTTTGAAAAAGATTTGCTGAAAGGCGTGGTAACCTTAAAAACACAGGGGAAACGTTTATCAGAGAAAAACTGGGGAGAAGAAGTGTTGTATCGTCCGTATCAGGGAAAGGCTTATGAAAAACAGGAATTAACCTTTATTCCTTACTATGCATGGACCAACCGGGGCGTTGGGGAAATGACTGTCTGGGTGAGAATTTAAGGTTTACAAAAAAAGTAACCGTAATCCTTTAATATAGGAAAACGGTTAATTTTTTTGCGCTTATTCCGCCGCTAATACATCCCCAAGAGAGGTGTCTCCCATGAAGGTATTTACATTATAGAGGAACAGAATGTCTGTGATTTCGTTGTCTGTAATCAGGCTTTCAATATTGTCATAGTAATATCTTGGGTCAATGACAATGATGTTTCTGTAGTAAGGCACCAGGAAAGGAATGAAGCAGTTTGCGTAGGAGTCTTTGAAAAGCAAAGATTTTTCTTTCCTTCCATGGGCGTGGAAATGTCAATGCGGGAATGGTTTCCTCCGAAGAATACTTCATATTTACTTTGTTTTCCAGAGCGGCGCTTTCATACATGGAAGCAGTCCGCTTTCCTTCATCTACAAAGTTTACCACACAGTCTGTATTTACATTTTGAGGAATGTAAAGTTCAATGGTGTCCATGCCTTTGTCATAACCGCTTTTGGAGGTTAATGTCCCCTGAAAGCTGTGGGTTACGGGGTAAATGGTGTACTCCTGGGTTGGACTGTCAATACCAAGGGCAGTGCTGAGAGCATCAAAGGCATATTTCGCCCCAAGGGTTGTCCAGTGATGGTCTGTTTTGTAATAGATTTCTTCATTCTTGTGTGATGTCATGGTTTTTTGTCAAGTCTACAAAGTTCAGGGAAGTACCTACTGCGCTCTGGACATACTTAATATCTGCTTCCTGGTCTCTTACCGGAGCATTTCTTGGAATGAGATGGTCATATACATAGGCTGCATTGGGAATCAGGGTCATAACAGTGTTGATGTCCGGATGACTGGCAGCGAAGTTACTGATAGCATCCAGATTATTATCCAGGGCTTTCTGGTTTGGCGCGCTTGGGATTTCCATAAGATGGTCCTTTTTGCCAATATAGACGCCGTTGGATTCGCGTTTTCCAAGAGCCAGGTCTTCTAAAACTTTTAAGTTAATCCATTTATCACGGATAAAAACTGGTCTGTTACATAGTCTTCCATGTCTTTCATGTATTTTCCACTGGCCAGGTTTGCCATGGAAAATTCAGGTTTTTGAGCCAACATACGGTTTTCAGATTCTGAATACTTTTTTTGTCTTTTGCTAAAAGAGGTTAAAGGCAAAAGCAATAATCAGAAAAAACAGAAAGATACCAGCCATTTTAAAATAGATTTTGGAACTCCGCTGATAAAAGAGCTTTTCTTTTCTGAGTCTTTTTTCTTCCGGAGTCATTTTTCTCTTATGAGGATGTCTTTGGTTTTCCATATTTTTGTATCGCCTCCTGTCAGAATCGGAAATAGAGGAATGGGTTATAAGTTGCATTTACCAGGTAGGCAATGGAAAAAATAAAAATTGCTGTATAAATCACTGCTGCAGCTACAGAAGGATATTTACCTTTCTGTAAGGTGAAGCGGCGGAAGTTTTTTCCATAACCATGGAGTGGAACACAGGGCGCAGATTACCAGGAGAATCAGGTTTTGTGCCAGATAGTAAAGTCCTGTAGAATCAATAAAGCCGCTGCCGCCGATTCCAAACATATTTCCTATGTATACAAAGGCATCTTTAGGGTTGGTGAGAAGAATAATACCCATCCAAACAAAACCAGAATGAAACAATAGGCCTGCTGTGCCTTGGCCGGGAGCTTTTCCAGCTTCGGAGCCAGGAATAGCTTTTCTGCCAGTAAAAGAAGACCATAGTAAAGTCCCCAGAGCATGAAGTTCCAGGCAGCGCCATGCCAGAAACCGGTGAGCATCCACACGATTAAGATATTGCGGATATGCTTGGCCTTGGACACGCGGTTTCCACCCAGAGGGATATAAACATATTCCCGGAACCAGGTTCCCAGTGAAATGTGCCATCTTCTCCAGAATTCAGTAACACTTTTTGAAATATAAGGGTAATCAAAGTTTTTAATAAATTCAAATCCGAACATTTTTCCAAGACCAATGGCCATATCGGAATAACCGCCGAAATCGAAATAAATCTGCATTGCATAGGCAATACATCCAATCCATGCTGTAAGAACAGAGCGCTCAGCAGGAAGGATGGCAGCAATGGCATCATAAGTCATACCAATATTGTTAGCAAGAAGTACCTTTTTTCCAAGACCTCTTAAGAACCAGGAAACGCCCTGACCGAATTTGTAAAGGGAATGGGTACGTTTGCTAAGCTGTGCATCCACATCTGTATAGCGGACAATAGGGCCGGCAATGAGCTGTGGAAACATGGTTACATAAGCGCCGAAGGAAACAAAGTTCTTCTGTACAGGCACAACCCCCTTATATACATCAATGATGTAGGAGAGGGTCTGGAAGGTATAAAAGGAAATACCAATGGGCAGGGACAATTCCCTGTACGGAATTTCAAAAGGAAGGATTGCGTTTAAGTTGTTTACCAGGAATCCGTAGTATTTAAAGAATCCCAAAATTGCCAGGTTTACAATTACGGTAAACCAGAAACTGTACCTTAGCATCTTTGTGTTTTCATTTTGCCGGTATCCATCAATTTCGATACCACTTAAATAGTTGAACACAATACTAAAGAGCATGAGGAATACATATACAGGTTCTCCCCAGGCATAAAAAACTCAGGCTGCATAATAAGAGCATGAAGTTCTTGAACTTCCAGGGCACAACATAGTACAGGAAGAGGGTTATGGGAAGAAATACAAACAGAAAGAAAATACTGCTGAAAATCATACTTTTTATCCTTTCATTTTTATGGTCATTACATTTTTAAAGGCTGTTGCGGAAAGCCTGGTCAGCCTTGGCAGCATCTGGATGGACAATATAGAGAATAAAGTTTCCCTGAACATCCAGGATGTGGTTTTCCAGCATATCAAACTGTTCAATCCCGTAACCTTCAAAACTGGATTTCTGAGTTTCCAGGCGGCTGTTAATAGCTTTTGTAACCGCCTCTGCCTGAGAACTGTCCTTTAATTTTACAATCAGAAGCTCCTGGGCATTCATATTTGTCTCCGGTGCATATAAGGTGACGCCTTCATAATCACTGGCATTTAATCCATAGAATTTCTTAAACATACGGTTGTTGCTCTCTGCCATTCCTTCCACTTTGATGGACTTTACCACCTTGTTGGTTACGGTTTTCAAAGATGCTTTGCTTTCCTTGTCTCCTATCTGGAGAAACACAATAAAAGCAAAGAGAATTACAACCATAGCTACCCGTATGGGTGTCAAAAAGGAAATTTTCTTATTCATTTTCTGTTACCTCCATAATGATAGCGTTACCCCAGTACAGGTAAAATTCTTTTCGCATATGGATGCCATCCACGTCATAGAGATCCTTATGTTCTTCCACTTCCTCCGTAATATCAATAAAAGGAACTCCTGTTTCTTCAAAATGTGCCTTTAGCTGTTCGTTCCAATCTGGGATTTCCCGCCATTTCTCAGATTTCTGGAAAGCAGGATCCGTGGCAGGAATAATAGAGTTTACATATACCGTAGCATCAGGTAAAGCCTCCTGAAGCTGCTGAATCATCTGGTCATATTCTGTTATATATTCTTCGCAGGTTTTCCAGAACCCAATGTTCATATCATTGATACCAAAGCAGAGAATAATACTGGATGGATTCACAGCCTTTATCCCATCTATGTATTCCGGTATTTTCCGAATGGTAGCTCCTGCATCAGCAAATACGCGGCTGTCATCCACGCAGTCGAAAACCTCAAAGCCCACTGCACGGGAATCTCCAAGAATCACAGAGTCATTAAACTGTGCCCATACATTGATTTCACCGCTTTCTAAGGCTGCTTTTCTCTCAGCTCTTTTAATTTCTTTGATTTCCTGTTCAATTTCACTGGTATCCTTTTTTTTTCCAGGGATTTAATATAGGAAACCCCTTCTTTGATTCCTTCGGTGTTGACATTTTTTTACCGGAGGTAACCAGGGAAATAATGGCAATAATAATAGCAGCTACTGCAACCGCCTCTAAAACAAGCCGTTTACGGGGATTGCGAATCTGCCGCTTTACCCATCGAGTCATAGAACGATAGGTTTGATATAGTTTTTTCTTCATTTTAGATTTGCCCCTTATCTATCTTTATCAATATTTAACTAAAAATAATCCTTACTATTTATAATATATCGAATTCGTCAAGAGTGCAATATGCGACAGTATTTGACATAGAGAAATTTTTTGGGGTTTTTCACAAGAAATTGGTCAACTTTTTTGGGTAGAAAATTTGTGGTTGTATTCTTTTAGATTTTTATGCTATAGTAAGAAGCATTAACAATATTTACAAATGAGGGAGAAATACAAATGAAAGGACATTGGAAAAAGAAATTATTTGGCGACAAACAGTTTTATAAGATGGTTTTGTTAATTGCAGTTCCTATTATGATTCAGAATGGTATTACCAATTTTGTAAGTCTGCTGGATAATATTATGGTTGGGCAGGTTGGTACAGAGCAGATGACCGGAGTGGCTATTGTAAACCAGCTTATTTTTGTATACAACCTGTGTATTTTCGGCGGTGTGTCTGGGGCGGGGATTTTCACAGCCCAGTTCTTCGGACAAAAGGATGACGAGGGTGTGGCAAATACCTTCCGGTTTAAACTTTGGATGGCAGCTATTTTAACAGGTGTTACGATTTTGATTCTGGCTGTATTCGGAGAACCACTGATTCAGATGTATCTCAACGGAAATCAGGACGGAGGAGACACTGCGGCAGCCCTTCGTTATGGAAAGGAATATCTCTGGATTATGCTGGCAGGGCTTCCGGCTTTTATGGTGGTTCAGGTTTATGCCAGTACGTTAAGAGAATGTGGAAGTACCATTACTCCTATGAAAGCAGGAATTACAGCGGTTCTTGTAAACCTGGTGTTTAATTATCTGCTGATTTACGGTAAGTTTGGTTTCCCGGAACTTGGTGTTAAGGGAGCTGCTGTGGCTACGGTAATGTCCCGCTATGTAGAGGCTTTCATTGTGGTTTGCTGGACCCATGCGCACAAGGAACAGAATACTTATATAAAAGGGCTGTATCGTACCATGAAGATTCCTGGTTATCTGGTGAAGCGTATTTTAATTAAGGGAACTCCTCTGCTGCTCAATGAAACCATGTGGGCTGCGGGCATGGCTCTGCTTCTCCAGTGCTATTCTGTAAGAGGAATGAATGTGGTGGCAGGAATGAATATTTCCAACACCATTTCTAATTTATTTAACGTAGTATTTATTGCCCTGGGTGATTCGGTGGCGATTGTGGTAGGACAGCTTCTGGGAGCAGGAAAAACTGGAAGAAGCAAAAGATACAGACCGCAAGATGATTGTATTTTCTGTTATGTGCTGTACTGGTGTGGCATTGGTAATGCTGGTTATTGCGCCGCTGTTTCCACAGTTATACAACACAAATCCCGCATCCAGAGAACTGGCGAAGTATTTCATTATGGTGACTGCGGTGTTTATGCCAATGCAGGCTTTTCTCCACGCAGCGTATTTACCCTGCGCTCCGGTGGAAAAACCATTGTAACCTTCTTCTTTGACAGTGTGTTTATCTGCTGTATCAGCGTTCCTATTGCTTATCTTTTAGGGCATTTTACGGAGTTGTATGTGGTGTATATCTTTATTGCAGTGCAGATGGCAGATATTATTAAATGTATCATAGGATTTGTATTGGTGAAGAAAGGTGTTTGGCTGCAGAATATTGTAGAGTAGAGGAAAGAAAATCCGATTTTGACAATCTGGTTAACAGAGTGTCAGAATCGGTTTTTTCATGTAAATTTAACCTTTATTTTGGAAAACCATGATAGTTAAGGTGCATTTTTCTCTTTAAACTAAGTTACAGGTTTTGAACAGGAAGGAGAAAAATTGTGTCAGGGATTGTTTTGAAAATATATGCAAACAGTATGATGGAGAACATTACGCAGTTAAGAATTTCAATTTGGATATACAGGACAGGGAATTTATTATTTTTGTGGGTCCCTCCGGCTGCGGAAAGTCTACCACCTTGCGGATGATTGCAGGGCTGGAGGATATCAGTGACGGGGAATTGTGATAGACGGGGAGCTGTGTAACTATTATGAGCCAAAAGACAGAGGGCTGTCCATGGTTTTTCAGAATTATGCATTGTATCCAATCATGACAGTATACGGAAATCTGGGACCTATGCGCTGAAAATCAGGAAAAGTTCCCAAAAAAAGAGATTGATAAAAAGGTACATCAGGTGGCTAAGGTTCTGGAAATTGAACAGTTGCTGGATAGAAAACCAAGCGCCTTGTCAGGAGGACAGAAGCAGAGAGTTGCTATTGGAAGCGCTATTATCCGTAAGCCCAAAGCCTTTCTTATGGATGAGCCTCTTTCTAATCTGGATGCCAAATTAAGGGCGCAGATGCGTATTGAACTGGCAAATTACATAGGGAACTTGGGACTACTATGATTTACGTGACTCATGATCAGACAGAGGCTATGACTTTGGGAACCAGAATTGTGGTGATGAAGGACGGTGTGGTGCAGCAGGTAGAAAGCCCTGCTAATATTTATAACAATCCTAGAAATCAGTTTGTAGCAGGTTTTATTGGCTCTCCGTCCATGAATTTTTTTGACGCTTATGTAGGAGAGGAAGAGGGCAGAACAACCCTTTATTTAGGTGGTACAGAACTTGGAAAGAAGGTTTATGTAGATGGCAGCAGGGGACAGATATTAAAAGAGCAGGAAAACGGTAAAAAAGGTTGTGATTGGTATCCGTCCGGAGGACATCTGGGAGTATGAAGATGCTGTACACAGAGGCTTTGATGAAGCAAGTGTGGATATTGTAGAAACTATTACTGCAAGAGAGATGCCTGGGGCAGAGGTGATTCTTTACTTTGATGCTCAGAATAAGAGTCATGCAGTGCGGTTAAGACCGGATAATCAGACCAGAACCGGGGAAAAGCTTCAGCTTTATTTTGACCCGGAAAAGCTTCATGTGTTTGATAAAGAAACCGGAGAAAATTTATTTTACAGAGAGGAAATTTCATTATGAATCAAGGAAAGAAAAAATGGAATGTAACGCCCTATTTCTATTTGATACCCAGTTTGTTGGTGTTTGGTGTGTTTTTATTCTATCCCTTTTTTAAAACTGTTTATCTCAGCCTTTATAAGACCAACAAAATGGGACAAGCGAAATTGTTTGTGGGACTTGGGAATTATAAAGAACTGCTTAGTTCTCCATCCTTTTTAAACAGTCTGAAAGTAACTTTGATTTTTGTATTGATTGTTGTAGTAGGCAGTATGTTTTTGGGATTGGTTGCAGCAGTTTTGTGTAACAAAGCATTTCCTGGCATCCGGTTTTTCAGCACAGCCTATGCACTGCCAATGGCCATTGCCTCCAGTTCAGCAGCAATGATTTTTCAGATTATGCTGCATCCGTCTGTGGGGATTGTAAACAAACTTTTGGGGTTGAATATTAACTGGCTGAATGATCCGAAAACAGCCCTTTATTGTGTGGCAATCCTTACTGCATGGCTGAATAGCGGAATTAATTTTCTGTATTTTTCTGCAGGACTTGGAAACATTGATGAGACTATTTATGAACGGGCGTCGGTAGACGGAGCCAGTGGTATACAGCAGTTTTTTAGTCTTACCTTGCCAGGGCTTTCCCCCATTATGTTTTATACCCTGGTGGTAAATATTATTCAGGCATTCCAGTCTTTTGGACAGATTAAGATTCTGACGGAGGGTGGACCAAATGAAAGTACCAATGTAATTGTGTACTCCATTTATAGAGATGCATTTTTTAACTATCGCTTTGGAAGTGCAGCGGCTCAATCCGTTATTTTGTTTATTATTATTATGCTCATCACTCTGGTGATGTTCCGTATGGAGAAGAAAGGAGTTACTTACTAATGATAGATACCAAGAATATGGTGCTTGAAGGTTTTAGGGAAAATACTATGACCAAAGAGCAGCTATTAGCCCTTAAGACACAAATGAATGCAAAAGCTTTGGCAAAAAGGAGAACACGTACAGGGATTCGTCTTGCAGCCAACTTTGTAATGGCTTTTGTGATTTTACTTCCGTTGTTATATGCGCTTAGCATTGCATTTATGCCATCAGGGGAATTGTTTACCATGGAGCTGAATCTGCTACCAAAGAATCCAACACTCAGCAATTTTCGAGATGCTCTGGTAAATGTACCGCTGCTTCGGTTTATTTTAAACTCTTTTATTATGGCAGGATGCATTACCATTGGACAGATTATTACATGTTCACTTTCTGCTTTTGCATTTTCTTTTTTGGAATTTAAGGGAAAAGGAATCTTGTTTGCTATTGTTATGGCAACCATGATGGTGCCAGGGGAAGCAACGATTATTTCTAATTATCTGACAGTAGGAAATTTGGGAATGTTAGATACTTATGGGGTACTTATTGTGCCTTACCTGACTTCTGCAATGGGAATTTTCCTGTTTCGGCAGTTTTATATGACTTTTCCTATTTCATTATATGAATCTGCAAAATTAGATGGATGTAATAATTTAAAATTTATTATAAAAATCTTGCTTCCATTGACAAAATCAGCTATCGGGGCTATGGGAGTATATACCTTTATTAATGCATGGAACATGTACATGTGGCCTCTTCTGGTAACAGGTTCTGACAAAATGAGAACCGTACAGATTGGTATCAGTATGCTGGACAGCGTGGATTCCCAGTCCATTACCTTAATGATTGCAGGGGTGGTTATGGTTATCATTCCATCCATTTCAATTTTTGATCCTGGGACAGAAAACAGCTTATCCGTGGAATGTTTTTCCGAGCTGTAAAGGGGTAAAATTCAGCCGGAAGTGGCTTTTGCAAATAGATGAAATGAAGAAAAATCTAAAGACATTAGGAGAAAAAAAGCATGAAAAAAAGGAGTAATAACAGTAGTTTTAGCAGCAACTATGGCCCTCAGTTCACTGGCAGGCTGTGGCAATGGGAAAACCCTGGAAGAACAGACAGCATCTACAGGAGAAAACAGTACGCAGGAGGGTACAGATGGTGAAGGATTTTCCATGGCAGATGCCAAAGACGTGGAGGGAACCGAGATTTCCTTCTGGCATTCCATGGGTGGCGTCAACGGACAGGCTATTGATGCTCTGGTGGAGAAGTTTAATACAGAAAATGAATTTGGGATTACAGTAAATGCCCAGTATCAGGGAGAATATGACGATTCCTTAAATAAACTGAAAAGCGCTCAGATTGGAAACATGGGAGCCGATTTGGTTCAGGTTTATGAAATTGGAAGCCGCTTTATGATTGAATCCGGATGGATTACTCCTATGCAGGAAATGATTGATGCAGATGGATATGATATGTCCTCCATTGAACCCAATCTGGCTGCATATTATACCATTGATGATAAGTTGTATTCTATGCCGTTAACTCTTCTACACCGATTATGTATTACAACAAAGATATGTTTGAAAAAGCAGGGATTACAGAAGTTCCCGACAGTTTGGAAGCGATTGAAGAAGTAGGAGAACAGCTTCTTAATAAAGGTGGAGCCGGAGAAGTGATTTCCCTTGGTATTTATGGATGGTTTTTCGAGCAGTTCATGGGAAAACAGGGACTTGATTATGCCAACAATGAAAATGGACGCAAGGAAGCTGCAACAGCAGTAGCGTTTGATGAAAATGGCGGTGCGGCGAATATTCTCACAGCTTGGAAATCTCTTTATGATAAAGGCTATGCGCCAAATGTAGGAAAGGGTGGAGATGCAGGTCTTGCAGATTTCTCAGCTGGAAAATCAGCCATTACATTAGGTTCAACAGCTTCCCTAAAACAGATTCTTCAGGATGTAAATGGAAAATTTGAAGTAGGTACTGCTTATTTTCCAAAAGTAAAATCATCCGATGAAGGCGGCGTTTCTATTGGGAGGTGCATCTTTGTGGGCTTTGAATAACAATGATTCTAAAAAGCAAGAGCTACCTGGGAGTTTATTAAATTCCTTGTATCTGCTGAGTCACAGGCTTATTGGAATGCTCAGACAGGATATTTTCCGGTAACAACGGATGCTCATGAAGAACAGGTATTTAAAGATAATATTGCAAAATACCCACAGTTCCAGACTGCTATTGACCAGCTGCACGATTCTTCTCCAGAATATGTGGGAGCATTGTTAAGTGTATTCCCGGAAGCAAGAGCCACGGTGGAGTCTCAGATTGAGAGCCTTTTAAACGGGGATCAGAATGTAGATGAAACAGTTTCCAGTATGGCAGAGGCTATTAATAAATCCATTGAGGAATATAATCTGGTGAATAACTGATATTTAAAAGGATAGATGTAAAGGGCTGCTTGATTTAGCAGCCTTTTATACTAGTAAAGATATTTAAGATAAAGTATAATAAATAAAATATTAGATAGAAGAAGACAAAAAGAGGAGGTAAAGGGTCTATGACAAAAATATTTGCCCACAGAGGAGCCAGTGCTTATGCACCAGAAAATACCATGGAAGCTTTTGCATTGGCTGTAAAACAAGAAGCCGACGGAATTGAACTGGATGTTCAGATGACAAAAGACGGTCAGGTGGTAGTCATTCATGATGAAACCATTGACAGGGTAAGTGATGGAAAGGGCGCAGTGAGGGATTGCACCCTTGAGGAGCTTCGCAAATTTTCTTTTTCTAATCATATGGAAAATTATAAGGAGGCGGCAATTCCTACTTTAAAAGAGGTGTTGGAATTTTTTAAAACCTACGAATTTGGAACTTAATATTGAGTTGAAAACAGGTATTTATTGGTATCCGGGACTGGAAGAGAAAACTATGGAGTTGGTAAAAGAAACTGGTATGGAGGATAGAGTGATTTATTCTTCCTTCAATCATTACAGTGTACAAAAGATTTTAGAATTGGACAGTAATGCACAGTGTGCATATCTCTACAGCGATGTTATCTTAAATGTGGATAAGTATGCCAAGAAAACAGGAGTATGTGGATTGCATCCAGCAGTGTATCATTTGAAGATGCCCGCTTTCCTGAAAGAGTATCAGGAAAGCGGTTTAAAGATTCGTGTGTGGACCGTGAATAAAAAA
>ENA-OPYU01000496-OPYU01000496.1-human-gut-metagenome-genome-assembly--contig:-NODE-496-length-15720-cov-3.733149_pt1 | contig 15720 bp, 15 predicted proteins | sample MGYA00242637_ERZ504482 | MGnify/ENA primary metagenome ERZ504482 (study PRJEB26092, sample SAMD00036237) | human gut metagenome | host: Homo sapiens | study: EMG produced TPA metagenomics assembly of...
CATGAAAGTGGGAGAAGATGTAAGGATCAATGACGGTCAGGGGACGACTTATCTTTGCTGCCTGAATCGGTATGAGAAAGATCAGGCAGTGCTCGATGTGTTCCGAAAGCTGGATACCGAGACGGAACTTCCATCGGAAATTATTTTGTTTCAGGGACTTCCGAAAGGCGATAAGATGGAATGGATCGTACAAAAGTCGGTAGAACTGGGCGCTCACAAAATCGTTCCGTTTTCGGCAAAACGTTCGGTCGTAAAGTTAGATGAGAAGAAAGCGGTGAAAAAGCAGGAACGCTGGCAGCTAATCGCAAAAGGAGCGGCAGAGCAGTCGGGAAGAGGCGTGATTCCGGAAGTTTGCGGAGTATGTTCTTTTACGGAAGCATTAGAACAGGCAGAAAGTCTTGACGTCGTTCTTATCCCGTATGAACTGGAAGAAGGTATGGCCGAGACTGTGAGAGTGATCGAACAAATAGAACCGGGACAGTCGGTCGGAATATTTATCGGTCCTGAAGGAGGTTTTGAAGAAGCGGAAGTGCTCAGGGCAAAAGAGAAAGGGGCGCGGCCGGTCACGCTTGGAAAGCGGATTTTAAGGACAGAGACTGCGGGTCTTACGACACTTTCGATCTTGATGTATCATATAGAAAGCCGCGCTGTGTCACCGAAAAGAGAAGAGTCATAATTTAATAGTAAGAAATCAGTAAAGGAAAGGAATCATGGAAGTTTATCTTGATAATTCAGCTACAACGATGTGTTATCCGGAAGTGGGAGAGCTTGTCTATCATATCATGTGTCGGGATTACGGGAATCCGTCGGCAATGTATCGGAAGGGAATGGAAGCTGAAAGATATATAAAAGAAGCAAAAGAAACGATTTCCAAGCTTTTAAAAGTAAATGCTAAAGAAATTATTTTCACCTCCGGAGGTACGGAAAGTGATAATCAGGCGCTGATAGGATGTGCGCGGGCCAATCGAAGGAACGGAAATCATCTGATCACTTCTTGTGTGGAACATCCTGCCATTTTGAATACAATGCATTATCTGGAAGAGGAAGAAGGATTTCGCGTCACGTATCTTCCTGTTGACGAATGCGGAAGAATTCGGCTTGACGCGCTGAAAGAAGCGCTTTGTCCGGAGACGATCCTTGTATCGGTCATGTATGTCAATAACGAGATCGGAACGGTACAGCCCGTTGCTGAGGCAGCCCGGATCGTGAAGCAGTATAAACAGTCAATCTTATTTCATACGGATGCGGTTCAAGGATTCGGAAAGTATAAGATCTATCCGAAAAGACTTGGAGTCGATATGCTTTCGGCCAGCGGACATAAGATTCACGGACCGAAAGGGGCGGGATTTCTTTATGTGGACAGCCGTGTGAAGATAAAACCGATCATTTTCGGAGGACGGTCAGCAAAAAGATATGCGCTCAGGAACGGAAAACGTACCTGGAATCGCAGGATTGGCATTGGCGTCAAAAATGATCTATCAGGATCTTGAGCTGAAAACGGAGCATATGCGGGAACTGAAAACGCATTTTATAGACTGTATTTCACAGATTGGCAATGTGAAAGTGCATGGACTTACAGATGAAGGAAGCGCTCCGCACATTGTCAGCGCGGGATTTGCCGGAGTGAGGAGCGAAGTCCTGCTCCATACGCTGGAAGATCGTGGAATCTGTGTGTCGGCAGGCTCGGCATGTGCATCTAATCATCCGGCGATAAGCGGTGTTCTTCAGGCGATAGGAACGCCGAGAGAATATCTTGATTCGACGCTGCGGTTCAGTTTGTCGGAGTTTACGACAAAAGAAGAAATTGACTATACGTTGGAAACACTATATAATTGTATTCCGATGCTTCGGAAATATACACGGCGCTGATTTCACATGACAGAAAGATATGGCGCAAAGAAGGAGAAGAAGATGGAGTTTCATTCATTTTTGATTAAATATGGAGAAATAGGGATCAAGGGAAAGAATCGTTATATATTTGAAGATGCGCTTGTGCGTCAGATCAGGTATGCTCTTCAGAGCGTAGACGGAGAATTCCTTGTTCATAAATGTCACGGAAGAGTCTATGTGGACTGCGAGGGTGAATATGATTATGAGGAGACGGTTGAAAGTCTCAAAAAAAGTATTCGGCATTGTAGGGATCTGTCCGGTTGTCCGCAAAGAAGTGAAAGATCCGGAAGGATTGAAAAAAGACGTGACTGCTTATGTAGGCGAGATGTATCCTCAGGCAGACAAGACGTTTAAAGTAGAAGCGCGACGCGCGAATAAACGCTATCCGATGAATTCGATGGAATTAAACTGTGCGCTTGGCGAGGCGGTTCTTGATGCATATCCTGAGATGAAAGTTGATGTGCACGATCCGGAAGTACGTCTGAATGTAGAGATAAGAGAAGAAGTTTATATTTATTCCGAGATCATTCCGGGTCCGGGAGGAATGCCTGTCGGAACAAACGGCAGTGCGATGCTTCTGCTGTCGGGAGGGATCGACAGTCCGGTAGCCGGTTATATGGTTGCGAAACGCGGCGTTGAGCTGGAGGCGGTTTATTTTCACGCACCGCCGTATACAAGTGAGAGAGCGAAAGAAAAAAGTGATAGATCTTGCAAGACTCGTATCTGCTTATTCAGGTCCGATCAAGCTTCACATTGTTAATTTTACCGATATTCAGCTTGCCATTTATGAAAAATGTCCGCACGATGAGCTGACGATCATCATGCGTCGGTATATGATGCGGATCGCAGAACATTTTGCGAAGAAAAACGGCTGTCTCGGTCTTGTTACGGGAGAGAGCATCGGACAGGTGGCGAGTCAGACGATGCAGAGTCTTGCGGCGACAAACGCTGTCTGCACACTGCCGGTATACCGTCCGCTTATCGGATTTGATAAGAAAGAGATTGTGGAAATATCTGAAAAGATCGACACATACGAAGTTTCAATCCAGCCGTTTGAAGACTGCTGCACGATTTTCGTGGCAAAGCATCCGGTGACAAAGCCGAATGTAGAAAGAATCGAAAAGTCGGAGATCAATCTGGCAGATTGTATCGATGATCTGATGAAGACGGCGCTTGAAACTGCAGAAGTGATCACCGTAGGGGCATAGAATCACCGAAAGTGCCAAAAGGCATGTTCAGGGATTGTAAGCGGCTGCCGAAGTTTTGGTATATCCCGGGCTTTGGCTCGTCGCCATTACAAAAAAGCTGTCTCAAAAGAGACAGCTTTTTGCATTGTGCATTTACGCATAAATATGTTTGACTGTTATTATTTGATGATATACGGGTCAAGTGCAGCGAGGATTGCATCAACGTCGCCGTCTGCGTGAATGTTAAGATCAATCGGTTTGGAGAGATCAAGACTGAAAATTCCCATAATGGATTTGGCGTCTATAACGTATCTTCCAGATACTAAATCGAAGTCGTTGTCGTATTTTGTGATCTCATTTACGAAAGATTTTACTTTGTCGATTGAATTTAATGAAATCTGTACAGTTTTCATTTTGCTACCTCCTTGAAATATGTGATAAAATTAGGGTCAAAACCTTATGAATATTCTACGGGATAGGGAACTAAAAGTCAAGGAACAATGATAGAAAGAATAGGAAAAAGAGGTAAACTTATGAAAAAAGGCGGCACTTCATAATCTTGGATGTAAAGTAAACGCATATGAGACGGAAGCAATGCAGGAAATGCTTGAACAGGCAGGTTATGAGATCGTTCCCTTTAAAGAAGGGGCGGATGTTTATATTATCAATACATGCACGGTGACAAATATAGCAGACAGGAAATCTCGGCAGATGCTGCACCGAGCAAGAAAATTAAACCCGGACGCGGTCGTTGTGGCGGCGGGGTGTTATGTACAGGCGCAGGAGGGTAAGGAGATCGATCCGTGTATTGATATTGTGATCGGAAATAATCATAAAAAAGATCTGCCGGAATTATTGAAACAATATGAAATGGAAAAAAGCGGTCATACAGAATATGCGATGGAAGATATCAACCGTACGAAAGAGTATGAAGAACTGCATTTGACAAAACCGGGAGATCATACGAGAGCGTATATTAAAGTGCAGGACGGATGTAATCAATTTTGTACGTATTGTATCATCCCTTATGCGAGGGGCAGAGTGCGGAGCAGGCAGACAAAGGACGTGCTGGAAGAAGTGAGAGATCTTGCCGGAAACGGATATAAAGAAGTTGTTCTTACGGGAATCCATCTGAGTTCTTACGGTATCGATTTTGACGGGCAGAGACATCTGCTTGACCTTATAAAAGAAGTACACAAAGTCGAAGGGATCGAACGGATCCGTCTCGGTTCTCTTGAGCCGGGGATTATTACGGAAGAGTTTGCAAAAGAGCTTTCCGAGATGCCGAAAGTGTGTCCGCATTTTCATCTTTCTCTTCAAAGCGGATGTGACGCGACGCTGAAGCGGATGAACAGAAAGTATACAAGCGGAGAATATTATGACAGGTGTCAGATATTGAGAAAATATTTTGATCATCCGGCTCTTACGACAGATGTGATCGTCGGATTTCCGGGGGAGACAGAGGAAGAGTTTGAAGCTTCCTATGCGTTTGTCGACCGGGTTGATTTTATGAAACGCATATTTTCAAATACTCGAAGAGAGAAGGGACAAAAGCGGCAGTGATGGACGGCCAGATTGATGAGAAGATCAAAGGGGAAAGAAGCGCCCGTATGATCGCCCTCGGCGAACGGAAGAAAAAGGCATACGAGGACAGCTTTATCGGAAAAGAAGTGGAAGTTCTTTTTTGAAGAACGCGCGCAGATCGAGGGAAAGGCTGTTATGACAGGACATACAAAAGAGTATATGAAAATTGCACTAGAAACCGAAAAAAATATTTCTAATTGTATCGTAAAAGTGAGAATTGAAAATCATTCACAAATTATACGTTGAATTTTGAATGGGAGTATATTAGAATTGTAGGTAGTGATTTCGGAGTTTCCGAAAATGAAAAATGAGGAATAGAATTCTTATACAAAAAGACAGAAGGTAAGGAGGAACAGCAAGATGAGTGATCTCAGCAATACACAATTCTTTCAGGTAGAACCGGGACCGCAGATTTCGGCCGGAGACATTTTGGAGATCGTGTTTAAGGCGCTGAAAGAAAAGGGATATAATCCGGTGAATCAGATCGTCGGATATATCATGTCGGGAGATCCGACATATGTTACAAGTTTTAACGGAGCGAGAAGCCTGATCATGAAAGTAGAGAGAGATGAGTTGGTCGAGGAGCTGTTAAAAGCGTATATCGAACATCATTCGTGGGAATAATCAGATATGAGAATTATGGGACTTGATTATGGGTCGAAAACGGTAGGCGTTGCGATCAGCGACGCTCTTCGTCTTACGGCTCAGGCAGTGGAGACGATCGAGAGAAAAGAAGAAAATAAACTTCGGCGGACTTGCGCGAGGATAGAGGAACTGATCAAAAAGTATGATGTGGAGAAGATCGTCCTCGGCTTTCCGAAACATATGAATAACGATATCGGAGAGCGTGCGCAGCAGTCTATGGAATTCGGAGAGATGCTCAAACGCAGAACCGGGTTAGAGGTCATTTTGTGGGATGAGAGACTGACGACCGTAGAGGCAGAACGTACTCTGATCGAGAGCAACGTGCGCCGTGAAAACAGAAAGAAACATATAGATCAGATCGCCGCAGTGTTTATTTTGCAGGGTTATCTTGATCTGATGCATATGAAAAAACAGGCAGAATGAATGAAGTCTGTCATTTTTGTATAGGCAATGAGCCAAAGTTCGGGATATGCTAAGACCTTGGCGGCTGCTTACAATCCCGGGATGTGTCTTTTGGCGCTTTCGGTGATTTTGTGCAGGATATCAGGATAGAAAAATAAAAGATGTAAGGGGTTCGGATATGGAAAAAGTAAAGTTTGCATTTGCGGATGGAAACGGTGAGGACGAATTTTTTGATACTTGAAGAAACAAAGATCAACGGGAGCGCGTATATTCTTGTTGCGGAGTCGGAGGATGACGATGCGGAATGTCTGATATTAAAAGACGTTCGTGATGAAGAATCAGGCGAGAGCGTTTATGAGATCGTTGAAAATGAGAAAGAGTTACAGGCGGTCTCCAAGGTGTTTGAGGAACTTCTTGAAGATGTCAGTATTGAACTCTGATCTAAGAAGAAAATTACATTGTATGCTATGGGAACTTCTGAGAGTTTCCACGGGAAATCGGACAGTGATATATAAGATATGACAGTATGGCAAAATGCGTGAAATCGCAGTGAAAAATGTCTTTTGGATGTTTCGGGTGAGGATAGAATGAAAAAGAACAGGACAGAAGAACTGCTCAAAGAAAAATTAAGAGAAAAAGGGTTGAAAGTTACGAATCAGAGAATTTTGATCCTTTCTGTCTTGGAGCAGAATAAAGGCAGGCATTTGACTGCGGAAGATATTTATGAGCTGGTGACGCAGGAGCATCCGGAAATCGGACTTGCAACTGTGTACCGTACGATCCAGCTTTTATGGGATATGCAGCTCATAGACAAGATTAATTTGGATGAGGGATGTGTGCGTTACGAGATCGGACATCTGCTGGACGGCGGATCGAAACATAACCACCATCATCTTATATGCAGAACTTGCAATAAAATCATTCCTTTCGATGATGACCTTCTGGAAGAAGCGGAACGTCACATTGAACGTACGATTGGATTTCATGTTCTTGATCATGAAGTAAAGTTTTACGGAATATGCAGAGAATGCATGAAAAAGGGGAAATAGTGGAGGTGTTTACTTTTTTGAAAAAACAGAATAACGGAAAATTGCGTATCATACCGCTTGGAGGATTAGAGCAGATCGGTATGAATATTACTGCCTTTGAGTATGAAGACAGTATTGTTGTCGTGGACTGCGGTCTGGCATTCCCGGAGGATGATATGCTTGGGATCGATCTTGTGATCCCTGATGTAACATACTTGAAAGACAATGCATCGAAAGTGAAAGGGTTTGTTATCACACATGGTCACGAGGATCACATCGGCGCGCTTCCGTATGTGCTCAAAGAGATCAATCTGCCGATCTATACGACGAAACTTACGATGGGCATTATTGAAAACAAACTAAAGGAGCATAATCTTCTTCGGACGACGAAGCGAAAAGTTGTCCGCCACGGACAGTCGATCAATCTTGGAAAATTCAGGATTGAATTTATTAAAACGAACCACAGTATTCAGGATGCGTCTGCCCTTGCGATCTATTCGCCTGCCGGTGTCGTAATCCATACAGGAGATTTTAAAGTCGATTATACGCCGGTGTTCGGAGATGCGATCGATCTACAGCGGTTTGCGGAGATCGGAAAAAAGGGTGTGCTTGCTCTGATGTCAGACAGTACGAATGCGGAGCGGCGAGGATTTACCCAGTCGGAAAAGACGGTCGGTATTACGTTTGATCATATTTTTGCGGAACATCAGAATACAAGGCTGATCATCGCTACGTTTGCTTCTAACGTGGATCGTGTGCAGCAGATTATCAATTCGGCATATAAGTATGGAAGAAAAGTAGTTGTGGAAGGGCGCAGCATGGTGAATATCATTGCGACAGCGTCAGAATTGGGATATTTGGATGTGCCGGAAAACACATTGATCGAGATCGATCAGATGAAGAATTATCCGCCGGAGAAAATGGTTCTTATCACAACCGGAAGTCAGGGAGAGTCTATGGCGGCTCTGTCGAGAATGGCGGCGGACGTGCACAGAAAAGTGACGATACAGCCAAACGATACGATTATCTTCAGTTCTAATCCGATTCCGGGAAATGAGAAGTCTGTTTCCCGTGTGATCAACGAACTTTCTTCCAAAGGGGCGGAAGTTATTTTCCAGGATGCCCATGTATCGGGACATGCCTGTCAGGAAGAACTGAAATTGATCTATTCTCTTGTGAAGCCGAAATATGCCATTCCGGTCCACGGAGAATACCGTCATTTGAAAGCAAATGCGGAAGTGGCAAAATCACTTGGAATTCCGAAGGAAAATGTATTTATCATTCAGTCCGGAGATGTGCTGGAACTGTGCGATGACAGTGCGGAAGTAGTAGATAAAGTACACACGGGAGCGATTCTTGTAGACGGACTCGGGGTAGGAGACGTAGGAAACATCGTGCTTCGGGACAGACAGCATTTGGCAGAGGACGGTATTATCATTGTTGTGCTTACGCTTGAGAGAAGAACGAACCGCCTGCTTGCAGGTCCGGATATCGTATCGCGAGGCTTCGTTTATGTAAGAGAATCAGAAGAACTGATGGATGATGCGAGAAGAGCGGTATCCGAGGCGGTGGATAAGTGTCTCTCGGGACGTCATACAGACTGGAATAAGATCAAACTTGTGATCCGCGATTCCATGAACGACTATATTTGGAAAAAGACAAAGAGAAAACCGATGGTGATTCCGATCATCATGGATGTGGATGTGTAAATTATGATAGTAGATGAACGTATTATTACATTCATCAATTCGCTGGATACGAAAAATCAGTGAAATATTAGAGGACATCGAGAGAGAGGCTCTGGCTGATAACGTGCCTATAATACGCCGTGAGATGCAGAGCTTCTTAAAGGTGCTCCTTATGGTAAAAAAACCTATGCGCGTTCTGGAAGTCGGAACTGCCGTAGGTTTCTCTGCGTTATTGATGAGTGAATATGTACCGGAAGAATGTGCGATCACAACGATTGAAAATTATGAGAAGAGAATACCGATCGCAAGACAAAATTTTGTCCGTGCAGGAAAAGAGAAGAAAATCACTTTGCTGGAAGGCGATGCGATGGATGTGCTGAAAACATTGGAAGGACCGTATGATTTTATTTTTATGGATGCGGCGAAAGGTCAGTACATTCATTATCTGCCGGAGATACTGCGTCTGCTTGCAAAGGGCGGTATCCTTGTCTCGGATAATGTGATGCAGGACGGTGATGTGATCGAGTCACGTTTCGCGGTAGAACGGCGGGATCGTACGATTCATGCGCGGATGCGGGAATATCTGTACGAATTAAAACATAACGATGCGCTTGTAACATCGATCATTCCTTTAGGAGACGGGGTGGCGCTGAGTGTGAAAAAGGAAGTCGGAACGGACATTGCGCAGTAAAGCGCAAAATTATAAGCCGCCATAAAAACAGAAAAAGAAGAAGTAGGAGAATGAAGAGAAAGATGAGCAGACATCCTGAGTTATTAATTCCGGCGAGCAGTCTGGAAGTGTTGAAAACGGCAGTTATTTTCGGAGCTGATGCGGTCTATATCGGAGGAGAAGCTTTCGGTCTTAGAGCAAAAGCGAAGAATTTTTCAACGGAAGAGATGCGAAAAGGAATTCAATTTGCCCATGAGCATGGTGTGAAAGTATATGTGACCGCTAATATTCTGGCGCACAACGATGACCTTGCCGGGGTGCGTGAGTATTTTGAAGAGTTAAAGGAAATCAAACCGGATGCACTGATCATTGCAGATCCGGGAGTATTTGAGATTGCCAAAGAGATATGCCCCGAGATAGAAAGGCATATAAGCACTCAGGCAAATAATACAAATTATGCAACCTATAATTTCTGGTATAAACAGGGGGCGAGTCGAGTCGTATCTGCCAGAGAGCTGTCGATGGAAGAGCTAAAAGAACTTCGGGCAAATATTCCGGAAGATTTGGAAATCGAGACGTTTATTCACGGGGCGATGTGTATCTCTTATTCGGGAAGATGTCTTTTGAGTAATTATTTTACGGGAAGAGATGCGAACAGAGGAGCATGTACTCATCCGTGCCGCTGGAAATATGCGGTCGTGGAAGAAAAAAGACCGGGAGAGTACCTTCCTGTTTATGAAAATGAAAGAGGAACTTACATTTTTAACTCAAAAGACCTGTGTATGATCGAACATATACCGGAGCTGATCGATGCGGGGATCGACAGTCTGAAAATCGAAGGCAGAATGAAAACCGCTCTGTATGTGGCGACAGTGGCAAGGACGTACCGAAAAGCAATCGATGACTATAAGAAAGATCCGAAGTTATATGAACAGAACATGCCCTGGTATAAAGAACAGATCTCAAATTGTACTTACCGCCAGTTTACGACCGGATTTTTCTTTGGGAAACCGGATGAGACGACACAGATCTATGACAGCAACACATACAATAAAGAGTATACTTATCTTGGCATTGTCGGGGAGATCAAAGACGGATTGTGCAGGATAGAGCAGAGAAACAAATTTTCTGTCGGGGAAACGATTGAAATTATGAAGCCGGACGGCAGAAACATAGAAGCGGAAGTGCTGCGCATCCTGAATGAAGAGGGAAAAGAGCAGGAAAGTGCGCCCCACTCGAAACAGCTGCTCTATGTTGAACTAAGTGAAATCCCGGACGTATATGATATTTTGCGAAGAAAAGAAGAGGAATCAAAATAGAAGAAAATATAAATAGAAACGGCATAGACAAAGGCGTTTATCGTATCTTTGGCTATGCCGTTTTGTAATGGAGGAAATAAGAGAGCGAAACTGTTCAAAAAGACGGTGAAATGACAAAATGATTGATAGAAAAGGAAGTAAATATGATGAAAATAGATGAAAAAAACAAAAAAAGTACATCGTAAATGAGTAAAAAATGATATAATGATAGATGGTAGTATCCTGATAATATTATGAGAAAAGGAAGGAAAAGGTTTATGGCAGGAAGAGTGATCAAAAGACTGCTCGCAGGGGTTCTTACAGTCGCCGTTGTGATACCGGGCAATTTTGTTCCGGCGCAGGCAGCGGAAGAACCGCAAGAAGACTACCTCATTTATCCGAATCCACATAAGGTGGAGTATCAGGAAGGAGATTACATTCTCGGAAAAGAATTGAATGTAATCTATGACAAAGGAATCGATGAGGCGACAAAGAACCGTCTGCAAGAGGCGGCAGACCTCAAAGGAATCGAGGTAAACGAAGCAGAGCAGCCAAAAGAAGGCGCAACCAATGTATATGTCGGTGTACATGGACAGGACGGAACGGCAGAAGATTATATTACAGAAGAATATCAGCCGGAAGACTCTTTGTTTGGAAAGACGGATTCTTACTTTCTGGCAAGTGATGAGAATGTAATATCCGTACTTGGAAAAGATGCAGATTCTGCATTTTATGGATTGACTACGCTGTATCATGTTTTTGCACAGATGGACAGCCTGACAATCAGAAACTTTGAGATCGAGGACTATGCGGACGTAGTAAGCCGTGGTTTTATTGAAGGCTATTATGGAAATCCGTGGTCTACAGAAGATCGTGTAAACTTGATGAAATGGGGTGGATATTACAAATTAAACGCGTATTTCTATGCGCCGAAAGACGACCCGAAACATCGTACACAGTGGGATCAGCTTTATACGGAAGAAGAGCTGGCAAATAAGATCAGACCGCTTGCAGAGGCGGGAAATGAATCAAAATGCCGATTTGTTTATGCCCTTCATCCGTTCCCGCAGGGCAATCATCTTCGTTTTGATGATAATTATGAAGCTGATTTGGCGAAACTTCAGGCAAAATTCAAACAGGTGATCGATCAGGGCGTACGTCAGATCGCAATCCTTGCAGACGACTTTTGGAATCCGGGCGGACCGAATGGAGTACGTCTGTTAAACGATATGACTGCATGGCTTGAAGAGGTGAAAAAGCAGTATCCTGATATGAAGATGACGATCCCTTATGTTCCGTATGACTATATGGGCAACGGAAGCAGCGCAGAACTTCAGGAGTTGAAAAAGGCTCCGGCTAATGTTCAGATCGTTATGACCGGCGGAAGAGTATGGGGAGAAGTAACAAATAACTTTACTTCTACGTTTACAAATAACGTTGGACGCGGACCGTTTATGTGGATCAACTGGCCGTGTACGGATAACTCTAAGAAACATTTGATCATGGGCGGTTATGATACGTTCCTTCATCCGGGAGTAGAGCCGTCTAAAATCCAGGGAATCATGCTTAACCCGATGCAGCAGTCGGAACCGAGCAAGGTTGCTATTTTCGGTAATGCAGATTATGCATGGAATATTTGGGAGACAAAGGAAGAGGCAGACAAGTCATGGAATGATGCATTTTCCTTTGTAGATCATAATTCGGCAATTATGAATGATGCGAGCGACGCCCTGCGTGAATTATCAAAGCATATGATCAATCAGGCGATGGATACGCGTGTAACACCTTTGCAGGAATCTGTTGTACTGAAAGAGAAGTTAAATGCATTTAAAGAAAAACTGGAAGCAGAGACTCTCACGGCGGAAGAAGTAGATGCGGTAATCGCAGAGTTTGAAGTGCTTCAAAAAGCTTCAAAGACATATCGTGCAGGCGGAAACGAGGCGATCAAAGGTCAGATCGTATATTGGCTGAACTGCTGGGATGACACGACAGAAGCGGCGATCGCATACTTAAACGGCGTAAAGAGCGCTCTGGCAGGAGACGTATCTTCTGTGATCAGCTATAATACAGCAGGAAAGACGGCGTTCGACCGTTCAAAAAATCATATGACTTTTTATATGTGGATCATCAGGAATATGCCGAGGTCGGCGTACAGCACATTGTTCCGTTTATCAATACATTGGCAGAGTATGTATCTGCAAAAGCGGAAACAGCGGTCAATCCCGACAAAGTGATCCCAAAATTCATTACAAGCAGAAAAGACGCGCCGACAGGTTCTAAAGAAAATAATTTTTGACGGCGACGAGTCTACAAGTGCAGTTTACAAAACGCCGAATTCATTGTCGAAAGATGATTATATCGGTGTAGAATACAACAAAGTAATCGATATTGACAGCATTCGTTTCCTTCTCGGAGGCGGAAAAGATCATTTTGAACATGCAAAACTGCAGTATATGACAGAAGAAGGAACATGGGAAGATCTGACGTTGACAGGCATGGAAAACAATTTTGCCGGAGAATTCGGTAAAGTTCAGGACATCAATGTAAAAGAAGCAAATCTTCCGAGTGATCTGAAAGCAAAAGGAATCCGCCTCATTGCGACAGCGGCAAATGTAAATGACTGCTGGCTTGAGGTACGCGAAAATCCAGATCAACTAAAAAAAGAAGAAGTTTCCGAAGATACAGAGCGTTACACAGGAGATGTGACGTTCAGCGGTATTTCCACACAGGGAAATGATCATACGGCGGCAAAAATGTTTGACGGAGATCTGTCTACAGAAATGTGGATCGCTAAAGGACCGTACAGCGGCGAAGGAAAAGATACGATCGCGGCAGACGCTTATATCCAGATTACCTTCCCGGAAGCGAAGCAGATCGGAAGCATAAGAATGACACAGGGCAAAACTTCTTCTGCGGATGTGTTTGAAAAAAGTAGAAATACAGTATAGCACAGACGGACAGAGCGGTTGGAAAAAGGCAGGAGAGTTTACGAACGCGAAAGATCAGACAGTAAACATTAACGTAACTGACAAGATCAAAGGAATCCGTCTTGTGAATAAAGAGCAGACGGCAGGCTGGGTACGCATCGGTGAATTAGACATCCGCGCGCCGAAGAATATGACGACTCCGATCACATACAAAGTGATCAAGACGGAGCGTTGGAAAGTAGCGCAAGGGAAAGAAACGAGTCTTTATGACGGAGATGACAATACATTCGTATGGTACGATCCTGATGGAGACGGAAATTCAACAAGTGACTCTGTTCTGAAAGATGATTTCTTAGGATATGACCTCGGAAACAGAAGCTGTATTGGAAAGCGCTCATATCGTAGTCGGACATACAGGCGGAGACAAGCTTGTAAAATATGCGGTTGAGACGTCTGTAGATAACAGCACATGGACTCCGGCAGAAGGATATGCAGAGTATACTGGAGCGGCAGAAGGAAAAGACGTACTGAACATTGATCTGAAAGGTGTGACGGCGCGTTACATCCGTATCCGCAATCTGGAGAAGAAACCTACGTGGGCAAAATTCTCTGAGTTTACTGTAAAACAGAAGTTGATCAGACAGGAACAACAGAGAATATTTATACAAATGTAAAGGATCACGGAATGCTCGGAACGACAGAAGCAGGTATGTCTTCTTTGCAGCCGGGAACGATCAGTCTGAAAAAAGATCAGTATATCGGTGTTGACTTAAAGAACATCAAAGCGATCGAAAACATTGCAGTGAACGCAGGAGAAAATGCGAATGTGAAACTGCAAAGCTCTATGAACGGAGTGATCTGGACTGATGTTAATGCAGGAGCATTGGAAGATGCAAGATATGTAAGACTTTACAATGCGGGAAATGAGACACAAAATGTTTCGGTTCAAGAATTCAAAGTGACGTATGCGTTTATCGGAGAGAAAACGGTAGAAAGTGATTTTGCTCAGAAAGATTCGGCAAACGATATGCGAAGCAACGGACAAGTCGGAAATGTATTCGACGGAAAGCTTAATACGCTTGGCAAGATCACAGGAACACAGGATGCAGGGAAAAAGATCGTATTCGATCTCGGACAGACTGTGAATTTTGAATCGTTCAGATACTATGTAAAAGAGACATGTCTTGACTTCTTAAGACATGCAAAATTTGAAGTAGCTGACAGGAAAGATGCCACAGACGATCAGTGGACAAAGATCCTTGAAGTCGGAAACGCAGAGGCTGTGCAGATGTCGGCTAATGCGACAGCGAAAGATGCAGACTATCTGCTTCATGATACTACAAATCCGGGAAATATGTATGCAGAGGCAACCGGATTGAATGTGTCGGGACGTTACTTAAGAATCGTACCGCTTACAACATATACAGAGAGATGGGTTGAGCTGTACGAGCTTCAGATCAACGGCGGAGCTTATATGACGACAGAGTCAAACCGCGACATCATATCAGAAACAGCGGAAGAAGCGGGCAAGATCCCGTCTAATGTATTTGACGGAAACTTTGCGACAACATACAAACCATCTGCGGCAAACGGTTCGTTTACATATCGCATCAGTGAGCCGGATCAGAGAACGATCCGTATCATACAGAACGGAAAGGCGTCGAATGCAGATGTACAGGCAGTTCTCTATAAAGACGGAGCAAAACAAGAAGCAGCTGCGATCGGAAAGCTGAATCAGACGATCAATGAATTTGCGGTTGGAAAAGACAGTCAGATTCTGGAAGTTATCGTGACATGGGCAGAAGACATTCCGGAGATTTCTATTATAAAGACAAGTGAAAAGGAAAAAGCAGCGGTCAATAAAGATGCGCTGAATGAGGCAATCAAAAGCCGATCGACGATAAGTGGACTGCAGACAGCAAACGGGCGGCAGAAGAAGCAAAAGCAGCGGCAGAAGAGATCGCGGCAAATGAGTACGTGACTCAGGAAGTTGTAGATCTGGCAGAAAAAGCGCTTCTTGCCGCACACAAAAACGCGGTTGTCAAAGGCGATGTTACTGCATTGGAAAACGCTTTGAACAACATGAAAGCAGGCAAAGAAAACGTCGGAGCAGAGGAAGCTCCTGTTTATGTAGAGATCTATTCGGCGAGAACTTATGCGGCATATGAGTCGGTGATGAATGAGATCAGAGAGGCGTTAAAGGATAAAGAAAATGTTTCGGAGAAAGAAGCGCAAGATCTGACGGCAAAACTTGAAAAAGCCGAAAAAGCACTAGTATATTCATCGATCCAGAGAGAGCTGGCAGAAACAGAGTTAGAAAACGCAGTAAAATATAATAAAGACGACTATACAACTGTTTCTTACAAAGCATATACAGACGCGAAATCAGCATTAGATGCGA
>ENA-OPYU01000497-OPYU01000497.1-human-gut-metagenome-genome-assembly--contig:-NODE-497-length-15717-cov-2.868249_pt1 | contig 15717 bp, 15 predicted proteins | sample MGYA00242637_ERZ504482 | MGnify/ENA primary metagenome ERZ504482 (study PRJEB26092, sample SAMD00036237) | human gut metagenome | host: Homo sapiens | study: EMG produced TPA metagenomics assembly of...
GTATTTCGGCGCTTCCAGCACCGATCTGGGCAGGATGCAGCCGTAGGCCACCACGACGATGAGCTCCGGAGCCAGCGCGCGGATGTTCTCGTCCTCGCCGCCGTCCCGCAGGGTGCGGGGCTGAAAGACGGGGGTGCCGTGGGCCAGCGCCACTTCCTTCACCGGGGGCTGCGGTGAGCACCTGCCTGCGGCCCACGGGCTTGTCGCGCCGGGTGTAGACCGCGCAGATGTCGTGGCCCGCCTCATACAGGGCTTTCAGGCAGTCCGCCGCAATGTCCGGCGTCCCCATGAACAGAATGCGCATCAGTCGTTCTCCTTCTTCCTGGCGGCAGCGGCGCGGCCCTCCTCGGTGTCCTCATAGAAGAACTCGCTGGACTCCATGATGGTGATGCCGTCCAGATGGTCGTTCTCGTGCTGGATGCAGCGGCCCAGCAGATCCTCAGCTTCCAGCTCGAACCACTCACCGTGGCGGTCCTGTGCGCGGACCTTGACGGCCGCGGGCGGTCACGGCGCCGTTGTGGCCCGGGAAGGACAGGCAGCCCTCGTAGGCGGTCTCCTCGTCCTCAGACACGGCGAGGATCTCCGGGTTGACGAAGTCGATGAACTTGTACTCGTAGTTTTCGGGGATCTCTTCCGGGGCGTCGGTGGTGTCCCACACCACGAAGACGCGGCGCAGCATCCCCGACCTGCGGGCCTGCGAGGCCCACGCCGTCGGCGGCGATCATCGTCTCGCGCATATCGTCCAGCAGGGTGGCCAGACGGTCATCGAAGTTGGTCACCGGGCGGCAGACCTTGTTCAGGATGGGGTCGCCCTCTTTTACAATGTTGCGGATAGCCATGAAGTATACCTCCAAATAATCTTATCAAATATCACCGTCAGAATGCATATCCACCACCACGGTGGCCTTGGCGGGCAGCTTTTCCTGCTCGTAGAGGCCGAGGGTCTGGCGGACAAGGTCGCGGAAGCGTTTGTCGGCGCGGCACTTGATGGTGAGCTTGTAGCGGTAGCTCTCGTTGATCTTTTCGATGTTGCCGGGGGTGGGGCCAAGCACCCGGAGGGGCAAGTCCGGCTGCTGCGCGGCCTGACGGCCTAAGAGGGCCGAGAACCGGGCGGCGGCCCGGGCCACCTCGATCTCCTTCGGGCCGGAGAAGCCCACGACGCAGAGCCCGCAGAAGGGCGGGTAGAGTCCCAACTTTCGATAGGCGATCTCCTGCTCGAAAAAGGCGTCGTAGTCCTGCGCGGCGGCGAGGTTGAGGACGGGGTTGTCGGGGTCGGTGGTCTGGATGATGGCGAAGCCCGGGTCTTTCGCCCGGCCGGAGCGCCCCACCACCTGGGTGATGAGGCTGAACACCGTCTCGTAGGCCCGAAACCCCTGCGCAAAGAGCAGCGAGTCGATGCCGAGGACGCCCACGAGGGTCACGTCCTCGAAATCGAGGCCCTTGGCCACCATCTGGGTCCCCACCATGATGTCGTACTCATGCCGGGCGAACTTCGCCAGCAGCTTTTCGTGGGCGTCTTTGGCGGCGGTGGAGTCCTGGTCCATCCGCAGCACTCTTGCCTCCGGGAAAAGCTGGGCCAGCTCCTCCTCGGCTTTCTGGGTGCCGAAGCCCCGGTAGAGCAGCTTGCCGCCGCAGGCGGGGCAGGTCTTTGGGGGCGGGTCGAGCTGGGTGCCGCAGTAGTGGCAGAGCAGCTTATGGCCCGCCTTGTGGTAGACCATGGGGACGCTGCACTTGGGGCATTTCAGCACCTCGCGGCAGTCGTCGCACTGGGCCATGGTCTGGTAGCCCCGGCGGTTCAGCAGCAAAATGGTCTGCTTGCCTGCATCCAGATTGCGGCGGATGGCATCTTCCAGCGACAGACTGATCTCCCGCGGGTTGCCTGCCGCCAGCTCTGCGCGCATATCCACGATCTGCACCGTGGGCAGCGGGTTGCCGCCGTAGCGCTGGGTCAGCCGCACCAGCTGGGTGCGGCCATGCTGGGCCGCGTAAAAGCTCTCGGTGCTGGGGGTGGCGCTTGCCAGCAGCAGCAATGCCGCTTCTTCGCCGCGCGCTGCCGGGCCACCTCGTGGGCAGAATAGCGGGGCGCGGATTCCGAGCGGTAGGTGTGCTCCTGCTCCTCATCGATGATGATGAGCCCGATGTTTTCCAGCGGCGAAAAGATGGCGCTGCGGGTACCCACCACGATGTCTGCGCCGCCGTCCTGGATCATCTGCCACTGCAAAAGGCGTTCGGTGTGGTTGAGGGCAGAGTGCTGCACCGCCACCCGGCGGCCAAACTGACTCTTGAGCCGCAGGATCATCTGCGGGGTTCAGGCTGATCTCCGGCACCAGCACCAGCGCACGCCTGCCCGTGCTCCAGACAGCGGGCAATGAGCTTTAAGAACACCAGCGTTTTGCCGCTGCCGGTCACGCCGTAGAGCAGCGCCGAGTGGGGTGCATCGTCTTCCAGCTTTGGCAGCAGAGCATCGTAAGCCGCCTGCTGCTCCTGCGTGAGGGTGATCGGCTCGTTTTTCAGCGGAATGGACGAATACAGGTCGATGGATTTATTCACCTTGCTGCATTCCAGCACGCCTTTGGCGCACAGGTTATCCAGCACGGCACGGCTGATGCCCTTGTCTTCCAGTTCGTTCAGGGTGCGCGGCCCGCCGCCCAGCAGCGCCACTGCCGCCAATTGCTTGGCCGTCGGCTTCGGCTTTGGCGGCAGCCCGCCCACAAGGCGGTAGGAGTTCTCGGTGTGGCGGGTGAGCTGCTTTTGCAGCACCGGCGTTATGCCGTCTGCCGCCACGGCAGGCTTGTACTGTGCACCATAGGGAATGACCGCCTTGACCGCCTCGTAATAGGTGCAGAAGGTGCGCTCCTTCAGAAAATGCACCAGCCGCAGCAGTTCCGGGGTCAGGCAGGCGGATGCCGGGGCCACGTCGAAAAGATATTTCAGCTTCGCGCTTTCCGGTTCGGCATCGCAGGCCAGCACCACGCCCATGCGGGCGCGGCTGCCGCGGCCAAAGGGCACCAGCACCATGCTGCCAAGTTTTACCGCATTCTGCTGATCCGGCATGACGGCATAGGTATAAAGCTTATCAAAGTGGAAGGTCGCATTGCTGACGGCAACGCCTACCGTTTTGGGCATTCGTCCAGCTCCTTCAAAATATTATTCTGCGGCACCAATGCGCTGGCAGATGGCCTGATACAGTGCATCGGCGCAGGTATCGACCTGGTCGTTGACCAGCTTCAGGGTGAATTTATCCTGCTGGGCCAGCTCCTGCCGGGCGGTGGCAAGACGTTCCTGAATGCTGTCCTCGGTCTCGGTGCCGCGGCCCCGCAGACGGCGCTCCAGCTCCTCCACCGACGGCGGCAGCAGGAACACGGTGGTCGCGCCCGGGAACATGCGGCGGATGTTCGCTGCGCCGTGCACATCGATGACCAGAACGACCACCTTCCGGGCTGCAAGGCGCTTGTCCACTTCCTCGCGCAGGGTACCGTAGTAGTTGCCGTTGTAGAAGTTGTGCTCCACCACCTGATCGTTCTCGATCAGCTGCTGGAACTGCTCCCGGGTGCGGTAATAATAATCCACGCCCTCCTGCTCACCGGGACGCGGTGCGCGGGTGGTGGCGGAAACAGTCTTTTCGATCTCCGGGTGTGCTTCGCGCAGTGCCTTCACCACGCTGTCCTTGCCGGTACCGGCCGCGCCGGAGACCACAAACAAATATTTATCGTTCGCCATGGGTCTGTTCCTCCTCTGCTGGTGTTTTGCCCTCCTGCCCTGCCGCACGGTTGGCCACCGTTTCCGGCTGAAGCGCCGAGAGCACCACATGATCGGAGTCCATGATAAGCACTGCACGGGTGCTGCGGCCATAGGACGCATCGATCAGCATTCCGCGCTCCCGTGCTTCCTTTACAAGGCGCTTGACCGGGGCGGAATCCGGGCTGACCACTGCCACCACACGGCCTGCACTGACCATATTGCCAAACCCGATGTTGATGAGCTTCATAAACCCCTCCGAATTTTCTGTATCACTCCAGATTCTGGATCTGTTCGCGGATCTTTTCGATCTCCGCCTTCATATCCACCACGATGCGGGTGATATCCAGATCCTGACACTTGGAGCCGATGGTATTGGTCTCGCGGTTCAGCTCCTGCGTCAAAAAGTCCAGCTTGCGGCCCACCGGCTCGTCCAGCTTGAGGATATCGCGGTACTGCGCAATGTGGCTGCGCAGGCGCACCGTCTCTTCATCCACAGCGGTCTTATCGCCAAAAATAGCGGCCTCGGTCAGCACGCGGGCATCGTCGATATCGCGGTCCTCCAGAATGACCTTGAGTTTCTCGTACAGGCGGTTGGTGTAGGCTTCCACGCGGCCTGCGCTCAAAGTCTCCACCCTGCCCACGCACTCCTCGAGGAAGTTCAGGCGGTTTTCCACGTCTGCCTTCATCTTGGCACCCTCGACGGCGCGCATCTCCACAAAGCGGTCCAGCGCCTGTGCGGTAACGGCAGAAACATCTTCCCACAGCTGTTCTTCGTCCACATCCGCGTGGCGGGTGGTGAGCACATCCGGGAAGCGGGTCAGCACGCCCGCAGAGATATCGTTCTTGACACCCAGCTGTTCCGAAATATCCCGCATGGCCTGCTGGTAGCTGCGTGCCAGCTCCATGTTGACGGCCACCACCGTATCGGCAGCGTCCACATTCTGCACGGTCATGCTCAGCTCCACCTTGCCGCGGGAAATGCGCTCGTTGAGCTGCTTTTTCAAGCGGCTGTCCAGATAGCTGCAGGTGCGCGGGATGCGCGAAGAATACTCAAAGTAGCGGGAATTCACGCTGCGCAGCTCCACCGTGATCTCACGGCCATTGCGCACAGCAGTCCCCCGGCCAAAGCCGGTCATGCTTAAGATCATAACGCTCTCCTGTTCTTACATTTTCAGTGTTTCAGCTTACAAGTTTCGGTATACGTATCCGCCTTTGGGTACACAAACCCATGTTACGATACATATAGTTTCATTTTACTATTCTTCGGCCCAAAATTCAAGGTGCACTGTTGCGTGCCGCCGCCAAAACCGGCCGCAATACACGGTGCAAAGCAAAAAAGCTCTGATACAAAATCTTCCGATCCTGTATCAGAGCCTGTTTCAGTTGGTTTTATATACGCAGGTCACGCTGTTCTGCAGCAGATTTGCGTTCAGCAGTGCGCGCTCCACCCAGTGGATATTGTCCGCAATGGTATCGCGGGAGACACCGTATTCTGCCGCAATGTTCTCCATGCTGCGGTACTCGCGGCGGTAGAGCAAAGTCAGCACCAGCTTATCCTGCATTGTGATCTTGGTAAAATGCGGCCTGCGCCGGTGCTCCTTGCAATAAGCCGCATTCAGTGCTTCCAGCATCTGGGCAAATTGCTTCCGGGTGATGCCGAAGGTAAATTCATAATCCTGCTCTGTAAATTCCGCAAGGCGCTGTACCGTGATGCTTCTCATGCAGATCACCTCTTCTTTTTCCGGGGATGCCCGGGTGTCGGCTGCATCCATTTTGATTCATTATAAAATGGATGGATTTTCATGTCAATGAGCCGCCGCCCAATTTTTGGGGCCAGATCCGGTGCAAAACACAAAAGGAGCCTCCCGCCGCAAAAGCGGGAAGCTCCTGAATCCGTTATGAAAGATCAGACGGGATGAGACTGATTGGTGTAGTCCACATGGTCGCCGTCCACGCCCTGCTTCTTGGCATTGCGCTTTTCAAAGAACTTGGTGCCACCTGCGGGAACATTGCGTAGGTCAGCACATCCTCTTCCTGCGTTGCCCACTTGGCAGCCTCTGCCTTCAGCTTGTCCATCTCAGGAGCCAGAGTATCAGCAAAGCGGCAGGTAATGGGCTGCTCGTCGCCCAGGATCTTCTTGGTGAACTCGGGCTTGATGGGAGCGGGAGTCTTGCCGTAATCACCGTGGACCAGACCCTTGAACTCCTTGGTGACCATCTTGTAGCGCTCGCCTAGGATCACGTTGAACACAGCCTGCGTACCAACGATCTGGCTGGTGGGGGTGACCAGCGGCGGATAGCCTGCATCCTCGCGGACGCGGGGGATTTCTGCCAGCACTTCGTCCAGCTTATCTTCCTTGCCGGCATCCTTCAGCTGTTTGAGCATGTTGGAGAACATGCCGCCCGGCACCTGATACAGCAGGGTGTTTGCATCCACGCCGAGGCTCTTCGGGCTGATCTGACCGTTGGCAATGTACTTCTCGCGCAGCTTTGCAAAGTATGCGCGCACAACGTTCAGCTGCTTCAGATCCAGACCGGTGTCGTAATCGGTGCCCTGCAGGGCAGCGACCAGACTCTCGGTGGGCATGTGGCTGGTGCCCAGGCTCAGGGGGCTCATGGCGGTATCGATGATGTCGGCACCTGCCTCGATGCCCTTCAGGATGGACATGGAAGCCAGACCTGCGGTGTAGTGGCTGTGGATGTCAACAGGGATGCTGACGGTCTCCTTCAGCTTCTTCACCAGATCGTAGCAGGTATAGGGGGTCAGCAGACCGGCCATATCCTTGATGCAGATGGAGTTTGCGCCCATCTCCTCCAGGGTCTTGGCGTAGGCTGCAAAGTACTCGTTGTTGTGCACGGGGCTGAGGGTGTAGCTGATGCAGCCCTGCACATGAGCGCCTTCCTTGTTGGCTGCCTTGATGGCGGTCTGCAGGTTGCGCGGATCGTTCAGTGCATCGAAAATACGGATCACGTCGATGCCGTTTGCAACAGACTTCTGCACAAAGTACTCAACGGCATCGTCTGCGTAGGGGCGGTAGCCCAGCATGTTCTGGCCGCGGAACAGCATCTGCAGCTTCTGGTGGGGCAGCTCCTTGCGCAGGATGCGCAGGCGCTCCCACGGGTCTTCGTCCAGAAAGCGGATGCAGCTGTGAACGTGCGCCGCCCCAGCACTCCACGGAGAAGTAGTTGATCTTATCCATTTCCGGCAGGATGGGACGCATCTCATCCATGGTCATGCGGGTGGCCAGCAGAGACTGGTGGGCATCGCGCAGGACGACCTCAGTAACCTTGATCGGCTTTTTGGCCATGATTGTCACCTCTCCCTTAGTTCATGGAAACCAGAACGTCACCGGAGTTGACGGTGTCGCCCTTGTTGACGTTGATGGAAGCCACAGTGCCATCCTGCGGAGCAACGATCTCGTTCTCCATCTTCATGGCCTCCAGGATCACCAGCACGTCGCCAGCCTTCACGGATGCACCGGCCTTGACCTTGACATCCAGAATGTTGCCGGGCATGGGAGCCTTGACGGCAACGGCACCAGCAGCGCCTGCAGCAGCCTTGGGAGCAGCAGCGGGAGCCGGAGCAGCCTTAGGAGCAGCGGGTGCGGCAGGAGCTGCAGCAGCAACCGGAGCAGCACCAGCGGCAGTCTCCTCCACGGAGACGCTGTAAGCAACGCCATTGACGGTAATATTGTAGTACTTCATGGAAGGATCCTCCAAATCGAAAATCGTATCAAAAGATTTATACAGACGATTACAGAGCCATGTTGCCGGCTTCTTGGGCAGGCGGGCAGCACGCTTGGTGCTCAGCAGTTCCAGTGCGGCAACAACGCTTGCACGCACATTGGCTGCATCGCAGGTCAGGTCAGCAGCGCCGCAGGCAACTGCATTTGCTGCGCTGCACACCTCGGCGGTGTAAGCAGCAGCCTTTGCGTTGGTGGCTGCAATGATGTTGTCGGAAGCATCGATCTCTTCCTTGTACAGGACGCTGACCGCTGCGCTGGGTTCCAGTGCGCTGACGGTGCAGCCAGCCACGGCAATGCGCAGATCGGCAGCAGCCAGAGCGGTGTAAACAGGGCCGACGGCCTTGCCAGCCAGCACAGCCACCTTTGCGGTGGTAGCGTCGGCATAGGTAGCAGCCAGACGGGCAGCCTCACGGATGCCGCCTGCAATGTCGTCGGTCGCGCTGGGCACAAAGCCCTCGGTATCCACAATGGTGATCACCGGCACGCTGAAGGCATCGCACAGACGCACAAAGCGGGAAGCCTTGGCCACGCAGTTGTGGCACAGGGTCTTGCCGGTGGCCACAACGCCCACGGCGTTGCCGCCTACGGTGGCAAATGCAGTGTAAACAGACTTGCCAAAGCCTGCATACAGCTCCACAGCGCTGTCCTTATCGACCACGGCAGCAGCAGCCTTTGCAGGCTCTGCACCGGCAGCCAGAGCAGCAGTGGGCTGCTCGAACTCAAAGATCGCAGGGCCGGTCAGGTTGTTGGCCGGCAGCAGGCCCACGATGTGAGCAGCCTTCTCGGCAGCTTCCTCAGCAGTGGGTGCCACAATGGCGGCCACGCCAGCCTTTGCAGCGGCGGCTGCGGTGCCGGCATCGGCCACCTTGTCGCCCTTGGCAGCAGAGGTGAACGGAGCGGTGAAGAACAGCTCTGCGCCCTCAGCCATGATGCAGACATCTGCATTGGCAGCGCTCAGTGCGCTGGTGCCGCCGCAGACACCCAGAACAACAGCCACCTGCGGGATCACGCCGGAAACCTTTGCGATCTGCGCATTCAGCTTTGCGCTGGCGGTCAGCACGTCCAGACCCTCAGCCAGCTTTGCGCCGACGGAGTTATAGAAGGTGACGACCGGGCAGCCAGTCTGAGCTGCCATCTCCAGAACCTTGATGTTCTTTTCAACATCCTTTACGGTAACAGCTTCGCCGTTCTGGTAAACAGCGTAAGCCTGCTGACCTGCCGCATAGCCGCAGGCAGCGCTCACTGCACCGTCAGCAAACAGTGCAGTGTATTCCCCGTCATCAAAAAACTTGGCGAGGATTTCTCCCTTATTGATCTTTGAAGCCATGGTAAGACCTCCTGGTTGTCTGTGTGAGCTTTCAAAATTAGTTTTATTATACTGAATTTTCCATAAAAATGCAAGAGATTCTATAAAAGTCCATGCGAATCAACATCTGTCGCGCAAAGTTCTACAATTTTTTAACGAGTCATCGTTCCTCCGCTTTCTCGCCTTTTTGCGGGCATTTTGCGCCGCACACTCAGCTGCCAAAAATTCTCTTTCAATTTTGTGGATTCTGTCTGCCCCTGCTGCATTTTATTTTATAAGAAGTTATGTTACACTATATTTAATATGTAAATTTTTTTCGCAGAACAGCCCGCCGGGAAGCTTCGGGGCGGGTCATTTTGCAGAATATAAAAGGAAGGCCATGTCAAATTGAAAAATCTGCTCACTTCACTCCGCGCCTCCAACGAAACCTACAACTCCATGAAGCACTCCGCCCGGGCTATCATCCGCCGCGCCGAGATCCCCTTGCTCGCGGTCATCGTCCTGTATAAGGCTGCAACGAACCTGCTGTTCGTCCCCCTGATGCAGCAGCTCTGGTCGCTCACGCTGCGGTTCGCACCCATGCACTACCTGAGCAACAACAACGCTTCCGATATCTTTTCCTCCCCTGCGATCATCCTGTGCATTACGCTCATTGCCATCCTGACCGCGTTCTGGGCGCTGTATGAGTTTTCCGTCCTGCTGCACGGGCTGGATCTTGCCCGCAAGGGCGAAACGATCCGCCTGCCCGCCCTGCTGCGCACCTCTCTTGCAGATATCCGCCACGCATTCCTGCCGCAGAACTGGCTCGTTCTGGTCTACAGTGCCGTGCTGATCCCGTTCACCAAATTTTTTCCTCGCCTATAACTATATCACGCAGCTTGCCGTGCCGGAATACATCATAGGTGTCATCCAGGCAAACAGCCGGTATTACCTGCTCTATCTGGCTGCCGGTGCCGCCCTGCTGTTCCTCTGTGTCAGCTGGGTGCTGGTGCTGCCGCTGTTCGTGCTGGAGCGCAAAAAGCCTGTGGCAGTCGGTAAAAAGGAAAGCTTTTGCTGCATCCGCAGGCGCGTTTTCCGTGCTTTTCTTTTGCTGCTGCGCTGGAACCTCTCGGTCGTCCTGCGTTCCCTGCTGCTGACGGCAGCGGTTGCCGTGCCGCTGTACGGCATCATCATTGCGGTCGGGCTGCAGAGCACACAGGCCATGTTTGCACTGTCCCGCGCGGCGCTGGCCATTGAGATGCCTTTCTTCCAGTTCCTGATCGACTGCGCCATCACCATGGCGCAGTGCACGATCCTCGTCATGCTGCACTGCCGCCTGCGGGAGTCTCTCCCCTCTGAGCCGGAGCCGGTCCAGAGCGGAAAGCATCACCGTTCCACCGGCAGGCTGCTTCTGGGTGCATCGGTTGCGGGTGCTACTCTGCTCACCTTTGCGCTGGCATTCTGTTACCTTGCCCTGCCCAGAGACGACGAGCTGCTCTCCATGCTGGGCGGCGTTGCGCCGGTAGTCACCGCGCACCGCGGCTACTCCGCTGCCGCACCGGAAAACACCCTGCCCGCTTTCCAGCTGGCCATCGATCAGGGCTGCGAGTGGGCCGAGCTGGATGTGCAGATGACCAGGGACGGCGTGGTCATGGTGACCCACGATACCAGCCTGCGCCGCTGCACCGGCCGCAACGAGAACATCTACGACCTGACCTATAACGAGGTTCGCAAGCTGGATGCCGGGCGCTGGTTCGGCCAGAAGTACACTGGTGCCAAAGTTCCCACACTGGAAGAAGTGCTGGACCTGTGCAAAGGTAAGATCCAGCTGAACATTGAGATCAAGCCCAATGCCGCCACCCCGGAGCTGGAAGCGGAAACCATCCGCATCATCCGCGAAAAAGGCTTTGCGCAGGACTGCACCATCACCTCGCAGAGTTATGAAACCCTCTGCAAGGTCAAGGAGCTGGCACCGGAGATCCGGACCGGCTATATCCTTGCACTGGGCGTGGGCAGTTATTACGATCTGCCTGCCGCAGATTTCTTCAGCGTACAGTCCACCTTTATCACCTCTGGTATGGTGCAGCAGATCCATAAGCGCAGCAAGACGATCTCCGCATGGACCGTCAACCGCGAAGAGGATGCCAGCGAACTGCTGAGCATCGGCGTGGACGACCTGATCACCGATAAGCCGGATATGATCCAGCAGCTGCTGAGCGAGGATGCCGACCTTGACAACAGCCTTGTCCTCCTGCGCGACTTCATCCGTGACCTGTTCGCTCCGTCCGATGTCGATGAACCCACTCCTGAGGAAGAGACCATCGAAGAAGCCATCGAGGACCCGGACGAATTGCTGGATGCATCGTAATCGCGGCAAAGATCAAGTATTCTGTTAAACTACCCGTACACACATAAAAAGCCCCCTGCCGGTGATGAACTGGCCGGGGGCTTGCAAGTTTACCTGATCCAGCTTTATCAAGTAAGATCATTCCAATTCGGTAAGCTTGGATCTTTACGAAGCAATTTATTTCATAAATCGGTTCTGTGAACAAATCACTTACATTCCTTCTTCATAGCAGAATAACCGATGAGAACGGTCCACACATAGGCACAGGTCTTGGGGATCATCAGCATACCGATCATGGGGACGGTATTGGCCCAAAGAACAACGGGAATGTAGAACCCGAAGCTCAGCACGATGGTCATCCACATCCAGCGAAAAGCCGAGTCGTCATGCTCCTTGGCACTGCGGTAGAACAACACGATGATCAGCAGGCCCATCAGTGCAAAAGGAATGTTACGGTAAATGCCCCAGGACAGCGGGGATTCGGCGCTCAGCCACTGGTTCTGCGGCATCATGCACAGGATAACACGCACGGCAGCCAGACCGTAGACGGCGGCAGTCAGGCCATTGTTGCCCTTGACCCGGTAGCGCTCACGCCAGACATAGTACAGCAGCACATAAAAGACAGTCATTGTCACAGAGGTGATCCACTTACCCAGACCCAGAGGAACGGTAAAGTTTTCAAAGCCCGTGGTGCATAGAGCCAGAACACGGGGAATCAGATGGAACGAGTCGCCGGCACCCAGAACGACAGCCATCAGACCGAACAGCTTGAACTGGTGGTTGCCCTTGCAGCCACAAATCATCAGGATACCGATGGTGATGACGGATACCAGATACACAGCATCAAAAACAGTTTCTACGATTGCTTGCATAGTTAATTGCTCCTTGTTGATAGATCAAATTTATTGTAACACTGCATTTTTTTGCAGGGCCGACTTCGTTTTCACGGTCATCAAGGGCTTGCTCGGCAAAGTTGCATCCAAAGCGCAGGATGTTGAAGCTTGCATTCCTCCACACAAGACAGGCGAGCAGCAACAGGATATTGCGATGGACTTTCCTAGGAGTGTCTCCCTTGAGTGAACAGCGTTCATTTTGGACATTATAAAATTCCCACAGCAGTGTGGGAAGAAAATGCAGTCAATATAAGGTTCTGCGCACGATTTCCAGCACAGCGGCGGGGTCGTAGTCCTGCCGCAGCAAGGCAGACAGCATCAGCGAAAATAGAACATCGGCAAATTTTTTCAACGGTGAATTGCGCGTTAAAAGCGTCCGGACGGATTTTGGTATCCTGTTGCAGCACCGTACACAGACCATTTAAGATATGGTGCCAGATTTGCTGCATGTGCCGTTTGCCATCGGCCTTGTCCTCCTGCATAAAGCCGAGAGAGTGCAGTGTGAAGAATCCAGGATACTGCTCACAGCCGTAGGCCATGCGCTCGTACATCCATTTGACACAGGTCTGCACATCCTGAAATACGGCCTCGTCCTGCGGGCGGTGGAAAATTTCGCACCAGACGCTCTCGACCGTGGCGCTGATAAGCTCAGCCTTGGAGTCATAATAGTTGTAGATCGAGCCGACCGAGACCCCGCATGCCGAGGCGACAGAACGGATGCTGACTGCCGCCCAGCCCTTTTCCCGGATAAGCTCACGGCTGTTTTTTAAAGATATCTTCCTTGGAGGTTACGATTGTATTCATGTGGTCACCCTCAATATGAACAATGTTCATTTTTATTATACTGCCCGTTCCCACTTTGTCAAGAGGATTTCATAAAAGGTTTATATTTTTCGTGGTTATCCCTTTGAGCCATGTTCACGAATGGAAAATATGAATCAGCTGAAAGTTTACAAACCAAACACAGGTTTCTGCATTGGCTACACGTAATGATCAGCAAGCGTCCTGGCACAGTTGAAAGCCCCGGGGGGAATCCATCGGAGACGGCATCAAAAAAGAAGAAAAGCCGTAAAGCTGTTACCAAAGTGTTGCCCCAAAACAAAAAAAGGCCCCTCTTTTCGGGAGGGTATTTTCCGAAAAGCGGAGCTTTTATTTGCGTTATTTCGTTATATTGTTGAAGGGTCTAAAAAAGTCGGAAGGATTTTTTTGCATTACTCGAGCTCGATTCCGGGAAAAGTAGGTTTTTTGGTTATACCAAGTCCATTTTTCCGGTTTTGGCGTGCATAAATTCCGTTGCTTCCATTGTGTGTTTTTGAGTGCACAATGGATTGCTGTCAAATTGATGTCACGGGTCTTTGGCTATGAACCCTTGCAACTATTAGAACAGCCCGATTCACAGTTCAAAAGGCAACCTGAACCCGTGCAGGTTTCCTGACAGTCACTAGCGCAATAGCTTTTGCAGTTCGTGGTACAGTTACTTGCACAGTCGTCTGCGCAATTTGCGCTACAGCTTCCCTCACAAGTACTTGAACATCCATCACAACTACCAGAACATCCTCCCTTGCAGGATGTCTTGCAATTGTTAGTGCAGTTATCCGCACACGTCTTTGTACAGCTTCCTGTGCAACTACCAGTACAAGTGCCTACGCACGTTCCAGCGCATGTACCTGTGCAACCGCCAGCACAACTTCCCCGCAGTCATTGGCACACGTCTTCGTACAGGTTCCTGTGCAGGTGCCGGTACAGCTGCCAGTACAGGTGCCTGTACAGGTGCTGGTACAGTCGTTGGCGCACGACTTAGTGCAGGAACCCATTTTACATGACCTGTACAGCCCTCAACAAAGAACTGACCCGCTGCACCCAGCTAACCTATCTGCCGGACATTCGCGTCCATGATCTTCGGCACAGCCATGTTTCTCTCTGTATCGAACTTGGGTATTCTATTGTTCTGGTGGCCAAGCGAATCGGGGACACCGTTCCCGTTGTCATGCGGACATACGCCCATCTGTACCCCAATAAGCAGCGGGAACTCGTGTCAAGGCTGGAAACTCTCAGTACTTCCTCTTCCTCCAAGGATGAATCCGATTTGATGCCACTCGTCTAAGCCGAAAACAAATGATGTCACAGCTCGTTTTTTGATGTCATGATGTCACAAAAGCCCCGGAAAGTTTCGATTTCTCGTTACTTTGCCGGGCTTTCAAATTATTCTCCGATAATAAACCGTGCTACCATTTCCGGCACATCCAGCAGGTGCTTTTTGCCACGGATGATGTCAAAATGATGTCAGAAGTCGATTTTTGCTCATTTTTCAATCGTAGACACGTTCATTTTTCAAATATTCCATTATTCGAGCTCAATGGTTGCCGGCGGCTTACCGGTGCAATCATAGAACACGCGGTTCACATGCTTGACCTCATTGACGATGCGGCTGGTGACAGTGCCCAGAACATCCCAAGGCATATTATAGCTCTCTGCAGTCATGAAGTCGGTGGTGGTCACAGCACGCAGCGCCACAGCGTAATCATAGGTGCGCTCGTCGCCCATGACGCCCACACTGTGCATGTTGGTCAAGGCTGCATAGTACTGGCTGATCTCCTTATCCAGACCCGCCTTTGCGATCTCCTCACGCCAGATCGCGTCGGCATCCTGCACGATAGCCACCTTCTCCGGGGTCACTTCGCCGATGATGCGGATGCCAAGGCCCGGGCCGGGGAACGGCTGACGGCTGACCAGATATTCGGGCAGGCCCAGCTCACGGCCAGCCTGACGCACCTCGTCTTTGAACAGGTTGCGCAGCGGCTCCACCAACTCCTTGAAGTCCACGGTGTCGGGCAGACCGCCGACGTTGTGGTGGCTCTTGATAACAGTGGACTCACCGCCCAGACCGCTCTCAACGACGTCCGGGTAAATGGTACCCTGTGCCAGGAAATCCACCTTGCCGATCTTCTTGGCCTGCTCTTCAAACACACGGATGAACTCTTCGCCGATGATCTTGCGCTTGCGCTCCGGCTCGGTGACACCAGCCAGTTTTGCAAAGTAGCGTTCGCGGGCATCCACACAGATAAAGTTGATATCAAAGCCGTTGGCATTGCCCGGGCCGAATACAGAACAGACCTCTTCCTTCTCGTTCTTACGCAGCAGACCGTGATCCACGAACACGCAGGTCAGCTGCTTGCCGATGGCCTTAGCCAGCATAGCTGCCAGAACGGAGGAATCCACGCCGCCGGACAAGGCGCACAGCACCTTGCCATCGCCGATGCGCTCACGCAGGGCCTTGACGTTGTTTTCCACAAGAGTCCATCTTCCAGTCACCGGTGCAGCCGCAGACGTTGTACACGAAGTTGCGCAGCATCTTCTTGCCTTCCGCAGTGTGCAGCACTTCGGATGGAACTGGACCGCGTACAGGCCCTTCTCAGCGTTCTCTGCCGCAGCTACCGGGCAGTTGACCGTGTGAGCAGTGATCTTAAAGCCGGGCGCTGCCTGCTCAATATAGTCGTTGTGGCTCATCCAGCAAATGGTGGAGGGCTGCACATCGGTGAACATCTTGCTGTTCGTGTCCACGAACACCTCAGTCTTGCCGTACTCGCGCTCCGGTGCGCGGCAGACATGGCCGCCAGCAGATGCATCATCAGCTGGCTGCCGTAGCAGATGCCCAGCACAGGCACACCCCAGTTGAAGATCTCAGGGTCGATCGTGGGGGGAATCT
>ENA-OPYU01000498-OPYU01000498.1-human-gut-metagenome-genome-assembly--contig:-NODE-498-length-15707-cov-3.241078_pt1 | contig 15707 bp, 25 predicted proteins | sample MGYA00242637_ERZ504482 | MGnify/ENA primary metagenome ERZ504482 (study PRJEB26092, sample SAMD00036237) | human gut metagenome | host: Homo sapiens | study: EMG produced TPA metagenomics assembly of...
AATATATATTATAATAAATCCTGTCATTTTCGCAACGACAAAATCTTATTTATAATAGGAAATTTATGTGGAAAATTATGCACATTCGGAGAAAAAATTAAGATTGCTGTGGATTACCTAAAAGAATGAGGGGACGAGGAGGAAAATGTTGTTTTGAAGCTAAAAATAGGAAAAATAAATGGGGAAAAGTATAGAATTGTCCACAAAACATCCACAATTTTAAAAAAATTGCAGTGGATAATAAAAAATTCAAGGAAAAAATGGGGGATATCTTGTGAATAAACTGGAAAGTTATCAACATTTTGTGTGTGGATAAATGTGGATAAATAGGTTGATAACCATTCTGGTTACCATAACATGGTTTTACGGGTTTCAATAATGAAAAATTATGTGTATAACTCTATCCACTGTCGAATCCCCTCGAAATATACTGTTTTTTTGTGACATATGCGTTAAAATCAACAGTCAAAAGTGGATATTTTTGCTGATAATCCCCAGGTTATCCACAAGTTATCCACAAAATGTGGATAATGTTACGTAAACCTTTTCAAAATGACAGGTTATGCACAGTGTGGAAAACTTTGTGGATATAAAAAATTCCAGGAAAGCAAGAATTTTTACTTGACGAGAATGCCATTTATGAATATAATTGAAATGATGTTCTGATTAGGTTAATAATTTTAAATTCCATATAGATAAAGGAGGTGCTTTACCTATGAAAATGACATTTCAGCCGAAAAAAAGGATCTAGAGCGAAAGTCCATGGCTTCAGAGCTCGTATGAGCACAAAAGGCGGACGTAAAGTATTAGCTGCCAGAAGATTAAAAGGAAGAAAGCAGTTATCTGCTTAAGACCGTTAAGACCGCAGTTACTGTGGTCTTTTCTTCTATACAGAAATAATTATTTCAATATCATATAAAGGAGAATCAGATGGAATACTCAGACTCCTTAAAGAAAAATAACGAATTCCAAAGGGTATACCGAAAAGGAACATCACAGGCAAATCGGTATCTGGTGATGTATGTGCTTGAGAACCATGACAGGCACATGGAGAATCGTCTGGGAATATCTGTAAGTAAAAAAGGTTGGGAATAGTGTGGTACGCCACAGAGTCACCAGACTGATACGAGAGAGCTACCGCCTGAATGAAAGATCCTTCCGTCAGGGACTGGACATTGTAGTGGTCGCAAGACCAAATGCAAAGGACAAGTCCTATCAGGAGATTGAGAGTGCGCTTATGCATCTTGCAGGCAGAATGAAGATCCGCCGTGAGGCTGAGCTTCATGTGGAAGATTAAACGGTATTTGGGCAGTATTGTTGGTTCGGTAAAGGAGCGGCAATATTGAAACAGATTTGCAGGAGAAATTATCATGAGCAGATTTAGTCCAAGGAATATCATGATTCATATGATTCGTCTCTATCAGAAATATATATCGCCGATGAAGAGAACAAAATGTCCTTATATTCCCACATGTTCTCAATATGGTTTAGAAGCAATTCAAAAATATGGTGCGTTAAAGGGCGGGCTTCTTGCAGTGTGGAGAATTTTGCGCTGCAATCCTTTTTCACATGGAGGATACGATCCTGTGCCATAAACTGTACTGAAACAGATGGTGTACAATAAATGACACTTTAAACTGATTTTCAGCACAAAAAACTCAAACTTTGACAATTGAATAGTTACACCGAAAAAGCCTAGGAGGAAACAAACTTGGATATGATTTTATTAACGAAGAGCAGTGTCCCGATTATTGGACAGGTTGCTTCTATTATGGGCTGGATCATGGACGGGATTTACAGAGTTCTTGATCTGGTGGGTATTCAGAACCTGGGTCTTTGTATCATTATCTTCAGTATTATTATTTATGCACTGATGACACCATTGCAGGTTAAACAGCAGAAGTTTTCTAAATTAAGCTCTGTTATGCAGCCTGAGCTTCAGAAGATACAGAAGAAATACAAAGATAAAAAAGACCAGGCGTCCGTGCAGAAAATGCAGGAAGAAACTCAGCTTGTATATCAGAAATACGGTGTTTCACCTACCGGCAGCTGTGTGCAGCTGTTGATCCAGTTTCCTGTCCTGATGGCATTATGGCAGGTTATTTAGCAAAATTCCTGGTTATGTTGGCAGTGTAAAGAATGTTTTCACAGGCCTTGTTGATCAGATCACAAGCGTAAGTGGCTACACAGACCTGATCCAGAGCTTTATCACAGACAATAAGATGACTCGTGTACAGCTGGCGCTGGATAACGGAAAAGCGACCAGTAATTCTGTCATCGATTTCCTTTATGCATTATCTCCATCTCAGTGGAAAGATCTTGCATCAATGGATCAGTTTAAGGGATTTGCAGATACCATTAACACCACGTCTGCAGAAATTTCCAAAATGCAGAATTTCTGTGGATTAAACATTGCAGATCAGCCTTTGAATTACATTAAGGCTGCTTTTGAGGGAGCATCTATTGCACTGGCAATCGCTGCACTTCTGATTCCTATTCTTGCATGGGCGACTCAGGTACTGAACTATAAGCTTATGCCACAGGCTACTTCATCTGCTGAAGGAGCTGTTGATACAATGCAGGCTTCCATGAAGACTATGAATACGGTTATGCCGCTTATGTCAGCAGTATTCTGTTTCACATTCCCGGTAGGTCTTGGTATTTACTGGATCGCAAGTGCGGTTGTAAGAAGTGCTCAGCAGTGGTTTATCAATCGTCATCTTGATAAGATGGATATCAATGATCTGGTAAACGAGAACATGAAGAAGATGGAGAAACAGCGTACGAAGGAAGGACTTCCGCCGCAGAAGATCACCAATCAGGCAAACCAGTCTACTAAGAATATCAATACCAAGATTGATAAAGGTTCCAGTAACACAAACGCAGAAGAGAGAGCCAGAAAAGTAGAGGAATCCTACCAGAATGCAAGAAATGCAAAACCTGGAAGTATTGCAGCAAAAGCAAATATGGTCAGGGATTTTGACGAGAGAAACAAGAAGAAGTAATTGTTGTCGGGAACGGAGGGTTTCATAGATGGAGGAGTTTATCCAGTTTTCAGCAAAAACGAAAAATGAAGCAATCACCAAGGCGTGCATCGAATTAGGTGTTTCCAGTGATCAGCTGGAAATTGAAGTGGTTTCTGAAGGTAGTTCCGGATTTTTTGGCATCGGAAGCAAACCGGCAATCATTAAAGCACGCAAGATCAATACAGTTTCTGAAGAGGATGAGATACAGGAAATCGTTGATACTGTTAAAGTGGATGCGATTAAGGAAGAGCAGAATAGAAAGCCTGCCAAACCTTTTGTAAAAGCTGAGAAACCGGCACCAAAGAGTGAACCGGTGAAAGAAAAAGCACCTGTAAAAGAGGCGAAAGAGCCAAAGCCTTTTAAAGAGCCAAAAGAAAAACAGCCGCGCCAGCCGAAGGAGAAACCTTTTAAGGAGCGTCCTGTAAAAGAAAAAACCGGCAAAAGAAAAAACTGCCGAAAGAGCCAAGAGAAGAGAAGCCGAAACAGTCCAAACCTGTTGAGATCATCACAGATCCGGCAGAGATCAAAGAAGTGGAAGAGAGAGCAATTGTTTTCCTTCGCGATGTATTTGCATCTATGAATCTTGGTGAAGTGGAGATCACTTCCAAATACAACACAAATGACGGTTGTCTGGAAGTTGCTTTGAAGGAGAGGATATGGGAATTCTCATCGGTAAGAGAGGACAGACCCTTGACTCCCTTCAGTATCTTACAAGCCTTGTTGTAAATAAGGGCAAAGCAAACTATATCAGAGTAAAGCTCGATACAGAAGATTACCGCAGACGTCGTAAAGAGACTCTGGAGAATCTTGCAAGAGGAATTGCCTACAAGGTTAAGAAAACCAGAAAGCCAGTTGTACTTGAGCCGATGAACCCATATGAGAGAAGAATCATTCACTCAGCACTTCAGGGCAATAAGTATGTAGAGACTGTCAGCGAGGGCGAAGAGCCGTATCGTCATGTGGTTGTAAAATTAAAAAGATGGTAAATCTTGCATAAAACATCTGAATGTGTTATAAAAGATTTGCAGAATGAATAAGAGGTTATTCCAGGTGAAAGATGGAAGAACTGAAGCGTTATGCTTTTGTTTTAATATCTTTCCCTGGGGTAACTTTTTTTGTATAATAAAATAAGATGATAGGAGTGTCAAAAAGTCTTTTGCCACTCATTTGATACCCAGGATTGCGATCCAGCTACGCTGTTCCCACAATCCTCCAAATATTCGAAATCCGCTGATTTATTACGTAAATCGCTGCTTTCTCATATTTGGCGTCGTCCCAGGTTCAAACGCCTCGTGCAAGCATGAACGACTTTTTGACCTTTTGACACTGGTATTATAAGATGTGTTAAGTTTATAATTTGGATTGTAATTTACATGGAGGAAATCACATGAATACAACGATTGCAGCGATATCTACTGCTGTGAGTGCTTCGGGAATCGGAATCATCCGAATCAGCGGCCCGGAAGCCATGGACGTTATATCCCGCATTTACCGTTCCAAGGGCGGGAAAAAGAAAATTAAAGAAGTGCCCACCCACACCATTCATTATGGTTATATCTATGACGGGGAAGAAATTGTGGATGAAGTTCTGGTCATGGTCATGCGCGCACCCAAAACATTCACAGGAGAAGATACCGTGGAGATTGATTGTCACGGCGGTGTCTATGCCATGAACCGGGTTCTGGAAACGGTTTTGAAAAAAAGGTGCCAAGATTGCTGGTCCCGGGGAGTTTACCAAGAGAGCCTTCTTAAATGGCAGGCTGGATCTTTCCCAGGCAGAGGCAGTTATGGATGTGATTCAGGCGAAGAATGAATATGCGTTGAAAAGCTCCATGAGTCAGCTGAAAGGCTCTGTACAGAAGACCATCAAGGAGATTCGAAGCGACCTGATCTACGAGATTGCTTTTATCGAGTCTGCTCTGGATGATCCGGAGCACATCAGTCTGGAGGGATATCCACAGAAATTACATGGAATTGTGGAAAAAGAGCAGAAATCCATTGAAGAGTTGTTGAAAACTTCCACAGATGGCAAGATCATCCGGGAAGGAATTGAGACGGTTATCGTGGGTAAGCCAAATGCAGGTAAGTCCTCCCTGTTAAACCTTCTTGTAGGGGAAAATAAGGCCATTGTAACGGATATTGAGGGTACTACAAGAGATATTCTGGAGGAGTATATTACCCTTCATGGAATTACGCTGAAAATTGTGGATACGGCAGGCATCCGCGAGACAGAGGATGTGGTGGAGAAAATCGGTGTTTCCAGAGCCCGGGAGGTTGCAAAAGGTGCAGATCTGGTGTTATACGTAGTAGACAGCTCTACACCGCTTGATGAAAATGATGAAGAAATCATTGAAATGCTGAAAGACAGAAAAGCAATTGTACTGTACAATAAAACAGATCTTGCTTCGGCTGTGAGCATGGAGGCATTAAAGGAGAAAATCAACCATCCTCTCATTCCGATTTCTGCGAAAGAGGAGACTGGAATTGCCCAGCTGGCGGATACCATTAAGAGTATGTTTTTCAGCGGGAAAATCTCTTTTAACGATGAGGTTTATATTACAAATGCCCGTCACAAAGAGGCATTGGAAGAGGCAGCAGACAGCCTTGCAATGGTAAAACAGAGTATTGAGGATGGCATGCCGGAAGACTTCTTTTCCATTGATCTGATGGCTGCTTATGGAAGCTTGGGGAAATTACCGGGGAAGAAGTTGGGGAAGATCTGGTGAATGAGATATTTAGTAAGTTTTGTATGGGTAAGTAGTGGTAGAGGGACGCGATAATATATGAATGAGTGTGTTATAGAGGAGATAAAAATGAAAAATTTAGAGGAGAATTATGACATAGTAGTGGTCGGTGCCGGACACGCTGGCTGTGAGGCTGCGCTGGCTGGGGCGAGACTGGGATTGAATACGATCATGTTTACGGTAAGCGCAGAGAGTATTGCGCTGATGCCTTGTAACCCAAATGTAGGCGGTAGTTCAAAGGGACATCTGGTCCGTGAGTTGGATGCTCTTGGTGGAGAGATGGGAAAAAACTATTGACAAGACTTTATTCAGTCTAAGATGCTGAACTGTTCCAAGGGTCCGGCAGTGCATTCCCTTCGTGCTCAGGCTGATAAGCAGGCTTACAGTAATGAAATGAGAAAGACGTTGGAGAATCAGGAGAACCTGACCATCCGCCAGGGAGAGGTTACCAAGCTTCTGGTAGAGGATGGCAAGATCACAGGTGTGAAGACGTATTCCGGCGCTGTCTACCATTGTAAGGCGGTAGTTTTGTGTACTGGAACTTATCTGAAAGCACGCTGTATTTACGGTGATGTAAGCAATTATACAGGTCCAAATGGACTGCAGGCAGCCAATTATCTGACTGATTCTCTGAAAGAACTGGGAATTGAAATGTTCCGTTTCAAGACTGGAACACCTGCCCGAATTGCAGGAAATACCATCGACTACAGCAAGATGGAAGAGCAGTTTGGGGATGAGAGAGTAGTGCCATTTTCTTTTTCCACAGATCCGGAGGATGTGCAGATCGAGCAGAAATCCTGCTGGCTGACTTATACTAATGAGGCTACCCATGATATCATCCGTGCAAACCTGGATCGTTCCCCACTGTACTCTGGTATGATCGAAGGAACTGGTCCGCGTTATTGCCCTTCTATTGAGGATAAAGTAGTTCGTTTTGCAGATTAAAAAAAGACATCAGGTGTTTATTGAGCCAGAGGGAATGTACACAAATGAGATGTACATTGGCGGTATGTCCAGCTCTTTGCCGGAAGATGTGCAGGAGGAAATGTACCACAGCGTACCAGGCCTTGAGCATGCAAAAATTGTGAAGAATGCTTATGCTATTGAGTACGATTGTATTAACCCAAGACAGCTTTATCCAACGCTGGAGTTTAAGAAAATTAAAGGTCTTTTCAGTGGCGGACAGTTTAATGGAAGTTCAGGTTACGAGGAGGCGGCAGCCCAGGGACTGATCGCTGGTATCAATGCAGCCATGGAAGTGCTGGGAAAAGAGCAGCTGATCCTGGATCGTTCTGAGGCTTATATCGGTGTTCTCATTGATGATCTGGTTACAAAAGAGAACCATGAGCCATACCGTATGATGACCAGCCGTGCCGAGTACCGTCTACTTCTCCGTCAGGATAATGCGGATCTGAGACTTCGTAAAAAGGGCTGGGAGGTAGGTCTTGTAGATGACGAAACCTATGCAAAAGTAGTGGAAAAAGAACGCTTGATAGCGGAAGAAATCCAGCGTGTGGAGAATACAAATGTGGGTATGACAGAGGCAGTTCAGAGCCTTCTGGAAAGCAAAGGAAGCACACCACTTAAGTCAGGAATCAGTCTTGCAGAGCTGATCCGCAGACCGGAGCTTTCCTATGCAGAGGTGGCTCCTATTGATAAGAACCGCCCTGAACTTGCCTGGGATGTGCAGGAGCAGGTAAACATTAATATTAAATACGACGGCTATATCCGCCGCCAGATGAAGCAGGTAGAGCAGTTTAAGAAGCTGGAAGCCAAGAAAATTCCAGAGGATCTGGACTATGAGAAAGTAAAGAGCCTGCGTATTGAGGCACGGCAGAAACTGGAACTTTACAGACCTGTTTCCATTGGACAGGCATCCCGAATTTCCGGTGTTTCACCGGCGGATATTTCGGTGCTGCTGGTTTATATGGAGCAGTATGGGGAAAAAATCGTTAATAAAGGCGTATTTTTTGCGCTTACGCAAGTAATAATCATATGCCAGAGCCTGTTTGGAAAAATCATTCCCGCAATCTGCACGCTCCACTTTGCGGTATATTTCACCCGAGTTCGGTTGCCGTAGCCCGATGCAGCGCCCTCATCCGGGCGAAATCTCCCACAAATTGTGACGCACATCTTGCAGAAAGCCTTTTTCAAACACGCTCTAGTGGATTTCATCTTCGTTTAAAAACGCACCTGAAATGACCTGCTAAGAAATATTACTTGCAAAAACGCTGTGTATTAAGCAACTGGAAAGTAAGTAGTTTGAGGTATAAGGAGACATATATGGAATACGATTTAACACTCCTTTTGAGAAAAGGATTAGAAGAGCTTGGAATTGCTCTGTCCCAGGAGCAGAAGAAGCAGTTTATCACTTATTATGAGTACCTTGTAGAGCAAAAATAAGGTAATGAATTTAACTGCAATTACCGAGTACAACGAGGTAATTTTAAAGCATTTTCTTGACAGTTTATCTATCGTTAAAAGTAGGCAGCTTTGACCAGAAAAGCTGACGGGAAAGTCCGTGATCGACATCGGAACCGGCGCTGGTTTCCCTGGAATCCCGCTGAAAATCGCTTTTCCGGAACTTAAAATTACCCTTCTGGATTCTTTGAATAAAAGGGTGAATTTCCTTAATGAAGTAATCGAAATGCTTGGTTTAAAAGACGTAACAGCGCTTCACGGAAGAGCCGAAGACTACGCGAAACAGAAGGAACACAGAGAAAAATACGACTTCTGTGTCTCCCGCGCAGTAGCCAATTTAAGCACCCTTTCCGAGTATTGTATCCCCTTCGTAAAAGAAGGAGGCAGCTTTATTTCTTATAAATCCGGCAAGATTGATGAAGAGCTTGCGCAGGCAGAAAATGCTGTGAAAATCCTTGGTGGAAAAGTTCAGGATGTAGTGAAATTTCCACTTATGGACACGGATATGGATCGTTCTTTCGTTGTGATCAAGAAGATGAAACCGACCGCCAAGAAGTACCCCAGGAAGGCTGGCTTGCCGGCGAAGGAGCCGTTGGCGTAGAATATGTGTTAATATTAAGATAACTTTAGTCCTGAAAGAGGAAGAAATCCGTACTATATTTCCCTCCGATAATATCGGCGATTTTTTTCTGAGATAACATAGGTTCTGTCTCAATCACTTTCAAAGGAATTGTCTTCATTGGGAATAGTTTGGTTAGTAGCTTGGTTAGTGTGATTAACCAAGCTACTAACCAAGCTCTTAAACATAACCATAATATCCTCACACTTAATCGTATATTCTGGCATAGGATTTCCAGCTTCCTCGCAACTGTCTTTGATTTTTTCTTATTCCACATCCCCGTGCCTTAGAGCGTGTCTGAAAAATCATTCCCGCAATCTGCACGCCCACTTTGCGGAATGTATTTTATTTTGGGACACATTTCCAACACAAAATAATCACATATTTCTCACATAATTATCTAAATTTCCTCACAGGTTGCACATAAAATAATCATAGATAGATGCATGGGATAAGCCATGCATCTGCAACTTGAAGGAGGTAAGAAACTTGATTGAAGTAAAAAATCTGGTAAAACGCTACGGCGATCACACCGCTGTAGACCACCTTTCCTTTTGAAATAGAGAAAGGCAAGATTTATGGTTTCCTGGGCCCCAACGGCGCCGGAAAATCCACAACCATGAATATGATAACCGGCTATATTGCATCTACCGAGGGAACAGTAGTCATAGACGGTCATGATATTCTGGAAGAACCTGAGGAGGCCAAAAAAATGCATCGGATATCTACCCGAAATGCCGCCCCTTTATTTTGATATGACCGTTCTGGAATATCTGAAATTCGTAGCAGATCTGAAGAAAATTCCTAAAGATAAAAAAGCCACTATGATCGAAGAAATCATGGACATGGTAAAGATTACTGACATGAAAAATCGTCTGATCAAGAACCTTTCTAAAGGTTACAGACAGAGGGTTGGTATTGCGCAGGCTGTGCTTGGTTACCCGGAGGTTATTATTCTGGATGAGCCGACTGTCGGTCTTGACCCAAAACAGATCAACGAAATCCGCGATCTGATCAAAGGCCTGAAACAGAAACACACCGTTATCCTTAGCTCCCATATTTTGTCCGAAGTCAGCGCCGTTTGCGACTACGTGCTGATCATTTCCCATGGAAAACTGGTAGCCAGCGATACCCCTGAGAATCTGGGAAAACTGGCAGCAGGCTCAAACAACCTGAATCTGCTTGTAAAAAGGTCAGAAAGACACTATCAGAGCCGCTCTGGAGGCCGTAGAAGGGGTAAAAGAGGTTACGGTAAAGAAAAGCCCGGAGAAGGCGTATACGCCATTACAGTGGGAACAGAAGAGAATATGGATGTGCGTGAAAAACGTGTTCTACAGTATGGTAAATGCCAGCTGTCCGATCCTTGAAATGCAGTCTAAGAAAGTTTCTCTGGAGGAGATCTTCCTTGAACTTACAGAGAGCGAGAAAAAAGGATAAAGATGCGTCAGGAAAAAAAGTCCGGAAATCTTTCTTTAAGACGGCAGCAGATGCTAAGAAGTATTTGAATGAGAAAAACGAAGATACTGTCCCTGATAATGGACTTGAAGAAAAAGAGTTTGATGAATCGGGCGAAGTATCCAATGATGTGTCAGATAATGGACTGTCTGGTGATAAACAGGATAGTTTTGCCGCATCTGAGGAAGAAAAGGGGGAAGAGTAAACCATGCTTGCTATTTATAAAAGAGAGCTGAAAAGCTACCTGACCTCCATGGTCGGCTACCTGTTTATGTTTTTTTCGTGTTGCTGATCGCAGGTATTTACTTTTCAGCGTACCAGCTTTCAGCTGCTTATCCGAAATTTGAATATACTTTAAATGCCATGACCTTTGTGTTTCTGATTGCAGTGCCGATCCTGACCATGCGTGTACTTGCTGAGGAAAGAAAGCAGAAAACAGACCAGCTTCTGCTTACTTCTCCAGTATCTGTATCCGGCATCGTAATGGGAAAATATCTTGCACTTGTGACTATTTATGCAATCCCTATTGCAGTTCTGGCAACCTATCCGCTGATCATGTCAAAGTTCGGAACCGTTGCATTTGGCTCTGCGTACACAGCACTCCTTGGACTTTTTCCTTCTGGGAAGTGCAAACATTGCGATCGGCGTACTTTTTCTCAGCAATCACTGAGAGCCAGGTAATTGCAGCAGTTCTTACCTTTGTATTTTTATTTGCTTTTTATATGATGAATGGAATTTCTTCCTTTTTCTCAGAGACGGCAATGTCTACATGTGTGACATTTGGCATTCTGATCATAGCGCTTAGCCTTATGATCTACAGTATGATTAAAAATGCAGTGATCTCAGGTGCTGTCTGCGTGATTGGAGAAGTGGCACTGGTAATCGTTTACGTTGTAAAATCCAGCGTGTTTGAAGGAGGAATCCAGAAGGTTCTTGAAGTGTTTAACTTAAGTTCACACTTTGAAAACTTTACAAAACAGTAACTTTTTGATGTGACTGGAGTTCTTTATTTCCTGTCTGTCATTGCCATTTGTATATTCCTTACCATGCAGACAATTTTGAAGAGACGTTGGAAATTAAGGAGGTGGGGAAAATGATTTTTTAAGAAGAAAAATGATAACAATATTGACAATAACGACCAAAAAACGTAATTAATATCGAAAGCGTCGAAAATATAACAATAATAACAAAAAAGAAAAACGAAAATTTAAAGACAGTATTAATAAAAAAGTACTTGAAAAAATGGAAGCTACAGTTCTGTTATGATTGTTGTTTTCGTTGCTATCATTATTGTTATAAATATGATTGTAGGAAATCTTCCTTCAAAGTATACGCAGCTGGATATCAGCTCCGAGAAACTTTACACCATCGGTGATGAGACAAAAGCGATGCTGAAAGATCTGGACAAGGATGTAACCATATACCAGATCGCCCAGAGCGGAAGTGAGGATGAGACTATCAGTAATCTGCTTCAAAGATATGCAGATGAATCTGATCATATTAAGGTGGAACAGAAAGATCCAGTGGTCAATCCTAAATTTGTCAGTGAATACACCAGTGACAACCTTTCCTCTAATAGCTTAATTGTTGTATGCGGAGACAGAAATAAGGTTGTAAATTATAACAATATTTACGAATCTACAATGGATTACAACACATACAGTTATCAGACAACAGGCTTCGACGGCGAAGGTCAGATCACAAGTGCCATTGCATATGTAACCAGTGAAAACCTGCCGGTATTGTATACATTAGAGGGACATGGAGAGCAGGAGCTTGATTCTACGATCAAGGAAGATATTGAGAAAGCAAACATGGAAATCAAATCCCTGAATCTGCTTACAGAGGGAAGTGTTCCAGAGGATGCCAGCTGTCTGCTGATTGATTCTCCTACAACAGATATCTCAGAGGATGAGAAGACTGCATTGATCGATTATCTGGAAAATGGTGGAAAAGCAATGATTTTCTCCGATTACACAGGAGAAAAAAATGGAAAACTTTGATGCAGTGCTGGAAAACTACGGCGTAAGCAGAGTAGATGGCCTGGTATTTGAAGGAAATGCACAGCATTATGCCGCTCAGATGCCGTACTACCTGGTTCCAACTGTAAACAGCATAGATATTACATCTGATGTGGCTTCTTCCGGATATTACATTCTGATGCCGTATGCGCAGGGAATCCAGAAATCTGATGATGTGAGAGACACTGTGAATATTGAAAGCCTTCTTACAACTTCCGACAGCGCATATTCAAAGACAGATTTGAACAGCGGTTCTCTTGAAAAGGAAGACGGTGATGTGGATGGCCCATTTGACTTGGGTGTCAGCATTACAGAGACTGTAGATGATGATAAAGAGACTCATATTATTTATTATTCCACATCAAACCTGCTGCAGAGCCAGATCAATCAGATGGTTTCCGGTGGAAATGAGAAACTTGTGATGGCTTCTTTAAGTTCTCTGGTAGACACAGAAGGCAGTACAACAGTTTCTATCCCATCAAAGAGTCTGGAAGTATCTTATCTGACTTTGACAGCATATGATGCAAGCTTCTGGAAAATCTGTACCATTGGTCTGATTCCTGGAGCATTCCTGTTGATTGGATTTATGATTTGGTTAAAGAGGAGAAAAGCCTGATGAAGAAAAAATCAGTAAATCTTATTACAGCAGTGGGCGTTTTAGTTGTCCTCAGCGGCGCATACGTAGGCGTAAAAACCTACGTAGCCAAGCAGGAGGCCGCGGATACTGAAAGTGCGGAGGAAGAAAATCCGGAAATTATTTCCATAGCGTCTGCTGATGTGAAATCAATAAAATTTGTAATTGATAAAAAGAAGTTACCTTTGAAAAAGATGGAGATTCCTGGGTGAAAAGTGATGAAACTGGTTTCCCGGTAGATCAGGATAAAATCGATACACTAGTCAGCTCCCTGAATTCTATAAAAGCGGAAAGAACACTGGAAAATGTGGAGGATGCATCAGAATATGAACTGGATCAGCCGGATAACACGATCACGGTTACCACAGAAGATGGGGGAACGACAGTAATCCAGCTTGGAATGGAGAATGATTCCACAAGTCAGGAATACATTGACTTGAACAAGGATTCTTCTACAGTTTATGTAGTAAGCAATTCCACGTTTTCTTCTTTTAAGGGAACTTTGTACGACTTTGCCAAAAAGCGGCGTTTTCCCAACTGTGGATTCCTCTACGGTCAGCAAATTTCTGTAGATGGAAAGATTCTTCCTATGTTGTAGAGAAAGATGAAAATAATTTCTGGAATATTACTGGTGATGGAGAGACTGAGAAAGCAGATTCCGCGAAGGCAACTTCCTTAGCCAGTACATTATCCAGTGTGGCTTATGCAAGTTATGTAAATTATAACTGCGCAGAAGATGAGCTCTCTCAGTACGGATTAGATAAGCCGTATGCAGAGATTACAGTGGATTATCAGGAAGAAGTTGAGAAAGAGTCCACTGATGATGAAAACGAGGCTGAAAATGGCGATGAGGAGGTCTCAGAGGCATCTGGGGATGAGAACCAGGCGGATGAAAATGCGGATTCTGAAACAGATGGAAGCGAAAGCTTGGATGAAGATGCGGATTCTGAGACAAATGGAAGCGAAAGCCCAGATGAAGATGCGGATTCTGAGACAGATGGAAGCGAAAGCCCAGATGAAGATGCGGATTCTGAGACAGATGGATACGAAAGCTCAGATGAAGATGTGGATGTGGCAGACACAGAAGATTCAGAAGCTGTAGAAAATGAGAATACAGATGAAACAGCAGATGACAACGTCGAAGCAGAAGATACAGATGTAACTGAATCAGATGACGAGGCTGGGGTGGAAACTACAGATACTGAGTCCGCAGAAAGTTCTGAAGATTCAGAACCGGAAACTGAAATGGTTGACAGAGAACTTGTAATTCAGGTTGGAGATCAATCTTCAGATGGTGGAAGATATGTTCGGGTAAATGATAGCAACGAAATTTATACAATATCCGAGGATTCTCTTGATACTTTCCTTGGAAAAACAAATGCTGATTTCTGGGATTTGACAGTAAGCTATTTGTCTGTAAATAATCTGGATACTCTGGATGTGAATTACGGAGAAAAAGATTATATCGTAAATGTTTCACGTGAAACATCTGAGGATGAAAACGTAGAAACATCGGATAATGAGACGGAAGATGAAGATACAACAGATAATACCAGCAGTGATGTTGCCGACGGCAACGATGTAGAGGGAAATGCTGCTGATGATAACACTTCATCAGGTGATTTGACCGACGAAGATACTGAAAATACAGATGACAGTTCTTCTACTGCAAGTACCACAAGCTCAACCGGTGTAACCTTATCTTATACACTAAATGGAAAAGACCTGGACAGCACAACATTTACAACGTTCTACAATAAGCTGATCAACATGACAGCACAGAAACGTCTGACTGATGAATTTAAGTCCAATGCAGATCCAGAAATGACTGTGAAATTTACAGATATAGATGGCAATGAAATGGAAGTGGAGTATTATTCCTATGATACAAATTACTATGCCGCTGTTATAAACAAAAAAGGTATATCTGGTAAATAAAATGACAGTAAAAGAACTGTTTCAGGCATTTGAATCTGTAACTGGTGAGAAAGAGGAAAACGAAAACGCTGAGACAACAGATCCTGAAACAAATGCTTCTACAGATAATGCTGAAACAGAAACGACAGAGGCTTCAGAGGATGCTGAAGAGTAGTAGCTGAAAAAATTGATTAAAAAAAGGATCCTTGCCTGTGAAAAAAAGCGGACAAGGATCTTTTTGCTGTTTGGAAAAATCTGTTGAAATTGCCTGTTGCATAAGAATTCTACTGGATATGAATATGCGCGTACATCGTTTTGCAAATAACGATATCAATCAAGCTGGATGCGTGAAGTTGAAGGTGCGGATGGAAAAAATGTGTGGCGGGCTACGCCCGAGCGTGTCTGAAAAAATCATTCCTGCAATCTGCACGCCTTGCTTTGTTATATATCTTATTCGGATTCGGTCGCTGTGGTTCACTACAGCAACTGAATTTAAGTTAAAGCTCCTGTGAATTGTGGCATGCATTTAAAAATCATTCCTGCAATCTGCGTGCCAAATTTTGTGGTATATTTTGTCCGAATTCGGTTGTCGCAGCTCGTTACGACGCCCTCATCCGGGCAAAATCTCCTACAAATTATGACGCACATCTTGCAGAAAGCCTTTTCCAAACACGCTCTGGTCCGCTGACATTTCAAATGGTATGAAATATGTAATTAACGTTGGCTATTTTGTCTGTTTGAATTTCTATATGCATTGTTTTTGAAAATAAAATTTTAAAAACCTTTGAATTTTACTCATATGGTTTTACATTAGCCGACTATATAAAAAGTCCGAAAACAGAAACTTTGCTTTTGCTTTCTGAAAATATT